>OGCL01000727.1_pt1 | contig 32796 bp, 26 predicted proteins | sample 1570041 | NCBI WGS metagenome assembly OGCL01 (sample SAMN06266162, study PRJEB24511) | hot springs metagenome | isolation source: Hot spring water | place: South Africa: Limpopo | collected 2015-06-22 | reverse complement strand
CCCCTTCGTCTAGTGGCCTAGGACACCGCCCTTTCACGGCGGTAACAGGGGTTCGAGTCCCCTAGGGGACGCCACTTTTCCCGCTATGCGGGGTTTTAGAGGGTCATTCTTCGGAATGGCCCTTTTGTTTTTATGGCCTGCCATCCCTGGCGGCCACCCTACGGGCCGTCGCTGCGCGACGTTAAAAATTGCTCCCGGCAATTTTTTCCGACTCCTGAAACTTTTTACTGGCGTCCGATCAACGGTCGTATGCAGTGCTTGCTTAATTTTATTACGAGCATAATATTTCAATCGTAATATTTTGGAGGCGAGCATGAACGACAAGAAAGCTCAGACCCGCGAGCGCATTCTGGCGGCTGCCAGCTGTGCCCTGCTGCAGCGCGGTCCGGCCGAGCCCAGTGTGAGTGAAGTGATGGGCGCTGCCGGGCTGACCGTAGGGGGCTTCTATGCCCATTTCGAAAGCAAGGATGCGCTGATGCTGGAGGTGTTCCGGCAAATGCTGGGGCAGCGCCGCGAGCTGATCGGTGAGCTGGATCCGACCTTGCCCGCCGAAGAACGGCGGGCGCTGGTGGCGGCCTTCTATCTGTCACGCAAGCACCGCGACAGCCAGGAGCAGGGCTGTCCGCTGCCCAGCTCCCTGGGCGAGCTGGCTCATCTGCCCGAAGGGTTTCGCCATGCATTGGCCGAGCATCTGGAGCGCTTGATGGCAGAGCTGGCTGGCAGCGCCGAAGACGCGCACAAGGTGCTCGCCGACATGGCGTTGATGGTAGGGGGGCTGGCGCTGGCGCGGGCGCTGGGCCCTGGTGAGCTGTCCGACCGCGTCTTGCGGGCCGCCAAGTCGGCCATTTTGTGAGGTACTGAACCATGAGCAATATGACCTGGATACGTGGCTTCAACACGGCGGTTGGCCATGTGGCCCCCCACACCCTGGCCAGCAAGCTGCGCCGTGCCTTTATGACGCCGCGTGAATCCTTGCCACGGGATTGGGAGCTGCCCATGCTGGCCCAGGCCGAACGTATCACCCTGCGTTTCGGCTTGTCGGCCCTGCGTTGGGGCAGTGGCCCCACGGTGCTGTTGATGCATGGCTGGGAAGGACGGCCGACCCAGTTCGCCAGCCTGATCAAGGCGCTGGTGCACGCTGGCTATGCGGTGGTGGCTCTAGATGGGCCGGCCCATGGCCGCTCGCCGGGGCGCGAGGCCAATGTAGTGGTATTTGCCAGGGCCTTGCTGGAGGCGGCCAGTGAACTGCCACCGCTGCGTGCGGTGATTGGCCATTCCATGGGAGCGGCCAGCGCCTTGCTGGCGACCCAGATGGGTCTGCGTACGCAGAGCCTGGTCAGTATTGCCGGGCCCAGTCGGATATTGACCGTACTGCGGCGTTTTGCCCGATATATGGGCCTGCCGGCCAAGGCGGGTGCGCATTTCGTCCGTCTGGTGGAGGAAAAGGCCGGCATGCCGGCGGGGCGTCTGGATGTGGCGCGTTATCAGCTGGATTTTCCCGGGCTGATCGTGCATGCGGTGGATGATCCGGTGGTGCCCTATGCCGAGGCCGAGGCGATTCACCAGGCCTGGTTCGATAGCCAGTTGCTGCGCCTGGAGGAGGGTGGCCACCAGCGCGTGCTGGCCGACCCGCGCCTGTTGCAGGCCGTGCTGCAGCTTCTGGCAAGCGCGCCTCAGGCCTCGTCCAGGGCGCTGGCCTCGTAGTGGCATACCCGATTGCGCCCGCCGGCCTTGGCCTGATAGAGGGCCAGGTCGGCCTGGCGCAGCAACTGTTCACGGCTGGTCTGGGCATCGGGGGTCAGGGCGCAAACGCCAATGCTCAGGCTCAGGGGGATGGACTGCTGCTGGTACTGGCAGGGATGCTCGGCCAGATCCCGGCGCAACTGCTCGGCCAGGTCGCAGGCGCCCGCCAGGTCGGTGTCGCTGAGCACGGCGACGAATTCCTCGCCGCCAAAGCGCGCCAGCAGATCATTGCTGCGCATGCGTTGCTGCATGCGCTGGGCGGCATGCAGCAGGCAGGCATCACCCGCCAGGTGGCCGTGGTCGTCGTTGACCCGCTTGAAGAAGTCCAGGTCCAGCATCAGGATGGCCATGGGCTGCTGGCTGCGCCGGGCCTGGGCCAGCACCCGCTCCAGTTCGTCGTTGAGCACCTGGCGGTTGAACAGGCCGGTCAGGCTGTCATGCCGGCTCATCTCGGCCAGGCGCTGGTTGGCGCTGGATAACTCCTGCAGGGCCTGTTGCAGCGAGGCAGTGCGTTCGCTGACCCGGGCCTCCAGGCCTTCGCTGATCTCGCGTTGCAGTTGCAGGCTCTTGGCCTGTTCCATGCGCAGTTGATGTTCGTTGGCCAGCAACTGGGCCTGGGCCTGTTGCTGTGCCTGCTGAGCCTGACGGATACGCGAGCCCAGGGCGATGGAAAACACCACCAGCTCCAGCAGGCCGCCGATCTGCTGGGCATGCAGGGTCAGCAGGGAGTTGGCGATAACGCCGGTACCGCTGAGTATGCTGAACAGGCTGGCGATGATCAGCATCGACCAGCCCAGGGCAAACAGCCTGGCCGGGCGATAGCCCTGGCGCCAGCGCAGCAGGGTAAAGGCGAAGGCCAGGGGCGCACAGACCAGCAGCAGGGCGAAGCTGCCGAACAGCGCCAGGTTGTAGGGTGCCACCAGGGCCAGAGCCATCACCAGCAGGCTGGCGGCTATCAGCAGGCGGGTCAGCAGGGTGCAGATGGGCGCGGCGGCCTTGAGGTCCAGCACGCCGTAGGTGAAGAGAATACCGAACAGGGTGGCCATGGCCGAGCTGAACGGAAAGCTTGCCTGTTGCCACCACAGCGCCTCGGGCCACAGCCACTGGAAGGCGAAACCCAGCTGGATAAACTGGTAGAGAGTAAAGCTGGCGACGAACAGGCTGTACCACAGGTAGTTGCGGTCGCGGGTAATGACAAAGATCGACAGGTTGTAGATCAGCATCACCAGCAGGGCGCCAAAGAACAGCCCCTGGAGTAACAGCATGCGCTGTTCGTGAAGGTTGAAGGTGGCGGCAGTCATCAGGCTGGCACTGAGGTTGGCGGAGCCCTCGGTCTGCATGCGCAGCAGCAGTTCGCGCTGTTCGCCCGGGGCCAGGCGCAGGGGCAGCAGCAGTTGTCGGTGCTCGATCCAGCGGGCGGCGAAGGGGCGTTGGTCACCGGCCTGATAGGCTCGCTCGCCATCCAGGCCATAGGCATCCAGATAGTCCAGCAGTGGGTTGCCAATCAGCAGTATCCAGTCCTGGGGCTGGGCCGTGGGATTATGTACCTGCAGGCGCAGCCAGTAGGCATGGCCGCTGTAACCGAAGCTGGCGTCACGCCGCGCCACGGATTGCCAGGCATTTTCCGGCAGTTGCCGCACCTGCTGAATGTCGGCTTGTCCCAGATTGTCTTCCCATACCTGCATATAAGGGCCGGGCAGCAGCCTTTGCTCGCCTGGCCACAACGCCATGGGCGCCGCCTGGCTGAGGGCCGGCAGCAGCACTAACAGGAACAGGCGAAACAGGGTGGTCAATGCAGGTGCTCCATGCGACGAGGTGATCCTGGGGGTGGCAACCGGCGCATTATCCTATGGCCATACGAGATACCGATAGCTTAGATGAATCGAGCTGCCGATACGGCCCGCGTTAGGGCTAATTGACTTTTCCGGTGACCGGGTTGATTGACTGGCCTTCCAACGCCCATACAGGCAAGCTGTAGGCGGCGTTGCCAGACAGCGGTGCTGCCAGACAAGCAGGGGAGACAAGATGCAACTGACAATGGATGAGGTGCTGCAACAGGCCCGCCCGGTGCTGCCGGTACTGGTGATCGAGGATATTGGCCTGGCAGTGGATCTGGCGCGGGCGCTGCACGCCGGTGGTGTGCGCGTGCTGGAAGTGACGCTGCGTACGCCCGGTGCCCTGGATGCCCTGGCGGCCATGCGCAAGGAGTTGCCCGATCTGTTGATCGGCGCCGGCACCCTGATCCATGCCGAGCAGTTTGCCGAGGCGCGCGATGCCGGTGCCCAGTTCGCCGTCAGCCCGGGCTGCACCGAGCGTCTGGCAGCGGCGGCGGAAGCGGCCGGCCTGCCTTATCTGCCCGGGGTGATGACGCCTTCCGAGGTGCTCCTGGCTCTGGAGTATGGCTATCGTTCCCTGAAGCTGTTTCCGGCCAATGGCGCCAGCAGCATCAAGATGCTCAAGAGCTTTAAGGGCCCCTTTACCGGTATCCGCTTCTGTCCTACTGGCGGCATTACCCCGGATAACCTGCTGAGTTTTCTGCGTTTGCCCAACGTGGCCTGCGTTGGCGGCACCTGGATCGCTCCCAGCAATCTGGTGCGTGCCCGCGCCTGGGATCAGATTACCCAGCTGGCCAGCGAGGCCCGGGCGCTGGCCGGTAGCCTGGAGCAGCCCGTATGAGCTGGGACCTGGCCAACCCCTTCGTGATCGACATTCAGGTCGGCGCCGAGGATATCGACGGCCTGGGGCATGCCAACAATGCCGTCTATGTCAGCTGGCTGGAACGCTGTGCCTGGCGTCATTCCCAGTACCTGGGCCTGGACCTGGCCGAATACCGGCGCCTGGACCGCGCCATGGCGGTGTTGCGTCATGAAATCGACTACCTGGCCAGTGCCTATGAGGAGCAAGAGCTGCAGATGGCCACCTGGATCGTCGAATCCGATCAGCGGCTGAAGATGGATCGACGCTTTCAGCTGGTGCGCCCGGAAGATGGTGTCACCCTGCTGCGGGCCAAGACCACCTTCGTCTGCATTGAGCTGTCCAGCGGCAAGCCCAAGCGCATGCCAGCCGAGTTTGTCGAGGGCTATGGCAAGGCGCTGCAGCCGCCTTTCCCGCTGGAGCTGTAGAGGCTGCGCGCAGCCGCTATAATCGCGCGCCATTTTCCCGAGAACGCTACCGTGCAGATTGCCCTGGCCCCTATGGAGGGGTTGGTTGATGAAATCCTCCGCAATGTACTGACCCGGGTCGGTGGCATCGACTGGTGTGTGACCGAATTTATCCGCGTCAGCGATCGTGTATTACCCACCAGCACCTATCGCAAGCTGGCTCCGGAGCTCTTTCAGGGCGCGCAAACGGCTGCTGGCACGCCGCTGCGGGTGCAGCTGCTGGGTTCCGATCCCGCCTGCCTGGCGGATAACGCCGCCTTTGCCTGCACCCTGGGGGCGCCGGTGATCGACCTGAATTTCGGCTGCCCGGCCAAGACCGTGAACAAGTCCCGCGGTGGTGCGGTATTGCTCAAGGAGCCGGAGCTGCTGCATGCCATCGTCCGCGAAGTGCGGCGTGCGGTGCCGGCATCTATTCCGGTGACGGCGAAGATGCGCCTGGGCTTCGAGCACAAGAATGGCGCCCTGGATTGCGCCCGGGCCCTGGCCGAGGGGGGCGCCAGCCAGATCGTGGTGCATGCGCGGACCAAGGTGGAGGGCTACAAGCCGCCGGCCCACTGGGAATGGGTGGCGCGGGTGCAGGATGTGGTGGCCGTACCGGTGTTCGCCAATGGCGAGATCTGGACCCTGGAAGACTGGCAGCGCTGCCGTGAGATCAGTGGCGTCGAGGACATCATGCTCGGTCGTGGCCTGGTGGCGCGCCCGGATCTGGCCCGGCAGATCGCTGCCGTCCGGGCGGGGCAGCAGGTATCAGTCATGAGCTGGGCTGAGTTGCAACCGCTGCTGGCGGATTTCTGGTTGCAGGCGCGGCGCAAGCTGTCACCGCGCTATGCGCCGGGGCGGCTCAAGCAATGGCTGGCGATGTTGACCCGCAGCTATCCCGAGGCCACCGAGTTGTTCAACTTATTGCGCCGGGAAAGCGACTGCCTGCATATCGATGCCCTGCTCGGTATCCAATTTGCCGAGCCAGAGCCATGCCAGCAGGTGAGCGCCTGAGGGCCCCTAGAACCTGTAGCCCGGATGCAACCCGGGAGCGCCCGATAGTTTTGCATCCGGGCTACCAGCTGGCGTAGCGGGATTAGCGTCCGCCGCTGATATCCAGCAGTGCGCCGCTGGCATAGGAGGCCTCGCTGCTGGCCAGCCAGAGAATCGCCTCGGCCACTTCCTCGGCGCGGCCGCCACGGCCCATGGGTACGCTCTGGGCGACCCGGGCGACTCGCTCGGGTTCGCCGCCGCTGGCGTGGATCTCGGTGTCTATCACCCCGGGGCGCACGGCGTTGACCCGGATGCCTTCGCCCGCCACTTCCTTGGCCAGGCCCAGGGTCAGGCTGTCGATGGCGCCTTTGGCGGCCGCATAGTCGATATATTCCCCCGGCGCGCCCAGGCGCGCGGCCACCGAGGACAGGTTGACGATGGCGCCGCCGCTGCCACCCTGGCGCGTCGACATGCGTTTGATCGCCTCGCGGCAACAGAGAAAGCTGCCGAACACATTGGTGGCGAACACCCGCTGCCAGCGGGCCAGGTCCATCTGCTCCAGGCGCATCTGGGGCTCCAGCATGCCGGCATTGTTGACCAGTACATCGAGGCGGCCGAATTGCTGATCCAGGCGGGCGAACAGCTGCAGCACCTGGCGCTCATCGCCCACATCGGCCTGTACGGCGATGGCCTGGCCGCCCGCCCGGGTGATCTTGCTCACCAGCGCCTGTGCCGCCGCAGCCTGGCGCTGGTAATTCAGGCACAGGGCATAGCCCCGGGCGGCTGCCAGCCTGGCAGTGGCGGCGCCGATGCCACGACTGGCGCCGGTAATCAGCATGACTTTGCGCATCGACCTGCTCCCTGTAAGAAAATTTTGCAGAGGCTTGAAATCTAACCGAGTCGCCACATTTTCAGCATTGTGGGATGCCGCAAGCGGGTCCCGCCCCTTAACTCGCTGAATATCAGGAGAGACCCATGAGCACCGCATTTTCCATGACCCCGCTGTTCCGTCAGTCCGTGGGTTTCGACCGTTTCAATGACCTGTTCGAGTCGGCCATGCGCAACGAATCGGCGGGCAGCAGCTACCCGCCCTATAACGTCGAGAAGTATGCCGACGATCAGTACCGTATCGTCGTCGCCGCCGCAGGCTTTCAGGAAGAGGATCTGGAACTGCAGGTCGAGCGCGGGGTGCTGACCGTCACCGGCAGCAAGCGCGAGAACGGCGCGCAGAACGTCACCTATCTGTATCAGGGTATTGCCCAGCGTGCCTTCAAGCTGTCCTTCCGTCTGGCCGATCATATCGAGGTCCAGGCGGCCAGCCTGGTCAATGGCCTGCTCAATATCGACCTAGTGCGTATCGTGCCGGAAGAGGCCAAGGCCAAGCGTATTCCTATTGGTAGCCAGCACCCGGCCTTGCAGCGCTAAGGCGGGCACCGATGGCAAGGGCACCTGAGGGTGTCCTTGTTGTTTTCAGGGGTATTCGACTTGGTGGTTATCCCGCAGCAGTTGCCTGAAGTCGTCCAGCGGCACCGGTTTGCTGAACAGGTAGCCCTGGTAGTGATGGCAGCCCTGTTGCTGCAGGAAGTCCAGCTGGTCGCTCTGTTCCACCCCCTCGGCGATCATGCCCAGGCCCAGGCTGCGGGCCATGGCGACGATGGCGCGGATGATCTCGGCGTCGTTGGCGTCCAGGGTGGCGTCGCGTACAAAGGACTGGTCGATCTTCAGTACATTCACCGGCAGGCGCTTGAGGTAGGTGAGGGAGCTGTAGCCGGTGCCGAAGTCGTCCATGGCAAAGCTGACTCCCAGGCGCTTGAGGCGATTCATCTTGGCGATGGTGTCATCGATATTCTGGATGACGATGCCTTCGGTGATTTCCAGCTTGAGCATGCTGGCCGGCAACTGGCTGGCCACCAGGCTGTTTTCCACCCGCTCGACGAAATCGTGCTGGCGGAACTGGCGCGGGCTGATATTGACGCACAGGCTGAAATCCTGGCTGTCCACCAGCCCCTGGCGCAGCAGATTGGCGCAGGCATGGCAGGCCTCGGCCAACACCCAGCCGCCCACCTCCAGAATCAGCCCGCTTTCTTCGAGAATATGGATAAAGAGTGCCGGTGACTGCTGGCCCAGGGTCGGATGGGCCCAGCGCAGCAGCACCTCGGCACCGGTAATCTGGTTGTGCCGGGCATCCACCTGGGGCTGGAAGTGCAGCTCGAATTCGCCCCGGGCCAGGGCCAGGCGCAAATCGTTTTCCAGGCGCAGGCGCTCGCTGGCGGCCTGCTGCATGGTCTGGCGGAACAGCTGGATGCAGTTGCGCCCGGAGTCCTTGGCCCGGTACAGGGCAATGTCGGCGCGCTTGAGCAGGTCGGCCGGGGTATCGCCGTGATCGGGAATCAGGGCGATGCCGATGCTGGGGGTGACCTGCAGTTGGTGGCCGTCCAGCAGCATGGGCTCTGCCAGCAACTGGCGCAGTTTCTCCGCCACGCCGCGCACCTGGCGCATGACTGCCGAGCGCTTGCCTTCAAGGCCGGAGAGCAGCACCACGAACTCGTCGCCGCCCAGGCGCGCCACCGTATCCTCCTGGCGCACGCTGGACTCCAGGCGTGCAGTCACCAGCTTGAGCACGGCATCACCGACCGGATGGCCGAGCGAATCGTTGATGTGCTTGAAGTGGTCGAGGTCGAGAAACAGCAGGGCGCCGCGCAGCTCGTGACGCTTGAGCAGGGCGATCTGCTGGGTCAGGCGATCGAGCAGCAGGGCGCGGTTGGGCAGGTTGGTCAGGGAGTCGTGGTAGGCCAGGTGCTGGACCTGGGCCTGAATGCTCTTCAGTTCGCTGATATCGCGGGCAGTCAGCAGCAGGCAGGCCTTGCCATTGAGCTCGATGGGCTCCACCGAAACTTCCACCAGCTTGATGGTGCCGTCGCGGTGTTTGCCATGCATTTCCATATGGTAGACATGGCCCTCACTGATGATGCGCTGCACCATCAGGTCGCGTTCATGCGGGTCGGCCCACACGCTCATCTCGTTGGCGCAGCGGCCGATGACCTCTTCGGCCTGGTAGCCGGTGAGGCGGCAGAAACCCTGGTTGACCTCGATATAGCGCCCCGTATCGCGCTCGGTGATGGTGATGGCATCGGGGCTGGAGTGGAAGGCCAGGGCGAATTTTTCCTGGCTGGCCTTGAGCGCCGCCTCGGCCTGCTGGCGTTCGGTAATATCGCGGAAGGTGGTGAGGATGCAGGGCTGCTCCCCCACCTGGATCGGTCGTGAGGACACCACGCAGGTGAGAATGCGCCCCTGCTTGTCGCAGAAATCGGCCACTTCGTTGTGCAGGCCACCCTCGCGTCTAATCTGCTCGTACAGTTCGCTGCGCCTTTCCAGGCTGGCCCAGAGGGCAATATCGACCATGCGCCGGCCCACCACTTCCTCCGCCTGCCAGCCGAAGGCCTGGCAGAAGCTGGCGTTGACTTCCAGGGCGATGCCGTCGGGCAATGTGGTCAGGCTGACCGGGTCGGGGCTGGCCTGGAACAGGGTGGAGAATTTTTCTTCCGAGGCGCTCAGGCTCTGTTCGCGCAGTACCCGTTCGGTGATGTCCATCAGGGTGCCGGCCATGCGCAGCGGCTGGCCGCGGGCATCACGGTAGAGCTTGGCGGTGCTCTCCAGGTAGCGTACCTGCTGGTCGGCGTAGATGGCGCGGTAGGTAACCTGATAGCTCTCGCTCAGGCCCTGCAGCAGGTCGTTATAGCGCTGGCGCATGGCCTGGCGGTCTTCCATGGGCACGAAGCAGAAGAATTTCTTGAAGTCGTCATGGAAGGGCGCCTCCGCCAGGCCATGGAGTTTGGCGGCGCGGGCCGAGCCGAACAGCATATTGCTGGGAATATGCCAGTCCCAGGTGCCCAGCGCGGCCGAGTCCAGGGCCAGGTCGAGGCGCTCCTGGCTATCCTTGAGGGCCTGCTCCTGTTGGCGTTGCTCGGTTACATCGCGCAGCGACAGCACCAGGCAGGGACTGCCGTCGAGAAGCATCTCGCCGCCGAACAGCAGGTTGCGGCGCAGGCTGCCGTCGCGGTGATAGAGGCTGACTTCCAGGCCATTGAGCTGGCCCCGGGCGATGGCGTCGAGCATGCGCTGCCGATCCCTGGGGTCGGCCCAGATACCCAGCTCCACCGAGGTGCGACCCAGGGTCTGGGAGCTGTGCCAGCCGAACTGGCGCTCGAAGCCGGCATTGACTTCGATAAAGCGCCCGGTGGCCTTGTCGGTGATGACCACCGCATCGGGAGTGAAATTGAAGGCTTTGGCAAACTTTTCTTCGCTGCTACGCAGGGCCAACTCGCGAGCCTGTTGGCGGGTAACATCACGGATTACGCCCATGACCCGCTGCTTGCCATCGGCGTCGCGCTGCAGGCTGCCGGTGATCTCCAGCCAGTGCAGGCTGTCGTCGGGCCAGATGATGCGGTGGCGAAAGGCCTGGTTGGGGTTGCCGGCCAGAATCTGTTCGAACAGCTTGAGGATGCCTGGGCGGTCCTCCTCGGGAATCAGCTCGATATAGTCGATGCGCTGCTGCAGGGGCTTTTTCGGGTCCAGGCCGAACAGCGCCTGGGCGCCCCGTGACCAGCTGACCCGGCCGCTTTCGATATCCCAGTACCAGGTACCGAGGCGGGCACCGTTGAGGGCGCGCAGTAGGCGCGGGGCATCGTTCCAGGTCTTCTCGAACTCGGCTGGGTCCAGGGCTGGAATAAAGGGCAGGGGCGGGCGGCGATCAGTGGGGCTGGTCACGGTATGCTCTGCCTATGGCTAAATGATGTACCGCGCCGCGGGATAGGCGACTGAAAGGAATCATGCACCGGCCTTTTTTATCATTATGAGCCCACGTTAGCCTCTTGCCGGCGCTCTATGCAAGGCTGTCGGCACGGCTATCGAGCAGGGTCATAAAGGCCCGGGCGGCATTCGACAGGGTGCGCTCGGTATGGCTGATATAGCCCAGCTGGCGTGTCAGCTGAATGCCCGGCAGCGGCAGGCGGGCGACCTGGTCATCGAGCATGGTGCGCGGCAGTACGCTCCACGCCAGGCCGATGGACACCATCATCTTGATGGTTTCCAGGTAGTTGGTGCTCATGGCGATGTTCGGTGTCAGCCCCTGGGCTTCGAACAGCCCCTGCACGATATGGTGGGTAAAGGTATTGCCGCCGGGGAATACCGCCGGGTGGCGGGCCACGTCGGCCAGGCTGATGGAACCGCTGCGGGCCAGGGGGTGCTCCGGGGCGGCGACGAAATCCAGGGGGTCGTCCCATACCGGTACGGCGCGCACCGGTTCGCGGCTTTCCGGGGCCAGGGTGATCACCGCCAGTTCGGCGCGGCCGTGCAGCACTTCTTCATAGGCCACCTCCGAGTCGAGGAACTGGATATCCAGGGCTACCCGCGGGTACTGGCGGGTAAAGGTGCGCAGCAGCGGTGGCAGGCGGTGCAGGCCGATATGGTGACTGGTGGCCAGGGTCAGGCGACCGCTGACCTCGCCGGAGAGGTTGGTCAGGGCGCGGCGGGTGTCGTCCAGTACATTGAGAATCTGATAGGCCCGGGGCAGCAGGGCGCGTCCGGCCTCGGTCAGGCCGATCTCGCGACCGAGGCGGTCGAACAGGCGCACGCCGAGCTGCTGCTCCAGGCCGGCGATGCGTTTGCTCACCGCCGGCTGGGTCAGGTGCAGGCGCTCGGCCGCCTCGGAAAAGCTGCCCAGTTCGGCGATGGCGATAAAGGCGTTGAGATTGGCCAGATCCATAGAGGCAGCTCCAGGCGGCAAGCAGGTTCGTGTCGTGCTTCTTGAGGCTTGTGTTGACTACGAATTCCTTTGGGGAATGCTTTGGATAAAAAATATGAATTTGAGTTATTCGTGCCGCAATCATAGCATTTCACCCCATAAGCCACAGGGCCATTTGCCCGGGCATAGAAAGACGCTGATGAGGGAAAGCTGATGGCAGGCAAAACGCTCTACGACAAGCTCTGGGACATGCACGAGGTCAAGCGTCGCGACGATGGCTCGTCCTTGATCTATATCGATCGCCATATCCTCCACGAGGTGACCTCGCCCCAGGCCTTCGAAGGCCTGCGCCTGGCCGGGCGCAAGCCCTGGCGCATCGACGCCAATATCGCCACCCCGGACCATAACGTGCCGACCACCAAGGCCGAACGTCAGGGTGGCCTCGAAGCCATCGCCGATGAGGTCTCGCGTATTCAGGTGCAGACCCTGGATGAGAACTGCGACGACTTCGGCATTCTCGAATTCAAGATGAACGACGTGCGCCAGGGCATCGTCCATGTGGTCGGGCCGGAGCAGGGCGCTACCCTGCCGGGCATGACCGTGGTCTGCGGCGATTCGCACACCTCCACCCACGGCGCCTTCGGTGCCCTGGCCCATGGCATCGGCACCTCAGAGGTCGAGCACGTGCTCGCCACCCAGTGCCTGGTGGCCAAGAAGATGAAGAACATGCTGGTTCGCGTGGAGGGCAAACTGCCCTTCGGCGTGACGGCCAAGGACATTGTATTGGCGGTGATCGGCAAGATCGGCACCGCCGGCGGCAATGGCCATGCCCTGGAATTCGCCGGCAGCGCCATTCGCGACCTGTCGCTGGAAGGGCGCATGACCATCTGCAACATGTCCATCGAGGCCGGTGCCCGTGTCGGCCTGGTGGCGGTGGACGAGAAAACCATCGCCTACGTCAAGGATCGTCCGTTCGCACCCAAGGGCAGCGACTGGGACAAGGCCGTGGCGCAGTGGCAGAACCTGGTGTCCGACGCCGATGCGGTGTTCGACACCGTGGTGGAGCTCAAGGCCGAAGAGATCAAGCCGCAGGTCAGCTGGGGCACCTCGCCGGAGATGGTGCTGGCCGTCGACCAGAACGTGCCTGATCCGGCCGTCGAAAACGACCCGGTGAAGAAAGACTCCATCACCCGCGCGCTCAAATATATGGGCCTGCAGGCCAATCAGGCCATTACCGACATTCGTCTGGATCGCGTGTTTATCGGCTCCTGCACCAACTCGCGCATCGAAGACCTGCGTGCCGCCGCCCTTGTAGCCAAGGGGCGCAAGGTCGCGGCGACAATCAAGCAGGCGCTGGTGGTGCCGGGCTCCGGCCTGGTCAAGGCGCAGGCCGAGGCCGAGGGGTTGGACAGGATCTTTATCGAGGCCGGCTTCGAATGGCGTGAGCCGGGCTGCTCCATGTGTCTGGCGATGAACCCGGACAAACTGGGCAGTGGCGAGCATTGCGCCTCCACTTCCAACCGCAACTTCGAAGGCCGTCAGGGCGCCGGTGGCCGTACCCACCTGGTCAGCCCGGCCATGGCCGCCGCTGCGGCGGTAACCGGCCACTTTATCGACGTGCGCGAACTGATCCAGGCCTGAGGAGCTAGATGATGAAAGCCTTTACCCAACACACCGGCCTGGTCTGCCCGCTCGATCGTGCCAACGTCGACACCGACCAGATCATTCCCAAGCAGTTCCTGAAGTCGATCAAACGTACCGGCTTCGGCCCCAACCTGTTCGACGAGTGGCGCTACCTGGACGTCGGTCAGCCGAATCAGGATTGCTCCCAGCGCCCGGTCAACCCGGATTTCGTGCTCAATTTTCCGCGTTACCAGGGCGCCAGCGTGCTGCTGGCCCGTGAGAACTTCGGCTGCGGTTCGAGCCGCGAACACGCGCCCTGGGCCCTTGAAGAATATGGTTTCCGTACCATTATCGCGCCGAGCTTTGCCGACATCTTCTTCAACAACAGCTTCAAGAACGGGTTGCTGCCGATCATCCTCAAGGAGGATGAGGTCGACGCACTGTTCCAGCAGGCCGAGGCCAGCGAGGGCTACCAACTGACCGTCGATCTGGCGGCGCAGACCGTGACCCGTCCCGATGGCGTGCAGTACAGTTTCGAGATCGACGCCTTCCGCAAGCACTGTCTGCTCAATGGCCTGGACGATATCGGCCTGACCCTGCAGGACCAGGATGCGATCAAGGCCTTCGAAGCCAAACACCAGCAGAGCAGCCCCTGGCTGTTCGGCGCGATCAAGTAGGGTGCGCTGTGCGCACCTGATTGAAGACAATTTAAGCGGTGCGCACGGCGCACCCTACTGTGTATCGAGGATGCAATGAGCAAACAGATTCTGGTTCTCCCTGGCGACGGTATTGGCCCGGAAATCATGGCCGAGGCGGTCAAGGTGCTGAACCTGGCCAATGACAAGTACAGCCTCGGTTTCGAACTGAGCTTCGATGATCTGGGTGGCGCCGCCATCGACCGTTACGGCGTGCCGCTGGCCGACGAGACCCTGGCGCGCGCCAAGGCCGCCGATGCCGTGCTGCTTGGCGCCGTTGGCGGTCCGAAGTGGGACAGCATCGACCCGGCCATCCGTCCGGAGCGCGGCCTGCTGAAGATCCGTTCACAACTGGGCCTGTTCGGCAACCTGCGCCCGGCCATTCTCTACCCGCAACTGGCCGAGGCCTCCAGCCTCAAGCCGGAAGTGGTGGCCGGCCTGGACATCCTTATCGTGCGTGAGCTGACCGGCGGCATCTACTTCGGTCAGCCGCGCGAAAGCAAGGTGCTGGAAAACGGCGAGCGCATGGCCTACGACACCCTGCCGTATAGCGAGAGCGAGATCCGCCGTATCGCCAAGGTCGGCTTCGACATGGCCATGGTGCGGGGCAAGAAGCTCTGCTCGGTGGACAAGGCCAACGTCCTGGCCTCCAGCCAGCTGTGGCGTGCTGTGGTCGAGGAGGTGGCCAAGGACTACCCGGACGTCGAACTCTCCCACATGTACGTCGACAACGCTGCGATGCAGCTGGTACGTGCGCCGAAGCAGTTCGACGTGATGGTCACCGACAACATGTTTGGCGACATCCTCTCGGATGAAGCTTCGATGCTCACCGGTTCCATCGGCATGCTGCCCTCGGCCTCCCTGGATGCCAATAACAAGGGTATGTACGAGCCGTGCCACGGCTCGGCCCCGGATATCGCCGGGCAGGGCATCGCCAACCCGTTGGCCACCATCCTCTCGGTATCCATGATGCTGCGTTACAGCTTTGGCCAGGTCGCGGCCGCCGATGCCATCGAGCGGGCCGTGAGCCTGGTGCTGGATCAGGGGCTGCGTACCGGCGACATCTGGTCGCAAGGCAAGACCAAGGTAGGCACTGCCGCCATGGGCGACGCGGTGGTAGAAGCGCTGCGTAGTCTGTAATCTTCCAGTCCCGCCGGGGTGGTTCCGGCGGGCTGCTTATATAGGTGTAGTCGTTATGAAACGTGTAGGTCTGATCGGTTGGCGTGGCATGGTCGGTTCCGTGCTTATGCAGCGCATGCTGGAAGAGCGGGACTTCGACCTGATCGAGCCGGTGTTCTTCACCACTTCCAATGTCGGTGGCCAGGGCCCTGCCATTGGCAAGGGCATTGCTCCGCTGAAGGACGCCTACAGCATTGACGAGCTGAAAGGTCTGGACGTGATCCTCACCTGCCAGGGCGGCGACTACACCAACGAGGTGTTCCCCAAGCTGCGCGAAGCCGGCTGGCAGGGTTACTGGATCGATGCCGCCTCGTCGCTGCGCATGGCTGATGACTCGGTGATCGTGCTCGATCCGGTCAACCGCAAGGTGATCGATCAGGCCCTGGATGCCGGCAGCAAGAACTATATCGGCGGCAACTGCACCGTCAGCCTGATGCTGATGGCCCTGGGTGGCCTCTACGAAGCCGGTCTGGTGGAGTGGATGAGTGCCATGACCTATCAGGCGGCCTCGGGTGCGGGTGCGCAGAATATGCGCGAGTTGATCAAGCAGATGGGCGCGATCAACGGCGCCGTTGCCGATGAACTGGCTGATCCGGCCAGCGCCATCCTCGATATCGACCGCAAGGTGGCCGAGGCCATGCGCGGCGAAGCCTTCCCGGTGGACAACTTCGGTGTGCCGCTGGCCGGCAGCCTGATTCCCTATATCGACAAGGAACTGCCCAACGGCCAGAGCCGCGAAGAGTGGAAGGCCCAGGCCGAGACCAACAAGATCCTCGGTCGCTTCAAGAACCCGATCCCGGTCGACGGCATCTGCGTGCGCATCGGCGCCATGCGCTGCCACAGCCAGGCGCTGACCATCAAGCTGAACAAGGATGTGCCGATGGCCGATATCGAAGGCCTGATCAGCCAGCACAATCCCTGGGTCAAGCTGGTGCCGAACCACCGCGAAGATTCCATCCGCGACCTCGGCCCGACTGCCGTGACCGGCACCCTGAGCGTTCCGGTCGGTCGTCTGCGCAAGCTCAACATGGGTTCGCAGTACCTGGGTGCGTTCACCGTCGGTGACCAGCTACTGTGGGGCGCTGCCGAACCGCTGCGTCGCATGCTGCGGATCCTGCTGGAGCGCTAAGCGCGAAGCCGGCATCCAGTATCAAACAAAGCCCTTCTGTCTCGGCAGAGGGGCTTTGTGTTTTCTGGAGGAGCCGATTGCCTGGGCGATGGGCCGCAGTTACAGTGCCGCTCCCTCTGTGTCGTAGGTCAGCTCATGAGTCAGTCCATCAATATCGCCGTGATCGGCGCCACCAGCAACGTCGGCGAAGCGCTGGTCGAATTGCTCGAAGAGCGTGAGTTTCCGGTGAAGGATCTGCATCTGCTGGCCAGCAGCGAGTCGGCTGGACAGAGTCTCTCTTTCCGTGGTCGGCAGGTGCGGGTCAGGTCGCTCGATGCCTTCGATTTCACTCAGGTGCAACTGGCGTTCTTTGCCGCGGGCTCTGAAGTGACGCGCAGCCATCATGAGCGCGTGGTCGCAGCCGGTTGTTCCGTTATCGATCTGAGCGCTGCTTTTTCGCTGCAGCAAGCGCCATGCGTATTGCCCGAGCTTGGCGCGGCGGGTTTGCCGGTGTTGACCAAGCCGTGGTGCGTCAGTGCACCGACGCCTTCGGCTGTTGCCTGTGCGCTGGTGCTAGCGGCGCTGAAGCCTGTACTACAACCCCGGCAGTTGCAGGTGACTGCCATGCTGTCGATCTCCACTCTGGGGCGCAGTGGTGTGCAGGAGTTGGCGCGGCAGACCGCTGAGCTGCTCAACGCCCGCCCACTGGAGCCCAAAGCGGTAGATCGACAGATCGCGTTCAACCTGTTGGCGCAGGTCGGAGAGGTGGATGACCAAGGGCATGCTCAGTTGGAGAAGCGTTTGGCGGCTGAGATTCAACAATTATTGAGTCTGCCCGAGCTTCCGGTAGCAGCCACCTGCGCCTTGGTGCCAGTGTTCTTTGGCGATAGTCTCGCATTGGGCGTGTATGCTGATTCGGATATCGATATCAGTGCAGCGCAGCAGTTGCTCGAGGTTGCGCCGGGCATCGAGTTGGTAGAGCCCGGCGATTACCCGACTGCAGTGGGCGATGCGGTGGGGCAAGATCAGGTCTATGTGGGGCGGGTCCGGTGTGGCGTGAGCGATCCAAGGCAACTCAATTTGTGGATTGCGTCTGATAATGTAAGAAAAGGCGCCGCCCTGAATGCTGTGCAGATAGCTGAGTTATTGATAAAACACTATCTGTAAAAGATACTTACCTAGAAATTTGAAGAATCTTTCTAGCTTGGCAATACTGGCTGAGTTGATTGCTGAATGGGGAGCCGCTCGTGGAGCGGAGGCAGGCAGCAATTCTCAAGACCCTCTCGCATGCCGAGAAAAAGATAAAACAAGGGATAACGCTATGGTTCGGGTTCGCAAACTGGTGCTGGCAATCGCAGCCGCTTCCGCGCTGTCTTCCGGTATGGCGCATGCGTTGGGGCTGGGTGAGGTTACCCTGCAATCGTCGCTGAATCAGCCGTTGGTAGCGGAAATCGAATTGCTGGAGGTGCGCGATCTTGCTTCCAATGAGGTGATTCCCAGCCTCGCGTCCCCTGAGGAGTTCATCAAAGCTGGCGTCGACCGTCAGTACTTTCTGACCGATCTCAAGTTCACCCCGGTATTGAAGCCCAACGGCAAGAGCGTTATCCGCATCACCTCGAGCAAGACCGTGCGTGAGCCTTACCTCAACTTCCTGGTTGAAGTGCTCTGGCCGAACGGGCGCTTGCTGCGTGAATACACCTTGCTGCTCGATCCGCCACTTTACTCGCCGCAACCGTCCGTAGCTGCTGCCCCGCAGTTGCCAGTTGCTGCGCCTGCGCCACGCCCAGCTGCCGCGCCTGCCACTGCGCCGACTAGCGCTACACCTGCTGCTGCTCCGCGTCCTGCCGCACCGGCACCTGCATCGCGCGCCATTTCCGGTAACGAATACAGAACCACTGCCAACGATACGCTCTGGGAAATCGCCCAGCGTGTCGGTGGTGGTTCGGTCAATCAGACCATGCTGGCTATTCAGGATCTGAATCCGGATGCCTTCATCGGTGGCAATATCAACCGTATGAAGAGCGGTCAGGTGCTTCGCCTGCCAGATGAACAGCAGGTTCGCAGCCGCAGCAATGCCGAGGCGATCGCTCAGGTTGCCGAGCAGAATGCCGCTTGGCGCGAAGGCCGTGCTGTCGCTTCGCGTCAGCTGGATGCCACTCGCCGCACCACAGCGGGCGCTGCGCCGGCGACTGCGGAGGCGGGTGATAGCCTGAAGCTGGTCGCTGCTGAAGCAGGTCAGTCCACTCGCGGTAGCGATACCGGTGCGGCTGGCAGCAAGGCGTTGGCCGACAAGCTGGCAGTGACTCAGGAAAGTCTGGATTCGACTCGTCGTGAGAACGCCGAACTGCAGAGCCGTGTAGGTGACCTGCAAAGCCAACTGGACAAGTTGCAGCGTCTGGTGGAGCTGAAGGACAGCCAGTTGGCCAAGTTGCAGGCCGACCTGTCGGCAGCGCCCGCGACGCCCGCTGCAACGGAAGAACCGCCTGCGGAAACTCCGGCAGCAGCGCCTGAGGCCGCGCCGCCCGCTGTGGAGGCGGCCACGCCGCCGACTACGCAGCCTGAGGAGGTGGCGCCTGACTACAACTATTCCGAGGAACCGGCTGCGCCTGTCGAGGACAGCGCCGCCGCAACCCAACAGCCGGCCAGTGAGCCGGCTCCTGTCGTTACAGCCGCTCCTCCCGTCAAGGCAGCTGGGCCTGCAGTGAAACCTGCTGTGCCAATGCCGGCTCCAGCCCCTGTTCAGCAGGGCTTCATTGACGATCTGCTGGCTAACCCGATGACGCTGGGTCTGGCCGGTGGTGGGGCGCTTCTGCTTCTGTTGGTCGGTCTGATGGCGCTGTCGCGCCGCAACGCCCAGAAAGAGTCCGAGCTGCAAGATGAGCTGGCCGACGACCTGTCTCAGGAACAGGCGTTTGCCTCCGACCTGGACATGCCTGAAGACAGTTTCGCTGGCCTCGACGACGAGCCTGTCCAGGCCGCTCAGGCCGCTGGCGAGGAACGTGTCACGGCGCAGACTGGCGACGCGTTGGGCGAGGCTGATATCTACATTGCTTACGGGCGCTTCAATCAGGCGGCCGAACTGCTGCAGAACGCGATCAATGACGAGCCACACCGTGCCGATCTGCGTCTGAAGCTGATGGAAGTCTACGCCGAGCTGGGTGACCGCGAAGGCTTTGCCCGTCAGGATAACGAGCTGCGCGAGATCGGCGGAGTGAATGCCGAAGCCGAGCAGCTGAAGTCCAAGTATCCAGCGATCGCAGCCTTCGCAGGTGCGGATGCCGCAGCTGCCGCTGCCTCCGTCGATGACGACATGGGCGACTTCAGTCTGGACGACCTCAGCCTGGATGAGCCGACCGCAGAAGCGCCTGCTTCCACCGGCGGTGATCTGGATGATGCCTTCGATCTGAGCCTCGACGACCTCGAGGCCGATCTGGAGAGTGATGTTCAGTCGGCCAAGGCTGAGCAAGCGCCGTTCTCGTTGGACGATGATCTGGACATCGGTCTGGTCGATGAACCTGCCGCGCCGGCAGCGCCTGCCGACGACGATCTAGGCTTCGATCTCGCTTTGGATGATGACAAGGTTGAGCTGTCCCAGCCGTCCAACGATCTGTCCGCGTTCAGCCTGGATCTGGATGAGGCGACTCCGGCAGTCAGCGATGAAGCTGATGATTTCCTGCTGAGCCTCGATGACGATGCACCGCTGAACCAGCCGGCCGACGATCTTTCCGATCTGAGCCTCGATCTGGCTGAAGAAGCGCCATCTGCCAATCTCGATCTGCCGGCTGACTTCGATCTCTCGCTCGAAGACGAGACTCCTGCTCAGCCGGCTGTTGCACCCGACAGCTTCGCCGCGCAGCTGGATGAAGTGACCGCTGAGCTGGATCAGCTGTCGACTGACTTCGAAGAGCCGCAAGCAGCTCCGCTGGCGCCGGCCAGCAGCCTGTCCGCTGATCTGGATGGCGATGATGACTTCGACTTCCTGTCCGGTACCGATGAAACCGCGACCAAGCTGGATCTGGCTCGGGCTTACATAGACATGGGCGACACCGAAGGTGCGCGCGACATTCTTGATGAAGTGATTGCCGAAGGCAGCGATGCCCAGCAGCAGGAAGCTCGCGAGATGATTGCCAAGATGGTTTGATTGATAGATGTCTGACGCAGTACCTGTAGCGGCCGCCGAAATGGCGGCCGCTGGCTTTTTCAGAATCGCCCTGGGCCTCGAATACAAGGGCGCACGTTATCGCGGGTTCCAGCGCCAGGGCGCGAATGTTCCGTCGATCCAGGGGCACCTGGAAACTGCCTTGTCCAAGGTCGCCGGTGGTGCCCCGGTCAGCATTCTGTGCGCAGGGCGTACCGATGCTTCTGTGCATTCCAGTGGTCAGGTGGTGCATTTCGACACCACTGTCGAGCGTTCGCTGCACGCGTGGATCATGGGCGCCAACATGAATTTGCCCGGTGACATCAGCGTGACCTGGGCGAAGGTGATGCCGGCGCACTTTCATGCACGCTTCTCGGCCATGGCGCGACGCTACCGCTACGTGATCTACAACGATCCGATTCGCCCGGCGCACATGGCCGAGGAAGTCACCTGGAATCATCGACCGCTGGATGTGGCGCGCATGCGTGAAGCGGCCCTGGCGCTGGTTGGCACCCATGATTTCAGCGCCTTCCGGGCAACGCGCTGCCAGGCCAAGTCACCGATCAAGACCGTGCATCACCTGCAACTGATCGAGCACGGCCGCTTCATCGTGCTGGATATCCGCGCCAATGCTTTTCTGCATCATATGGTGCGTAACATCGCCGGTGTGTTGATGACCATTGGTGCGGGCGAGCGGCCACCGGAATGGGCGCGCGAGGTGCTCGAACGCGGCGATCGACATAGTGGGGGAGTGACGGCGCACCCCTACGGTCTCTATCTGATACAAGTCGATTACCCGGAGGAGTTCGAATTGCCGCAGCGCTATCTCGGGCCGCATTTTCTCTCCGGTCTGCCGGACGTGCGACAGCCATAACCCTTTGTTACCATCCGAGCCCGGATGGCGAGAGGTATGAACGTGACGGTCGTACGTAGCAAGATTTGCGGGATCACCCGCATCGAGGATGCTCTGGCAGCGGTGGAGGCGGGAGCCGACGCCATTGGTCTGGTGTTCTACGGGAATAGCCCGCGAGCAGTCAGCATCGAGCAGGCCGCAGCTATCCTGCAGGCGTTACCGCCGTTCGTGACCAGTGTCGGGCTGTTCGTCGACATGCCGCGCGACGAGCTGCAGCAGTTGTTGCAGCGCCTGCCGTTGGATCTGCTGCAGTTTCACGGTGATGAGTCGCCGGCCGACTGTGAAGGCCATGGCCGCCCCTATATCAAGGCGCTGCGGGTTCGCCCTGGTGAGGATGTGGCGGCCGCCATGGCGCCCTACGCTGGTGCGCAGGGTATTCTGCTGGATACCTTCGTCGAGGGCGTGCCGGGTGGTACGGGCGCTTCGTTCGATTGGTCGCTGGTGCCTGAAGATGCCGCCAAGCCAATCATCCTGGCCGGCGGCCTGGATGCAGATAATGTCGCGGCGGCGATTCGCCAGGTGCGTCCCCATGCCGTGGATGTCAGTGGCGGGGTAGAGGCCAGTAAAGGCATAAAGGATGCAGGCAAGATTCGTGCATTCGTGCGGGCAGTGCGTGAAGCACGATGTGACGGCGATTGAAGCAGGGCCGTCAATTAGCCTGTCACGCCGCCTTGGCTCGTTTCGACGGGCGCTGGGTGCGGCAGAAAAGAATTGCTGGAGATGGGCGTTTCACGATGAGGCGTTCATCCGAACCAACGGTTATGGAGAAATGACAGCATGAGCAACTGGTTGGTAGACAAACTCATTCCCTCGATCATGCGTTCCGAGGTGAAGAAGAGCTCTGTGCCCGAGGGCCTGTGGCACAAATGTCCGTCCTGTGATGCCGTGCTCTACCGTCCTGAGCTGGAAAAGACACTCGATGTCTGCCCCAAGTGCAATCACCACATGCGTATCGGCGCTCGTGCGCGTATCGACCTCTTCCTCGATGCCGAGGGGCGCGAGGAGATCGGTGCCGATCTCGAGCCGGTCGACCGCCTGAAATTCCGCGACAGCAAGAAATACAAGGATCGTCTGGCTGGTGCGCAGAAGCAGACTGGCGAGAAAGACGCGCTGATCTCCATGAGCGGCACCCTCGAAGGTATGCCGATCGCCGTTTGCGCCTTCGAGTTCTCCTTCATGGGTGGCTCCATGGGTGCCATCGTTGGCGAGCGTTTCGTTCAGGCGGCCAATGTCGCGCTGGAAAAACGCTGTCCGCTGGTGTGCTTCTCCGCTTCCGGTGGTGCGCGCATGCAGGAAGCGCTGATCTCGCTGATGCAGATGGCCAAGACTTCCGCCGCCCTGGCGCGCCTGCGTGAAGAAGGCCTGCCGTTCATCTCCGTGCTGACTGACCCGGTCTATGGCGGTGTTTCCGCCAGCCTGGCGATGCTCGGCGACGTGATCGTGGCAGAGCCGAAGGCTCTCATCGGCTTCGCCGGTCCGCGCGTGATCGAGCAGACCGTGCGCGAGAAACTGCCGGAAGGCTTCCAGCGTAGCGAGTTCCTGCTGGAGCATGGTGCCATCGACATGATCATTTCGCGCAATGAACTGCGTCCGCGCCTGGCGCGTCTGCTTGCGCAAATGATGCATCGTCCCTCTCCGGTTTCCCTGCCGGCCACTGCATGACCGAACGTAGCCTGGGCGAGTGGCTCGCCTACCTCGAGCAGTTGCATCCGTCGGCCATCGACATGGGGCTGGAGCGCTCGCGTGAGGTGGCGCAGCGGCTCGGCCTGGGCAAACCTGCGCCATTGGTGGTTACCGTCACCGGTACCAATGGCAAGGGTTCTACCTGCGCCTTTCTCGCCAGCCTGATCGCAGCCCAGGGGCAGCGCGTCGGTGTCTACAGTTCGCCGCACCTGCTGCGTTACAACGAGCGTGTGTTGCTTGATGGGCGCGAGGCGAGCGATGAAGAGCTGTGTCAGGCTTTCGCGGCGGTCGAGGCCGCGCGTGGTGAAATTTCCCTGACCTATTTCGAGATGGGTACGCTGGCGGCCTTCTGGCTGTTCGAGCGTGCTCAGTTGGATGCTGTGGTGCTCGAAGTCGGCCTCGGTGGACGCCTGGATGCGGTGAACCTGGTCGATGCCGATCTGGCCCTGATCACCAGCATTGGTCTGGATCACGCTGACTGGCTGGGCGATACCCGTGAATCGGTCGCCTTCGAAAAGGCCGGGATCATGCGCGCCGGCATGCCCGCATTGTGCGGTGATCTCGACCCGCCGCAGCCCTTGCTGGAGCAGGCGGTGACTTTGGACACGCCGTTGTTCCTGCGTGGTCGCGACTATGACCTAAGCGTGCAAGCGCAGGACTGGTCTTGGTATGGCCTTGACGTAAAAGGCCAGGTGCTGCGACTGGAGCAGCTGCCGCTTCTTGATCTGCCAATGGAAAACGCGGCGCTGGCGTTGCAGGCCTATGCGCTTCTGCCGCTGCCGTGGAATCACCAGCAGATCGTTCAGGCCCTGCTCGCCACGCGGGTAACCGGGCGTCTGGATCGTCGTGCGCTGGATTGGCGAGGCAAGTCACTCACACTGTTGCTCGATGTTGGGCATAATCCTCATGCCGCCGATTATCTGGCGCAGCGCCTGGAGAGTCGCCCGCTGGCCGGGCAGCGCTGGGCGGTATTCGGTTTGTTGGCCGACAAGGATCTGCCCGGCGTGGTGTCGCCACTGCTGAGTCTGGTTGCTGGTTGGGCCGTGGCGCCGCTGGATACGCCGCGTTCACGCTCTGCCGATGACCTGGCCGAGCACCTGCGGGGGCAGGGCGCGGTGGTGGTGCAGTACCCGGATGTGCGTACCGCGCTCGATGCGCAGTGCGAGCAGGCGGCAGAGGGTGACGAGATACTGTTGTTCGGATCGTTTTTCTGCGTGGCCGAGGCCCTGGATTGGCTGGCCCGCCCGGCTTGATAAGGGGATTGGGGATGGCAATGCTGGACAGTGGGCTCAAGCAGCGCATGGTCGGTGCTCTGGTGCTGGTGGCGCTGGCGGTGATTTTCCTGCCTATGCTGCTGTCGCGCGAGGATGAGATGCGCCGCGTGGTAGTGGATGCGCCGGCCATGCCGCAAGCGCCGGCTGCTGCCGAGATCATCGTGCAGCCTGCCGAGGTCGTCGAGCCCGAGGAGTTGCCGCAGGAGCCGGTTCCCGTCGAAGAGGTGGAGCCTCAGATCGTCGAGGTGCCTGAGCAGCCCAAGCCGACCCCGCCGCCTGTCGCGCAGCAGAGCAAGCCCGATCCGGTCAAGACCGAACAGGCGGCGAGCGCTGCTCCTGCCAAGCCCGAAGGCCGCCTGGACGCCAACAGTCTGCCGATCAGCTGGTCGGTGCAGTTGGCCAGTCTGTCCAGTCGCGCTGGCGCGGAGAATCTGCAGAAAACGCTGCGCAGTCAGGGTTACAACGCCTATATCCGTACCTTCGACGGCATGAATCGGGTGTTCGTTGGTCCGTTGATCGAGCGCGCCGAGGCCGAGCGTCTGCGTGACCAGCTCAACCGCCAGCACAAACTCAGCGGTTTTGTCGTGCGCTTCCAGCCGGAAGCAGGCTAAGCACGCAAGGGACTTTGCAGCGCCTGGTTACCCGATGCGCCGGGCTCTGCTAAAATGCTCCGCCTTTTCCGCTGGTAGGCCGCACCGTGGTATTCACCTGGGTCGATTGGGCGATCATCGCCGTCATCGCCATTTCTAGTTTGATCAGTCTGAAGCGCGGCTTCGTCAAGGAAGCCCTGTCGCTGCTGACCTGGATCATCGCAGGTGTGGTCGCCTGGATGTTCGGTGGCGCACTGGCCCAGCATCTCGTCGAATTTATCGAAACGCCTTCCGCGCGGGTCATTGCAGCCTGTGCCATTCTCTTCATCGCCACCTTGCTGGTGGGCGCTCTGGTCAATTTCCTCATTGGTGAGCTGATCCGCGTGACAGGCCTGTCCGGTACCGACCGTTTTCTCGGCATGGTATTCGGCGCCGCACGTGGTGGTTTGTTGGTGGTGCTGCTGGTCGGGCTGATCAGCCTGGCGCCAGTGGAGCAGGATACGTGGTGGCAACAGTCGCAACTGGTGCCGCATTTTCTGATGGTCGCCGACTGGTCGAAGAACCTCATTCTGGGGTGGTCCGATCAGTGGTTTACCGGTGGATCGGCTCACCCAGCTGATCTGCTTTAAAAGAGTGACTGCTGCGGAGTAACCGCTGCATCGGTCGCTGAATTAGCCTGAACTATCTAGCAGGGGTCGTGGCACATGTGTGGCATCGTCGGTATCGTCGGTAAATCGAACGTCAATCAGGCGCTGTATGACGGGCTCACCGTCCTCCAGCACCGCGGCCAGGATGCTGCCGGTATTGTCACCAGCCATGATGGCCGCCTGTTCCTGCGCAAGGACAACGGCCTGGTGCGTGACGTGTTCCAGCAGCGTCACATGCAGCGCCTGGTTGGCCATATGGGCATCGGTCATGTGCGCTATCCGACCGCTGGTAGCTCCAGCTCGGCCGAAGCTCAGCCGTTCTACGTCAACTCGCCGTACGGCATCACCCTGGCGCACAACGGCAACCTGACCAACGTCGAGCAGTTGGCCAAGGAGATCTACGAGTCCGATCTGCGCCACGTGAACACCAATTCCGATTCGGAAGTGCTGCTCAACGTGTTTGCCCATGAGCTGGCCCAGCGCGGCAAGCTGCAGCCGACCGAAGAAGATGTGTTCGCTGCCGTCACCCACGTGCACGAGCGCTGCCTGGGCGGTTACGCCGTCGTCGCGATGATCACCGGCTATGGCATCGTCGGTTTCCGCGACCCCAACGGCATTCGTCCGATCGTCTTCGGCCAGCGCCATACCGATGAAGGCGTCGAGTACATGATCGCGTCCGAGAGCGTGTCGCTGGACGTGCTCGGCTTCACCCTGATCCGCGACCTGGCGCCGGGCGAGGCGGTCTACATCACCGAAGAGGGCAAGCTGTTCACCCGTCAGTGCGCGGCCAACCCGCAGTACGCGCCCTGCATCTTCGAGCACGTTTACCTGGCGCGCCCGGACTCGATCATGGACGGTATCTCGGTGTACAAGGCGCGTCTGCGCATGGGCGAGAAGCTGGCCGACAAGATCCTGCGCGAGCGTCCGGATCATGACATCGACGTAGTCATCCCGATTCCTGACACCAGCCGTACCGCGGCGCTGGAGCTGGCCAATCATCTGGGCGTGAAATTCCGCGAAGGTTTCGTCAAGAATCGCTACATCGGCCGTACCTTCATCATGCCCGGCCAGGCGGCGCGCAAGAAATCCGTAAGGCAGAAGCTCAACGCCATCGAGCTGGAATTCCGCGGCAAGAACGTGATGCTGGTGGACGACTCCATCGTCCGTGGCACCACCTGCAAGCAGATCATTCAGATGGCCCGCGAGGCCGGCGCGAAGAATGTCTACTTCTGCTCGGCAGCCCCGGCGGTGCGCTACCCGAACGTCTACGGCATCGACATGCCAAGCGCCCATGAGCTGATCGCACATGGCCGCAGCACCGAAGAGGTCTGCGAGCTGATCGGTGCCGACTGGCTGGTTTATCAGGACCTGCCGGACCTGATCGAAGCAGTCAGCGGCAGCAAGAAGATCAAGATCGACAACTTCGACTGCGCGGTGTTCGACGGCAAGTACGTCACCGGCGACGTCGACGAGGCATACCTGGACAAGATCGAGCAGGCGCGCAACGATGCCAGCAAGGTCAAGTCGCAGGCAGTCAGCGCGATCATCGATCTGTATAACAATTGATTCGAGCGGGCAGGGCAGCGGTCCTGCCCGGGCTGTTTTTCGTGAGGAAGCGATATGACTCTGGAATGGGAAGCCGGCAGGCTCGACAGCGACCTGGATGGCGTAGGCTTCGACACCCTGGCGGTGCGTGCTGGCCAGCACCGTTCGCCTGAGGGCGAGCATGGCGAAGCGTTGTACCTGACGTCCAGTTACGTGTTCCGCACCGCTGCCGATGCCGCTGCGCGCTTTGCTGGCGAAGTGCCGGGCAACGTCTATTCGCGCTACACCAACCCCACCGTACGCACCTTCGAGGAGCGCATTGCCGCACTGGAAGGCGCCGAGCAGGCGGTGGCGACCGCTTCCGGCATGTCGGCGATCCTCGCCATCGTCATGAGCCTGTGCAGCGGCGGCGACCACGTACTGGTGTCGCGCAGCGTGTTCGGCTCCACCATCAGCCTGTTCGAGAAGTACCTCAAGCGCTTCGGCATCGAGGTGGATTACGTGCCACTGGCCGATCTCGATGCCTGGCAGGGCGCGTTCAAGCCCAATACCAAGCTGCTGTTCGTCGAGTCGCCGTCCAACCCGCTGGCCGAGCTGGTGGATATCGCCGCACTGGCGGAAATCGCCCATGCCCGCGGCGCGCTGCTGGCGGTGGACAACTGCTTCTGCACGCCGGCCCTGCAGCAGCCGCTGAAGCTTGGCGCCGATATCGTCATGCACTCGGCGACCAAGTACATCGACGGCCAGGGCCGTGGCCTGGGCGGTGTGGTGGCGGGGCGTAGCGAGCAGATGAAGGAAGTGGTCGGTTTCCTGCGTACCGCAGGTCCCACCCTGAGCCCGTTCAACGCCTGGATGTTCGTCAAGGGCCTGGAAACCCTGCGCATCCGCATGCGTGCGCAGAGTGAGAGTGCGCTGCAGCTGGCGCTGTGGCTGGAGCAGCAGCCGCAGGTCGAGCGCGTGCATTACGCGGGGCTGCCCAGCCATCCGCAGCACGAACTGGCGAAAAAGCAGCAGAGCGCCTTCGGTGCGGTGGTCAGTTTCGAAGTCAGGGGTGGCCGTGATGCCGCCTGGAAGGTGATCGATGCCACACGCGTCATCTCCATCACCACCAACCTCGGCGATACCAAGACCACCGTCGCCCATCCAGCTACCACCTCCCATGGCCGCCTGACGCCGCAGGAGCGTGCCAACGCCGGCATTCGCGACAACCTGATCCGCGTCGCTGTGGGCCTGGAAGAGCTGGAAGACCTCAAGGCGGACCTGGCGCGCGGCCTGGCTGCGCTCTGAGCATGCTGGAGTGGGGGACGAATGACACGCCCAACAACGGGCGTGTCGCGCTGGTCACCGGAGCTGCTCGCGGGATCGGCCTGGGTATCAGTGCCTGGCTGATCACCGAGGGTTGGCAGGTGGTGTTGGCCGACGTCGACCGCGAGCGTGGCTCCAGGGTGGCACGTGCTTTGGGTGATAACGCCTGGTTCGTGGCCATGGATGTGGCCAAGGAAGATCAGGTAAGCGTCGGTGTCGCCGAGGTGCTCGGTCAGTTCGGGCGTCTCGATGCGTTGGTATGCAATGCGGCTATCTCCGATCCGCACACGCCGCCGCTGGAGTCGCTCGACCTCAAGCGCTGGAATCGTCTGCTGGCGGTCAACCTGACTGGCGCCATGCTGCTGGCCAAGCATTGCGCGCCATATTTGCGTGGGCATCGCGGCGCCATCGTCAATATCGCCTCCACCCGCGCCAGCCAGTCCGAGGCCGATTGCGAGGCATACGCCGCGAGCAAGGGCGGGTTGGTTGCGCTCACTCACGCGCTTTCGATCAGCCTGGGCCCGGAGGTGCGGGTCAACTGCGTCAGCCCAGGCTGGATCGACTCTCGCGACCCGTCGCAGCAGCGCCTGGAGCCGCTGTCGGTGTTCGACCACGCACAGCATCCGGTCGGCCGTGTGGGCACGGTGGAAGATGTCGCGGCGCAGGTCGCCTGGCTGCTCTCCGATGCGGCGGGTTTCGTCACCGGGCAGGAGTTCGTCATCGACGGCGGCATGAGCCGCAAGATGATCTATCAGGATTGAATGCCTGTGGGAGCGAGCTCTGCTCGCGGAACGTGGCCTTGAAGCCTTCGCGAGCAGAGCTCGCTCCTACGGATTCGACAGAAACGAAAAAGGCTCCCGAAGGAGCCTTTTTCATATCTGGCCGAATTACATGTTGGGGTAATTCGGGCCACCGGTGCCTTCCGGCGCCACCCAGGTGATGTTCTGGGCCGGGTCCTTGATGTCGCAGGTCTTGCAGTGCACGCAGTTCTGCGCGTTGATCTGGAACTTCTTCTCGCCGTCTTCCTGCGTCACCACTTCGTACACGCCGGCCGGGCAGTAGCGCTGCGCCGGTTCGTCGTACAGCGGCAGGTTCTTCGCCAGCGGAATGCTCGGGTCGGTGAGCTTCAGGTGGCAGGGCTGCTCTTCTTCGTGGTTGGTGTTGGAGAGGAATACCGAGCTCAGTTTGTCGAAGCTCAGTTTGCCGTCCGGTTTCGGGTAGGCGATCTTCGCGCACTCGGCTGCAGGCTTCAGGCAGGCGTAATCCGGCTTGTTGTCGTGCAGGGTGAAGGGCGCCTTGCCGCCGAAGATGTTCTGGTCCAGCCAGTTGATGCCACCGCCGACGATGGCGCCGTATTTGTGGATGGCCGCACCGAAGTTGCGGCTGCGGAACAGTTCGTCATACAGCCAGCTGGCCTTGAAGCCATCCACATAGTTGTTCAGCTCATCGCCACCCTCGCGGCCGGCTGCCAGGGCTTCGGCAATGGCGTCGGCAGCCAGCATGCCGGACTTCATCGCAGTGTGGCTGCCCTTGATCTTGGCGAAGTTCAGGGTGCCGAGGTCGCAGCCGATCAGAGCGCCGCCCGGGAAGACCATCTTCGGCAGCGAATTCAGGCCGCCCTTGCTGATGGCGCGTGCGCCGTAGGCAACGCGCTTGCCACCTTCCAGGTACTGGGCAATCACCGGGTGGTGCTTGTAGCGCTGGAATTCGTCGAACGGCGACAGGTGCGGGTTGGCGTAGGACAGATCGATGATCAGACCGACCACGACCTGGTTGTTCTCCAGGTGGTAGAGGAAGGAGCCACCGGTATTTTCGGTGCCCATGATGTCCATCGGCCAACCGGCGGTGTGCACCACCAGGCCTTGTTCATGCTTGGCCGGGTCGATGTCCCAGATTTCCTTGATGCCGATGCCGTAGTGCTGGGCGTCGGCTTCGCTGTCGAGCTTGTATTTCTTGATCAGTTGCTTGCCGATGTGGCCACGGCAGCCTTCGGCGAACAGGGTGTACTTGGCACGCAGTTCCATGCCGGGGGTGTAGTAGCCTTCCTTGGGGTTGCCTTCACGGTCGACACCCAAGTCACCGGTGACGATGCCGCGTACCACGCCATTCTCGTCGATCAGCGCTTCCTGAGCGGCGAAGCCCGGGTAGATCTCGACGCCCAGGTTCTCGGCCTGCTGGGCCAGCCAGCGGCACAGGTTGCCCAGGGAAATGATGTAATTGCCTTCGTTGTGCATGGTTTTCGGCACAAAGAAGTCAGGAATTCGGGTAGCCTTGTCAGCGTCGCGCAGCAGGTAGATGTCATCGCGCTTGACCGGGGTGTTCAGCGGGGCGCCGAGTTCTTTCCAGTCGGGGAAGAGTTCGTTCAGGGCGCGCGGTTCGAACACCGCACCAGAGAGGATGTGAGCGCCAACTTCGGAGCCTTTCTCGACCACGCAGACGCTGATCTCCTGACCCGCTTCAGCGGCTTTCTGCTTCAGTCGGCAGGCGGCGGACAGTCCGGACGGGCCGGCGCCGACGATGACGACGTCGAACTCCATAAATTCGCGTTCCACAGGCTATCTCCTACTCAAGGCTCTTCGATATTTTATGTTGGAGGGCGCGGCTCGCTCCCTAAGCACGGCGTGGGCATTATATCTACACCCTCTCAGCGGGCCAATACAAACGTTTGTTTGAATTTTCTGTAGGCCTGTTAGAATCCTACTACATCGCGGATGACCGGCCAGTTCGCTGTATTGACCGGGCCAGGCCGCGGGGTCAAGATACGGGCGGTTTTGCGCTCGCCGTCTGAGCTGAAAGGTTGGTTGCGGCCGATTTTGCATCACCGGCCAGGCTCGCCTTGGCGACATTCTTATTCACCGGAGAGTAACGAGGAATCCATGAAGGTTCTTGTAGCTGTCAAACGAGTGGTTGACTACAACGTCAAGGTTCGCGTCAAGGCGGACAACAGCGGCGTCGACCTCGCCAACGTCAAGATGTCCATGAACCCCTTCTGCGAAATCGCCGTGGAAGAAGCCGTACGCCTGAAGGAGAAAGGCGTGGCGAGCGAAATCGTCGTCGTCTCCATCGGCCCGGCTACCGCCCAGGAGCAACTGCGCACCGCGCTGGCTCTGGGTGCCGACCGCGCCATCCTGGTCGAATCCAATGACGAGCTGAACTCCCTGGCCGTGGCCAAGCTGCTCAAGGCAGTGGTCGACAAGGAGCAGCCGCAGCTGGTGATCATGGGCAAGCAGGCCATCGACAGCGACAACAACCAGACCGGCCAGATGCTGGGCGCCCTGACTGGCTTCGGCCAAGGCACCTTCGCCTCCAAGGTTGAAGTGGCTGGCGACAAGGTCAACGTCACCCGTGAGATCGATGGCGGTCTGCAGACCGTTGCGCTGAACCTGCCGGCGATCGTCACCACCGACCTGCGTCTGAACGAGCCGCGCTACGCGTCGCTGCCGAACATCATGAAGGCCAAGAAGAAGCCGCTGGAAACCGTTACCCCGGACGCTCTGGGCGTTTCCACCGCCTCCACCGTCAAGACCCTGAAAGTCGAAGCGCCGGCTGCTCGCAGCGCTGGCATCAAGGTCAAGTCCGTGGCTGAACTGGTCGAGAAACTGAAGAACGAGGCGAAGGTAATCTAAATGACTATCCTGGTTATCGCTGAACACACCAATGCCGCGCTGGCGCCGGCAACCCTGAACACCGTTGCCGCTGCCGCCAAGATCGGTGGTGACATCCACGTGCTGGTCGCCGGTGCCGGCGTTGCCGCTGCCGCCGAAGCCGCTGCCAAGATCGCCGGCGTGTCCAAGGTGCTGGTCGCCGACAACGCAGCCTTCGCCAACCAGCTGCCGGAAAACGTGGCTCCGCTGGTTGCCGAACTCGGCAAGGGCTACAGCCACGTGCTGGCCGCTGCCACCAGCAACGGCAAGAACATCCTGCCGCGCGTCGCTGCCCAGCTGGACGTCGACCAGATCTCCGAGATCATCTCGGTCGAGAGCGCCGATACCTTCAAGCGCCCGATCTACGCCGGTAACGCCATCGCCACCGTGCAATCCTCGGCCGCCGTCAAGGTCATCACCGTCCGTGCCACCGGTTTCGATCCGGTCGCTGCCGAGGGCGGTTCCGCGGCCATCGAAGCCGTCGCCGCTGGCGGCGACGCGGGCAAGTCGGCCTTCGTTGGTGAAGAACTGGCCAAGTCCGACCGTCCGGAGCTGACCGCAGCCAAGATCGTCGTTTCCGGCGGTCGCGGCATGCAGAACGGCGACAACTTCAAGCACCTCTACGCGCTGGCCGACAAGCTCGGCGCTGCGGTGGGTGCCTCGCGCGCCGCGGTCGATGCCGGCTTCGTGCCCAACGACATGCAGGTCGGCCAGACCGGCAAGATCGTTGCTCCGCAGCTGTACATCGCGGTCGGCATCTCCGGTGCCATCCAGCACCTGGCCGGCATGAAGGACTCCAAGGTGATCGTTGCGATCAACAAGGACGAGGAAGC
>OGCL01000726.1_pt1 | contig 32806 bp, 23 predicted proteins | sample 1570041 | NCBI WGS metagenome assembly OGCL01 (sample SAMN06266162, study PRJEB24511) | hot springs metagenome | isolation source: Hot spring water | place: South Africa: Limpopo | collected 2015-06-22 | reverse complement strand
GATGACCTTACAAGCCCTGCCCGCCATGCCATCGGCCAGCTCGCCGCTGGCCGCGCGTGCGCTCAATGGTCTGACCCAGCTGGCCGACACGCTGGCGGATCCAGCGCTGTTCCACCGTGCCCGTCAGCGGTTGCTGCCGGTACCGAAGGCGGGATCGGCGCAGGCGGTGCGCGCCGTGCACGACTGGGTGATGTTCCGGCGCGCGCGCCCGCATTTCTGTGATCCGGTCTGCAGCCAGCCGCTGCCCGCGTCGGTCACCGAGGCCTTCCAGGTCTGGCATCTGAAGGTGGGCTCCTCCAAAGAGCTCGAGATGCTCAAGCAGGCCTTGCAGCGCAACGACGATGCGGTGCTGGCCAAGCTGCAGCCGCGGCGTGTCGGTGTGCTGCGCTACCTTGACGACAACACGGCGCCCGAGGAGACGACCGCCGATGTGCGGGCCATGTGGCAGGCCGCTCAGCCGGCCAGCCGCGTGGCGCTGGCCCGTGTGTGGGAGCGTCGGCCCCAGGCGGGACAGGGCTGGCAGAACCACTTCCGTGTGCGCGAGATGCTGCGCATGCTCGACGGCATCGTGCAGCCCCCGGCCACCGGCAGCGGCGTGGTGGGCACGTTGACACGCACACCCGCGGTGCTGGATGACGCCGGGCTCGATGGCGGGATGCTGGTGGTCACGCTGGAGGAAGCGGCGGCGCAGACGGTCAGCCACCGCGTCGTCATGTTGCCTTATGAGGTCTACCAGCGCACGCTGGGGCAGATGCGCAAGCAGCCTGACCAGGGCTGGGCCGATCTGGCGGACTACCTGGCGAAGATGAAGGAGGCCGCCGGGGCGGTGACGCACGTGGTCGAGCGGGTGCCGGATCGCGTCGTGCAGTTCACTGGCGGCAGCCTGCATGCCACCGACACGACGCTGCTCCAGCAGGATGCGGCCTACATGACACGGCAGCCCCACGAGCTGGGCTACCTGTTCCTGGCTTTCCGCGTGGACGCGCGTGCACCGCTGGCCGCCGGGGTCCAGCCGGCTGTGCAGCACGATGCCCTGAAGAAGTTGCTGAACGTGCCTGGGGGGACGCCGCCCAGCGGGGGGGACGATGGCCACATCGCCTCGACGGTGACCGACTTTGGTGGCGGCGCCCAGGTGCTCACGGTGGTCGGTGTGTTGCGCATGGAACTGAACTGACCGCGACGGGTTGATCGCACGGACCCATCATGGCCCAGTCTGCCCCGCCCCGCGCCGACACCAAGAAGCCGGCCACACCCGCTGCGCCTGCGAAGGACGCGGCGGGTCAGGGCGCTGCGGCCCCCCAGTCAGCGCGTCGGGATGATGGCAAGGCGGTCAATCAGGGCGCCAGCAAGGGTGCCGATAAGAGCGCCAATAAGGCCGCAGACAAGGCCGCAGACAAGGCCGCAGACAAGGCCGCAGACAAGGCCGCAGACAAGGCTGCCGACAAGTACGCCAACAAGGACGCCAACAAGGACGCCTTCGCCAGACTCGCCGCGCGCCCCAAGCTGGCCGTGACCGAGCCTGGCGATGCGATCGAGCGCGAGGCCGATGCCATGGCCGATCGGGTGATGCGTCAGCCTGCTGGCGCGCCTGCTGCCGCTGGGGCCAAGCCGGCGCCCATGGCGCGTGATGACAAGCGCCAGGCTGGCCCCGCAGGCCTCGCGGGCGCTGCGGACAAGCCTGTCCAGCGGGCCGCGTCGTCTCAGGCACAGGATCCGTCCGGCTCGAAACAGCCTGACAGTCCGGAGGCCCTGAAAGCGAGCCTGGGCCCGGGTGAGCCGCTGGATGCCGACGCCCGCGCCTTCTTCGAGCCGCGCTTCGGGCGCGACCTGTCGCATGTGCGGGTGCACCATGACGCCGCTGCGGCCGACGCGGCGCGCGCGCTGCACGCGCGGGCCTTCACCTTCGGCCACCATGTGGTCTTCGCCGCAGGCGAGTATCAGCCGGGCGGTGAATCGAGTCGCCACCTCATGGCGCACGAGCTGGCCCACGTCATGCAGAACGACGACATGGGGTTGGCCGCGGTCGTGGCGCGCGCGCCGGCGGCTGCGCCGGCCACCAACCCGGCCTATGCCGATCCCAACGACGTCCGCCAGGCTGCCATTGATCCGGTCAAGGACAAGAAGGCGCGAAAGGGCTTGGAAACCTTGCGGCTGCCGGAGATCAAGGCGCGGCATGCACCGGTGTACAAGAAGCGAGCAGGGAAGTCACTGAAACGGCCTGCCGGGTACGACCGTGACAAACCGGCCTTTGCCACAGACCAGGTCAACAAGTGGAAGAAGGCGGTCGACCTGGCCCCGCATTACGACAGCATCGGCTTCGATCCCGCCGGAGGACGGCAGAGCCTGACCTGGTTCGGCGCCACGCGCCAGACCATCAGTGGCACCGTCGGCGAGGTGGTCGAACGGCTGAAGGTGCCCACCTGGGCGCCGGATGGCAGCTGGTTCAACAGCCCCATGCAGGTGGACCACATCGTCGAAGTGCAGGTCGGCGGTGAAGATGCGTTCGAGAACTACGAGCTCTTGACGGGCAAGCACAACACCAACGTGGGCTCCTTGCTGCGCTCGGCCATCTATGCCAACGTCAAGACCTATCTGGCGGCGGTGGACAAGAACACCGGCGACAACCTGGTCAAGTCCTACCTGAAGGACAACGACATCAAGTTCGAGGAAGTGGAGGGTGGCGGGGCCGGCAAGAACCCGGAGTCCACCTCCCAGTTCTGGAGCCGCGAACAGATCGCCAAGGGCGAGCACCTGGTCTGGCTCAAGAACGACCCGCGCGCGGCCAAGGACGACGGCACGCACAAGGACCGCTTCGCGCTGTACTCTGACACGGGCGCCGGCTTCATCGATGCCTTCCCGCTGAAGAAGAACAAGGTCAATGTGCACAACAGCGGGCGGCTCGCGGGCTTGCGCATCGACTCGATCACGTTGACGGCCGATCTGGACCAGCCGGGGACAGGCCCGGTCGGGACGATGGAAGGGACGTGGGACCTGCCGCGAACCGTCAAGGTCAACGCCGGCAAGCGTTTCACCGCGACGCTCAACCGCATCACCAGCAAGCCCTACGCTGGGGCCCTGGCCAGCTTGAATCCGCCGGGGCTCGACGTGCCCGGCGCCAGCCCCGTTGCCTTCGAGCAGGTCAGCGTGGTGCGGGGGCAGGTGGTCGCCGATGGCACGCTCACCGCCAGCCACGAACTGTTCCAGGGCCTGCAGATCCCGGTTCGCTGGCGGGGCGATGAGCTGGCTTTCGAACACACGCTTTCAGCGGGCGACCTCAGCGACAAGCTCAAGCTGCCGGGCATCACCGTCGATGACGCGAGCCTCACGCTCTTGTATGGCACCAAAGGCCTGGGCGCCGAGGGCCACCTGGGCTTCACCATCAAAGGATTTGGTTCAGGTCATCTCACGGTGGGCATGCGCTCGGGCAAGGAGGCACCCATCCTGTATGCCAAGGGCGCCCTCACGGCCGACCGCAAGCTCTTCGATCTGGCCAAGGTCGAACTGGGCTACACCACGGGCGAGGGCTTCAGCGGCAAGGGCACGCTGGGCATCACCAACCCGGACAAGATCAAAGGCATCAAGTCGGCCAGCCTCTCGGTGTCCTATGCCAACTCGGTCTTCACGGCCACCGGTGATGTCATGCCCGACATCCCGGGTCTGAAGGCCGCGTCGCTGTCGGTCACGTATGCACAGGAACAGCTCCAGGTCACCGGCAAGCTGTCGCTTGATGAGAAGGTGCCCATGGTTGAGGCGGCCGACATCACCGTGTCGGTCAAGCAGGCGGGCGAGCAGTGGAAGGTCTCGGCCAACGGCGAGGTCACGCCCAAGATTCCCGGTCTCAGCGGGGCCAAGCTCGCCTTCGACTACAGCGACGGCACGGTGTTGCTGGAGGGCAGTTTCGACTTCAAGAAGGGCCCGCTGAGCGGCACGGTGAAAGCGGGCGTCACCAACGCGGCAGTCGATGAACACGGCAAGCGTGCCGACAAAGGCGAGGGCGGCACCTTCAAGGCGTTTGGCGCCGCCGACATCGACGCCAAGCTGATTCCCGACGTGCTCACCGGCACGCTCAAGCTGCGGCTGGCGCCAGATGGCACGGTGCGCGTGGGCGGCGGCCTCAAGGTTGACGAGGTGCAACTGTTCCCTCGGGTGCCCAAGGGCAAGGCCGAGTTCATCGACGAGAAATACGACTCGCCGTCGGTCCCGGTGCCTGGCTTGGGCTTTTCAGTGGGCTCGGTGTCGGTGGGCGTCACCGTCTCGGCCACGGCCACGCTCAAGGCCCATGCCTACATCGGGCCCGGCAAGCTCAAGGGCGTGTTCATCGAGGTCGAGGAGTTCGACCCGGCCGCCGTGGACATCGACCAGCTCAAGTTCAAGGGCGGCGGGCGCTTCGAGGTGCCGGGCGACGCGGGCGTCAAGGTCGGGGCGCAGCTCAACCTGGAGTTCAGCGCGGCCGTGGCCAGCCTGGTGGGCAGCGTGGGGCTGGAAGCCGGCGTCAACATCCCCGACGACAAGCAGCCGATTCTGGGGGCCAAGACCGACTTCACCTACAGCGTGGCCAATGGGCTTGATCTGTCCAGCACGCTCAGCCTGAACATCAACCCGGCGCTGACCTTCCGGGTGTTTGGCGAGGTGGCGGCCAAGCTCAACCTGCTGGTCAAGAAGGTGACGGTGTGGAGCAAGAACTTCACGCTGGCGCAGGCCAGTTACCAGTTGCCCGTGGGCATCAGCGCCACCGGCACCGTGGGCTACAACTCCAAGACCGGCAAGATCACGCCGGAGAAGATCTCGGATGCGTTCAGCATCAAGCAGCCCACACTGGATGCCAGCACCCTGCGCGATGTGGCCACCAACAAGGCCGGCCCCCCCGTGGTCAAGACCACCGACGACCAGGGCAAGGCGGCCGGTGCGTCCGAGCTCACGCACACCGAGCCGGTGTGCAGCGCAGAGCCTCTGGCGTCGACCGAGCCCAACCAATCGGTCATGCCCAAGCGCGCCGATGGCACCGCCGAGGCTGGCGCGCGGGCGCCCACCGAGGTCGACGAAGGCGTGGTTCAGCGCCTGGGCGCCGGCGAGCCACTGGACACCGCCACCCGTGGCCACATGGAACAGCAGCTCGGTGCGGATTTCTCGCAGGTGCGTGTGCACACCACGCCGATGGCCGAGCGCGAAGCCGAACGCCTGCAGGCTCGCGCCTTCACCGTGGGCCACGACATCGCCTTCGCCCCGGGCGCCTACCAGCCCAACAGCGCCGAGGGGCAGCGCCTGCTGGCGCATGAACTGGCTCACGTCCTGCAGCAGCAGCGCGGCGTGGCCCGCCAGGTCATGCGCACGGACGACACGCCGGCCGCCTCGGCAGCAGCCCCCGCACCTGCGGCCGCCAGCGCCGCGCCACCGGCCGCGGGCCCTGCGCCGGCCGCGGGTGGCGCGGCTCCCCGCGAGGCCGGCGAGCCCGCGCTGGGCGACATCACCCTGCCGCAGCTCAAGCTGCCATCGCTGAAGTACACCGAAAGCGACGACAACCGCCACCGCCACGCGGCCTACCAGCGCGCACTCACGGCGGGCGTGCGCCGGCCGGCCGGCTACCGCCGTGCCGACCTCGACTCGCGTCAGCAAAGCCTGTGGCGACAGGCCACGCCGCCCGGCACACTGCGCACCGCCATGCAGACCGTGGTCAGCGGCCTGGAGGCCGACAAGGTGTATGTGGCCGTGCCGCGCCAGCGCACCCTGGCCAATGCCGGCAGCCATGTGATGGTGGGGCGCATGAACGACCTCGCGCTGGCGTTGCGCCAGCCCCGCTGGACCCGCGATGGCGATCCGCAGGAGCACCCGTTCGAGGTCGATCACATCGTCGAGCTGCAGATCGGTGGCATCGGCTACGACCGCATCGAAAACCTGGAGCTGCTTGAGCGCAGCGCCAATGGTGCCTCCGGCCGGGCCATCGACCGCTTCATGGACGAGGCCTTTGCCGCCTATGCGCGCTCTGACGCGGCGCGCAGCCTGCCGGTCGAGCAGCGTCAGGCCGAGGTGCTCAAGCGGCGCTTCCATGTGCGCTTCGGCAGCTTTCTGGCCGAGGGCGACCCTGCGGTCGGGCATCGCTACACCCTGGACAACGTGCTGGCCGCACAACCGGCCCAGGGCCTGCGCATCTACGACCCGTCCAACCTGACGGGCGCTCCCTCTGACGGGCATGCCGTGCAGCCCTGGCCCGCCGGGGTGGATGCCGCGCGCTACACCGGCTCGCCCAACCTGCTGGTGCTGTATCCGACCAAGCGCGGTGGCCAGCCCAAGTCGGTGCCCCTGCGTGACGGGCAGCCGGCCGACGCCGACCGCGTGCTGCGCGACTGGCTGCCCGGGCTGAACACGAGTGGCCTGACGCTGACCCTCAGTGGCTCGGCCACCGGCCCGATGGGGCAGGTTCGCGGCCGGCTCGTGCACGCCCAGCTGGCTGAGGGCGCGCGCGCCGATGTGGCCATCGACATCGTGCGCCTGCCGCGCCTGACCAACGCCGGCGTGCTCGACACCGACAGCCTGCTGGAGCGCTTCCGCGGCATCTTGCGCGAAGGGGGCGTCACGGCCCTGAGCCCCGTGGTCATCAGCGACATGGACATCGTGCCGGGCCTCGGCCTGACGGTGCACGGTCATGTCGAGCCCAGCATCGCGCTGCTGCGCGGCTCGCGCCTGGATTTCCGCCTGCTTGGCAACGACCTGCAGGTCTACAATGCGTTCTCGGGCGGCGAACTGGCTCTGGGCGGGCCCTTCCGCATCGATGGCTGCGACCTCACTGTGGCCTTGGGCACGCGCAGCGGGCTCACCCTCGACGGCGGTGTGGCCTACAGCATTGCCCGCCTGGGCCAGGGCAACCTGCGCGGTGCGGCCAGCCGGGAGGGCTTCCGGCTCACCGGTGATTTCCAGTTTGACCGCAACCTGTTCGATGGCGAAGCCAGCGTGCGCCTGACCTATGCGCGCACGCCCGACGCGCCCGAGGGCAAGCTGTCCGGCGGCGGGCGCCTGGCCATCGGCCCGGGCAAGGTGCGTGGCATCCAGCGCGCATCGGTCGATGCCAGCTTTGATGGCGAGCAGCGCAGCATCCAGGGCACGGCCGAACTGGCGATTCCGGGCGTCGAGTCGGCCACGCTGGGGGTGACGTTCGACCCGGAACGCGGCACCGTGATCGGCGGCACGGCCCGCTTTCGCGATCGACCGGGTTTGCGCAACGGGCGCATCGAGGCCGCGCTCGCCCAGGCGGCTGGCAGCAGCGACTGGTCGCTGAGCGCTTCTGGCACGGCCGAGGCGACCTTTGCCGGCATCACGGCCACGCTGGAGGCCAGCTACCGCTACGGCCTGTTCATGTTCGCGGCCGATGCCCCGTTCGCGGTGGGCGAGCGGGTGCGCGGGCGCGTGCGTGTGGGCCTGACCAACGGCGCCGTGGACGATGACGGCCGCCTGTTGGACAGTCCGCCGGCCGAGGGGGCGGCCGGTGGCGCAGGCGGCGAGCTGCGCCCCTTTGGCAACGGCACCGTCACCGTGCGCCTGACCGACTGGCTCGAAGGCGGCGTGGGCCTCAAGGTGCGGCCCAGCGGCGATCTGCTCATCAGCGGGCGCATCGGCCTCCCCGAGCCCGTCACCGTGTTCAACCAGTACCCTGCGCCCGAGCGGGCCCGTCGTGAGCTGTTCCGCATGCCCACCGTGTCCGTGCCGCTGGTGGGCCTGTCGGTCGGGGGCTCGGTCGTGGGGCTGGCGCTGACCATCAACGGTCGCGTCACGGGCCACGCCCATGTGGGCCCCGGTCGGCTGACCCGGACCGAGGTCGCGGTGCACGACTTCAACCCCGCCCAGCCTGACAGCCTGCATGTCACCGGTGGGGCGACCTTCGAGCTGCCGGCCGAAGCCGGCGTGGCCGCCTCGCTGGATGCCGGCGTGTCGCTGGGCGCGGCGGTGATCCGCGCCACGGCAGGCCTGAACGTCAGCGCCGAGGCGGCGCTCACCGCGCGTGCGACACCCGCGGTGGACATCGACTGGCGGCCCACCACCGGGCTGCATCTGCATGCTGGTCTGAACGCCTCGCTCACGCCCCGGCTGGCCTTCAGCCTCAACGGCTACGCCGAGGTGGTGGCCGATGCCTTTGTCACCAGCTTCACCCTGTGGCGCAAGGACTGGAACCTGGCCCGCCGCGAACTCGGCGGCAACCTTGCCATGCGTCTGGCTGTGCCGGTGGATTACTACAGCGACGGCCGGGGGGTGGTTTTCGATCCGGAGGCCGTGCGCTTTGAGGTGCCCAGCCTGAATGCCGATACGCTGGGCCAGTTGCTCAACGCCCCGGATGCGGGGAGCGAGCGGGCAGAGCGAGGCGATCGACGCTAACATGTGGCACACGGAGTGTGCAGATGGCGTCGTCGTCTTTCGGGTTCGAGCAAGCGTTGGCCGTGCTGGTGGCAGCGGTCTGTGTGGCCTTGCTGGTGCGTCTGGTCCTGGGGCCGCAACGGCGTGCCCGGCTGGACCGGGCTTTCGAGCGTCTGTGGGTGCGCACCGTGCAGCGCCTGCGGGCGATGCGCTACTGGCGGTCGTCGCGCAACCAGGCCCAGCAGGTGCTGCATGACGCCATGCAGCGCGCACGTCAGCAGCCGTCCGATGCCGGACGCCCCCGTGTGCAACGCGAGGGCAACGTCTACACGCCCGACCGCTTCAAGGGCCCCGTCAAGGGGCAGGAAGAGGACTGAGCCGGGCGGTGGTGCGGCGCCCCACCCAGTTGGCCGAGGCCACCGCCAGCAGCAGCGCCCCGGCGGCGCCCGCGAACACCCACCCTGGGCGGCCATGGTCCATCCAGTGGCCCAGCACCGGCGCGGCCACCGCGAAGCCCAGATCCAGCCCCGAATACACGAGGCCGTAGACGCGGCCGGTGGCCCCGGCCGGCGCCGCGCGCTTGATCAGCATGTCGCGCGAAGGGCCGGCCAGCCCCGTGCCGAAACCGGCCAGCGCCACGCTGGCCGCCGCCGCCCAGGGGGCCACAGCGCCCGAGGCCGCCATCAGGAACAGCCCGGCCGATGCGGCCATGGCCACACCGATGGTGCGCTCCAGCCGCTGTACCCGCGCCACCAGAAACCCGCCGACGACCATGCCGGCGGCCCCCGCCAGCATGAAGGCGGTGACGACAAACGCGGTCAGCGATTCGCGCAGGCCGTAGAGCTGCTGCAGTGCCGGGCTGGCAAAGCCCTGCACCGCGCTCAGCGCCGCGGTGGACCAGAAGAAAAACCCGAAGCACAGCCACACCGTGGGCATGGCCAGCAGTTGCGCCAGCCCGAGCGAGCCAGCGCCCTGGAGCGCACCCGGCCGGGCGCCTGCGGGCTTGTTGGTGTGCCCTGCCGCGAGCGGGGTGCCGCGATCGTCCAGCGCGGCGCGCTGCCACCACAGCACGGCCGTCAACGTCAGCGTCATCAGTGCGGCCGCCGCGCAGGCGATCCGCCAGCTGCCCGTGAGCCCTTGCATGCCGATCAGAAAGACCGGCGCCAGCGCCCAGCCCAGGTTGCCACTGATGCCATGGATGGAAAACGCATGGCCCAGCCGCGGCAGCGCAACGCGGTGGTTGAGGATGGTGAAATCCACCGGGTGGAAGGGGGCGTTGCCCAGGCCGGCCAGCACGGCGGCGGCCATGAGCCCCACATAGGGCCCGGTGAAGGTACCGGCCAGCGCGGTCATCAGCCCGGCGCCCGCAAAGCACAGCAGCGCGGCAAACAGCACCGGCCGCGCGCCGACGCGGTCCACGAGAAAGCCCGAGGCGGTCTGCCCGATGCCCGAGACGGCAAAAAACACCGTCATCAGCAGGCCCAGTTCGGCAAAGCTCAACCCGAACTCGCGCGCGAAGACGGGAAACAGCGTGGGCAGCAGCAGGTGGTGAAAGTGGGAGATCCCATGCGCCAGGCCCACCAGGCCGATGGTGAGGGCGTCCTCCCGGGCGCCGGACTGCGGGGGAGGGGGGCTGGCTGACTGCATGCCCCGATGTTACAATGTCGGGTTCGTTTGCGAACCCATCGCGCTGCAGCATCCCACTGGCACCGTCAGGATGCCGTCAACAAGCGCGTCCAGGCAGACCCGAAACAAGCGCAATCAGACATGGCCAAGGAAGAACTGATCGAAATGCAAGGCGTGGTGGACGAAGTCCTGCCGGACTCCCGCTTCCGCGTCACACTCGACAACGGACACCAGCTGGTGGCGTACACCTCCGGCAAGATGAAAAAGCACCACATCCGCATCCTGGCGGGTGACAAGGTGTCGCTCGAGCTGTCGCCTTACGACCTGAGCAAGGGCCGCATCACCTTCCGCCACATCGAGCGCACCGGCTACACCCCGCCGCCGCGCCGCTCGAACTGAGACGTGCCATCTACCATGGCGGTGCCCACCAGTGAGCGGGGCACCCGCTCCATCAGGTAGCACAGGCAATCCTGTCGCACCACGCGCAGATCGCGCGTGATCATGGCCGGCATGGCCGGGCGCGCCAGCTGTAGCGCATCGCCCACCCGCTCGAACAGGGCCTCGGCCACATCCTGCCCTTGCTCGTCCCAGGCCTGCAGCGGCCGCGGATGCGTGCTGTGAGCGAACACGGCACCAGCCGGCAACTCGACGAAGTTGCGGTGGTCCATTTCGGCGTCGAAGCGCAGCGCCGCGTCCGGGTCGCCAAAGCCGAAGCTCACCTCGGGCGCCACCTTGACCACGGCCAGCGCGTGGTACAGATCCAGCTCCGATGCCGGTAAGGGATGGTCCGGGAAGCCGCTGAGGTGCAGCGCCGCCTCGATGAAGCGCGCGGCCGCCATCTCGTTCGTGGCCTGGCCGGGTTGCCCACATTCCACTGCCACCGACGGACACCAACTGCTGAACGCCCCGGTCTGTGTACCCGGCGTGCCCCGAAACCACACGACCGTGCGCGAAAACAGCCGCGCCAGGTGCAAGGCCTGCGGGTTCAGGTCGGTCACCACGCTGTAGTGCGGGTTCAGGCCGGTGTTGTTGTGGATGTCCAGCGAGGCGAACACCCCGCGCGCGCGCATGATGTCGCGTACCCGGGTCATCAAACCGTGCTCCGGCGTGCCCACGTGGGCCACCGTGCCGGGCCAGGCGCGGTTGTAGTCCGGCTGCCCGTCAAGCCGGCGCAGGCCTTCGGCCGCGGCTCCGATGTTGCCGATGAACAGGCTCAAGGCCCGAGGCAGGGGCTGACGGGCGTGCTTGCGCAAGACCATCTGCAGCGCGGCCAGGCCCACGTCTTCGTTGCCGTGCAGCAGCGCGCAGACGAACAGCGCGGGTTCGCGCCGCCCGGGCAGATGGATCAAGGTCGGCCCGGGCAGCACGGTGTGCAGCAGCCGGGCTGGCGTGGTCAGAAGGCTGGGCGGCAGGGCGTGCAGCTCGGTCAGGTGGAGGGCGGGCTCAGGCATGTCTCGTCAACACAATCAGGCGGATACACATCGGGGGCATGCCCATCGGCTGGGGCGGGCTCACACCGGCCATTCATGCACCGGCAGGCCCTGGTGCTGCAAGGCAAGGTAATCGGCCGTGAGCTGGAACAGGTCGCCATGGCGGCTGTGGTGGGCCAGCTGCCAGACGGCGCCGTTCTGCCCGGTGCGCAGGCGCAGGGCGACCACATCCAGATAGCGCCGCGCGTCGGCGGGCGACACGCCGAGGCGGTGCAACCCTTCTTCGGCCAGCGGCAGCAACTGGGTGAGCAGCGCCTGCGCCGTGTGGGTCTTGCCGTCCAGCCACCGTTGGGGGGCGGCGAGCCCGTCGCGGGCGGCGCGGTAGAAGTTGGCGCGCGCGTCCTCGAAGGGCAGGGCGGCCTCTGGGGGCTGTGGCCGCGCGGCCAGCATGTGCACGGCGCCGTAATAGAACGCCGCGTTGGCCACCATGTCGACCAGCGTGGGGCCGGCCGGCATCACGCGCTGTTCGAGCCGCAGGTGGGGCTGGCGTGCGGCATCCCAGCCAATCAGCAGGCGGTTCCAGCGCCACACCGTGCCGTTGTGCAGACGCAGGTGGCTGAATTGCTCGGGCGGGTCGGCGCTGCACAGCGGCAGCAACACGTCGTAGTGCGCCGCGTTGTCGGCGAAGACCGCCGTGGGGTTGGCGCCCACGTAGCCGCTGCCGAAGGTCACGCGCTGGCCGCTCGGGCCGTCGCCACAGTTCACGGCCTGTTCGAACAGGGGGATGCGCGTCTCATGCCACAGCGGCTGGCCAAACAGAAAGGGCGCGTTGGCGGACAGGGCGACGATCGGGCCGCTGAGCACGGTCGAGGCGTTCAGGTAGCGGCTGATCGCGCAGGCCGGCACCTGCAGGTGCAGCTGGAACGAGGTGGTGGCCGCCTCCAGCATGACGTTCTCGTGGGCCGTGTGCAGCGACCCGATGCCGTCGATGTCCAGCGTGATGGGCGCACCGCCGCGGGCGCGCAGCACCTGCTCGTTGAGCGCGCGGTAGCGGGAGGAGGGCGTCATGGCCGACAGGCTCAGATCGGCCTCCTTCAGCGTCGGCAGCGTGCCGATGGCCACGACATTGCCGCCGTCATCGCGTGCGGCATCGTCACAGCGCGCCCAGATGGCGCGCAGCTCGGCCTCCATGTCGGACAGGGCGGTGCCGGCCAGCGCGCGGGGGCTGGCGTTGAGCTCGATGTTGAAGCGCGACAACTCGGGCACGACCATGGGGTCGTCCAGGGCCGCCAGGATGCGCTGGTTGCTGGCCTTGGGAAAGCGGTTGCGGTCCAGCAGCCAACCTTCCAGCTCACAGCCCACGGTCAGGCCGTCTTCGGCGAAGCGCCCGGCTTCGAACCATTGCCGGGCCAGCGCGGTCTCGGCTTGCAGGGCCAGCGCGAAGCGCTGGCGGTCGTCGTCGGTGAAGGTGGTGCGGCTGATTTCCTGTCCCATGGCGGCGCGACGGGTGGCAGACATCCCATGATCGCCGGCCGCACGGGGCAAGGGAAGTGCCCGCGCCCTGAAAACGACCGCGCTTGATGCGGGTCAATGCCCCGATGGGGTGTTGCGCCAGGCGTGCGTGAGCGCCTCGGCGAAGGCCGCGGGGCCGGTCAGCGTGAGCCCGACGGTGTGCCAGGCCGGGGCGCCCTCGTGGTCGCCGCCGCCGTCCACCGTCCAGTCGCAGGCCATGTCCCAATCGTGCCCTTCTTCGAGCGGTCCGGGTCCGTTCGGAAAGCGGGTGCGACACCAGGTCAGCACCGCCTCGACCTCGGCGGCGAGCGCCAGCCGATGCGCGGCCTGCACCGAGGCCAGCGCCTCCAGCGTGTGCACCCCGTCGGTGGTCTCACCGAGATCAAATTCGAGATAGGTGAGGGTGAGCGCGTCATCTGGTGCGGGCATGAGACGATTGTCACGCCATTCGCATTGACAAGCCATGCCGCTTTGGCACACTGGTTGCAGGACGACAGCGCCATGAGTGCCCATCTGAACAGACCGCCCATCGTCCTGGTGCCCGCCTGCCAGCGGGTGTTGGGGCGTCATCCCTTCCACGTGGCTGGACGCAAGTACGTCGAGGCCGTGCGACTGGCAGGGTGCGTGCCGCTCGTCGTGCCGGCCGCGCACGTGGACGAGCTCGGCACGCTGCTGGACATCGCCGACGGCGTGTTGCTGACCGGCTCGCCGTCGAATGTGCATCCCAGCCATTTCGGCGAAGACGTGCACGACCCCTCCCTGCCGCTCGATCCCGACCGCGACGCCTGGACACTGCCTTTGATCCGGGAGGCGTTGCAACGTGGCATCCCCCTGCTGGGCATTTGCCGCGGCTTCCAGGAGGTGAACGTGGCCCTGGGCGGCTCGCTGCACCAGGCGGTGCACGAACAACCCGGTCTGATGGACCACCGTGGCGACGGTAACCTGCCCGTCGAGCAGGAGTACGGCTTTGCCCATCCGGTGGCGCTGACCCCGGGCGGCACGCTGGATGCTGTGTTGGCGGACTTGCCACCCGATGTGCGCGACGGTGCGCAGGTGATGGTCAACAGCCTGCACGGCCAGGGGGTCAAGCGCCTGGCGCCCGGTCTGCGGGTGGAGGCCGTGGCGCCCGATGGCGTGGTCGAGGCCTTCACCTGGGAGCCGGGCCAGGCCTTCAACCTGTGCCTGCAGTGGCACCCTGAATGGCAGGCGGCGGCCAACCCGGTGTCGCGGCGCCTGTTCGACGCATTCGGTCAGGCCTGCCGCGCCCACCGCGCGCGCCGCGAGCAGCACGCCGACGCGATCGAGGAAGTCCCCCATCCCCAGCGCCGTTGACACGCGGCGACACACAAACACCAGGTGAACACCATGCAACGCCGGCTACCCAGCAGTTTCAGCGACCTTGAACACTGGCTCAACGAGCGCCGGGTCACCGAGATCGAATGCCTGGTGCCGGATCTGACCGGCGTGGCCCGCGGCAAGATCCTGCCGCGCGAGAAGTTCACCGAAGACCGCGGCATGCGCCTGCCCGAGGGCATCGTGGCCATCGGGGTCACCGGCGAGTTTCCGCAGTCGGGCGCCTACTACGACGTCATCACCCCGACCGACCGCGACATGCACCTGCGGCCGGACCCGACCACGGTGCGCATCGTGCCCTGGGCCACCGACCCGACCGCCCAGGTCATCCATGATTGCTACACACGCGACGGCGAACTCATTCCGTATGCGCCGCGCTCGGTGCTCAAGCGCGTGTGCGCGCTGTACGAGGCCCAGGGCTGGCTGCCGGTGGTGGCGCCCGAACTCGAGTTCTACCTGATCGAGCGCAGCACCGACCCCAACCAGCCGCTGCGCCCGCCTCGGGGCCGCAGCGGCCGTGCCGAAACCTCGCGACAGGCCTACTCCATCGATGCGGTCAACGAGTTCGATCCGCTGTTCGAGGACATCTACGCCTACTGCGAGCAGATGGAGCTCAACGTCGACACGCTGATCCACGAGGTGGGTGCCGGGCAGATGGAGATCAACTTCTTCCATGCCCACCCGCTGGGCCTGGCCGACGAGGTGTTCTTCTTCAAGCGCACCATCCGTGAGGCGGCGCTGCGCCATGAGATGTATGCCACCTTCATGGCCAAGCCCATGGCCAACGAGCCGGGCAGTGCGATGCACATCCACCAGAGCGTCGTGGACAAGGCCACGGGGCGCAACCTGTTCAGCAACGACGATGGCAGCCCGTCAAAGGCCTTTTACTGGTTCATTGGCGGCCTGCAGCGCTACGTGCCCGCGGCCATGGCGCTGTTCGCCCCGTATGTGAACAGCTACCGGCGGCTGGTGCGCTCCACCGCGGCGCCCATCAACACGCACTGGGGCGCCGACAACCGCACGGTGGGTTTTCGCTCGCCGGTGGCCGAGCCGCAGGCGCGCCGCATCGAAAACCGCGTGATCGGTGCCGACGCCAATCCGTATGTGGCGCTGGCCGCCACGCTGGCCTGCGGCTACCTGGGCATCATCAAGCAGATCGAGCCCTCACCCGAGTGCCGCGGCGACGCCTACCTGAGCGACTACCTGCTGCCCCGCAGCCTGGGCGAGGCCTTGGGCCTGCTGCGCGACGAGACCGATCTGGCCGAGGTGCTGGGCCAGGATTTCCTGACCGTCTACACCGAGATCAAGGAGGTCGAGCACGCCGAGTTCATGAAGGTGATCTCGCCCTGGGAGCGCGAGCACCTGCTGCTTCACGTCTGACTGTCACGCCTGAAAGCCGTCACCATGCCGCAGTTCGAACACACCACCGCGCAATGGCAGGCGCTGGATGCCGCCCACCACCTGCACCCCTTCACCGACTTCAAGGCGCTGGCCGCCAAGGGCAGCCGCATCATCACCCGCGGCGACAACATCTATCTTTGGGACAGCGAAGGCCAGCGGCTTTTCGATGCGATGAGCGGCCTGTGGTGTGTGAACGTGGGCTACGGCCAGCAGGCGCTGATCGACGCGGCCACCGAGCAGCTGCGCACGCTGCCCTTCTACAACTCCTTCTTCCAGACAACCACACCGCCCGCGGTGGCCCTGGCCGCGCGGTTGGCCCAGATCAGCCCACCACAGTTCAGCCATGTGTTCTTCAGCGGCTCGGGCTCGGAAGGCAACGACACCGTGATCCGCATGGTGCGGCGCTACTGGGATCTGATGGGCCAGCCGCGTCGCCACACCGTCATCAGCCGCTACAACGCCTACCACGGCTCCACCATGGCGGCGGCCTCGCTGGGCGGCATGAAAGACATGCACGCCCAGGGCGGCCTGCCCATCCCCGGCATCGTGCACATCGACCAGCCCTACCAGGTGCAGCATGGCCTGCCGGGCGAGTCGGCCGAGGCCTTTGGCCGGCGTGCCGCATCCTGGCTCGAAGACAAGATCCGCGAGGTGGGGCCCGAGCATGTGGCGGCCTTCATCGGCGAGCCGGTGCAGGGCGCGGGCGGGGTCATCATCCCGCCCGAAAGCTACTGGCCCGAGATCCAGCGCATCTGCGACCAGTACGGCATCCTGCTGGTGTCCGATGAGGTGATCTGCGGCTTCGGGCGCACCGGCCACTGGTTCGGCTGCGAGCGCTTCGGGACGCGACCCGACCTGATCACGTTTGCAAAAGGTGTGACCTCGGGTTACATCCCGCTGGGCGGCGTGCTGGTGGGCGACCGGGTGGCGCGGGTGCTGATCGAGCAGGGCGGCGAGTTCGCCCATGGCTACACCTACAGCGGCCACCCGGTGGCGTGTGCGGTGGCGCTGGCCAACCTGGATCTGATCGAGCGCGAGGGCCTCATCACCCGCGTGCGCGAGGTGACCGGGCCGCGCCTGGCTGCCGGCTTTGCGGCGCTGGCCGAGCACCCTCTGGTGGGCGAGGCCGAGACCTGTGGGCTGATGGGCGCCCTGCGCCTGGTGCGGCGCAAGGCGCAGGGGGCCGGGCCGAGCGCCGTGGCCGCCGAGGCCTTCGACCCGGCGCTGGGTGTGGGCATGCTGTGCCGCGGCCATTGCTTCGGCAACGGCCTGATCATGCGCGCAGTGGGCGACCGCATGATCGTGGCGCCGCCGCTGGTCATGACCGAAGCCCAGGTCGACGAACTGCTCGGCCTGATCCGTCACTGCCTGGACCTGACGTGGACGGATTTGCAACACCGGGGCTGGCTCCCTGCATCCTAGGGGCGGGGCTGGCGCTGCCCTGGCGTAAAGTTTGCGTGCCGAACATTCAGAGAGGAAGCCCGCATGCCTTCGACGCCCCGTCCAGCTCTGGCGCGCCTGCGCCACGCCCTGACCGCCAGCCTGGCCTTGCTGGCCGTGGGTGCCACCCACGCGCAGGAAGAGAAGGTCCTCAACATCTACAACTGGTCGAACTACATCGCACCGGACACGATTGCCAATTTCGAGAAGGAAACCGGCATCAAGGTGCGCTACGACAACTTCGACAGCAACGAGATCGTTCACGCCAAGCTGGTGGCCGGCAAGACGGGCTACGACATCGTCGTGCCCTCGTCGTACTGGGCCAAGATGCAAGCCGATGGCGGCCTGCTGCAAAAGCTCGACAAGTCCAAGCTGCCCAATCTGAAGAACCTCGATCCCGGCATCCAGGCGCAGTTGGCCCAGCTCGACCCGGGCAACCAGTACATGGTCAACTGGCTGTGGGGCTTCACCACCATCGGCATCAACGTCGACAAGGTCAAGGCCGCGCTGGGCGACCTGCCCATGCCCGACAACGCCTGGGATCTGCTGTTCAAGCCCGAGTATGTGAGCCGCCTCAAGCGCTGCGGCGTGTCGGTGCTCGATTCGGCCACCGAGGTGGTGCCGGCGGCGCTGCATTACCTGGGCAAGCCCGCCTTCAGCCGCAACATTGCCGACTACCAGGCCGTGCCGGCGCTGCTCAAGGCCATCCGCCCGCACATCACGGTGTTCAGCTCGTCGGGCTACATCAACGACTTGGCCAACGGCTCGCTGTGCATGGCCTTCGGCTACTCGGGTGACTTCAACATCGCCCGCTTCCGGGCGCAGGAAGGCAAGACCGGCCAGCGCATCCAGACGCTGATTCCCAAGACGGGCGGCGTGGTGTTCATGGACGTGATGGTGATCCCGGCCGATGCGCCCCACCCCGAGAACGCCCACAAGTGGATCAACTACATCCTGCGCCCCGAGGTGCATGCCAGCCTGACCAACAAGGTGTTCTTCGCCAACCCCAATGCGGCCGCCCGCCCGCTGGTCAAGTCTGAGGTGGCCAACGATCCGTCGGTCTACCCACCCGAGGCCGAGATGCGCAAGATGGCCATGCCCGGCGCGGTCAACAACGACATCCGCCGACAGATGACGCGCATCTACACCTCGTTCAAGACCGGCATGTGAGGCGGTCTTGAGCGCTGAGCCGTACCTGTCGATTGACCGTCTGGTCAAGGACTTCCCCAGCCCGGATGGCGGCAGCTTCCGGGCGGTGGACAACGTGTCACTGAACCTGAACCGCGGCGAGATCTTCGCGCTGCTGGGGCCATCGGGGTGCGGCAAGTCGTCGCTGCTGCGCATGCTGGGCGGATTTGACGAGCCGAGCTCGGGCCGCATTCTGCTGGGCGGCCAGGACCTGGTCGGGCTGGCGCCCTACCAGCGGCCGGTCAACATGATGTTCCAGTCGTACGCGCTGTTTCCACACCTCACGGTGTGGGACAACATCGCCTTCGGCCTGCGGCGCGAAGGCCTGCCACGCACCGAGGTGGCGCAGCGCGTCGACGCCATGCTCAAACTGGTGCAGCTGGCGCCGCTGGCCCAGCGCAAACCGCATCAGTTGTCGGGGGGGCAGCAGCAGCGCGTGGCGCTGGCGCGCAGCCTGGCCAAGCAGCCACGCCTGCTGCTGCTGGATGAGCCGCTGGGCGCGCTCGACAAGAAGCTGCGCGAGGCCACGCAGATCGAGCTGGTCAACATCATCGAGTCGGTCGGCGTGACCTGCCTGATGGTCACCCACGACCAGGAAGAGGCGATGGCCATGGCCAGCCGCATTGGCGTGATGAGCGAGGGCCGCATCCTGCAGATCGGCAGCCCGCGCGAGATCTACGAGACCCCGTCGAGCCGCTTCGTGGCCGACTTCATCGGCAACGTCAACCTTATGGACGGCACGCTGGCGGTGGACGAGGCGGACCATGTCGAGATCGCCTGCGCCGATGTGCGCCATTTCGTGGGCCACGGCATCACCGGCCATGTGGGCATGCCGGTGACGGTCGCCCTGCGGCCCGAAAAGATCCGCCTGTCGCGGCGCCCGCCCGAGCCGGAGCCCGGCGATGCGCCCGCGCCGCTCAACCAGGTGCGCGGCAAGGTGCGCGATCTGGTCTATTTCGGCAGCGACACGCTCTACCACCTGGAGCTGGCCAGCGGTGCCATCCTCAAGGTGAGCCAGGGCAACACCGAGCGCCACCCGGACGACATGCTGAGCTGGGGCGACGAGGCCTGGGCCTGTTGGTCGCCCTCGGCCCATGTCGTGCTGACGCAGTAAGGCGGCGGTGTCCATGGTGTCCTCGCGCCTGAACTGGATGCAGCGCACGCTGGTCGGCGTGCCCTTCCTCTGGCTGCTGGCCTTCTTCCTGTTGCCCTTTCTGATCGTGCTGAAGATCAGCGTGTCCGAGATGGACATTGCCACCTTCAGCGACCTGGTCACCTGGCAGGATGGCGTGCTGCAGGTGCAACTCAAGTTCAGCAACTACCTGTTCATCACGCAGGATGACCTGTACTTCCGCACCTACCTCAACAGCCTGAAGTTCGCGGCCATCACCACGGCCGTGTGCCTGCTGATCGGTTACCCGTTTGCGTGGTTCATGGCGCGCGCCAACCCGGCCATCCAGCCGGCGCTGGTGATGGGCGTGATGCTGCCGTTCTGGACCTCGTTCCTGCTGCGTGTGTACGCGTGGAAGGGTCTGCTCAGCGAGGGCGGCTGGCTGGCCCAGGCCTTCGATGCCACCGGGCTGGGCCTGTTGTTCGCTTGGCTGGGCTGGACGCCGGCGGACGGCCAGTACATGCACACGCCGTTCTCGCTGGTGCTGGGCATGGTCTACACCTACCTGCCGTTCATGATCCTGCCGCTGTATGCCACCTTGTCGAAGCTGGACATGCGCCTGCTGGAGGCCGCTTCCGACCTGGGTGCCACGCCCTGGCAGGCCTTCTGGCGCATCACGGTGCCGCTGTCGCGGCCGGGCATCGTCGCGGGTGCGATGCTGGTGTTCATCCCCTGCGTGGGCGAGTTCGTGATTCCCGAGCTGCTGGGCGGGCCCGAGACCCTGATGATCGGCCGCGTGCTGTGGGATGAGTTCTTCTCGAACAACGACTGGCCCATGGCTGCCAGCGTGGCCGTGTTGATGGTGTTGCTGATCCTGGTGCCGCTGGCGTGGTTCAACCGCGCGCAGGCCGAGGCGCAAGCGCGTCAGGGAGGCCGCGCATGAGCCGCGGTCTGTCGCGTGTGAGCGGGCGGTCGGCGCGGTGGCTGCCGCGGGTCTGGCTGGCGCTGGGCTTTGCCTTTCTGTACGTGCCGATCGTGGCGCTGGTGGTGGCGGCCTTCAACGCCTCGCCCCTGGCGTCGGTCTGGGGCGGCTTCAGCCTGCGATGGTTTGTGGCGCTGACGCAGGACAAGGAGGTGCTGCACGGGCTGAAGCTGTCGCTGGGCATCGCGCTGTGCACGGCCACGGCCGCCGTGGTGCTCGGCACCCTGGCGGCGCTGGCGCTGGTGCGACACCCGCGCTTTGGCGGGCGCACGCTGATGGCCGGCATGGTCAACGCGCCGCTGGTCATGCCCGAGGTCATCATCGGGCTGTCGCTGCTGCTGATGCTGGTGTCTGTGCAGCGCCTGCTGGGCGTGCCGGAACGCGGCTGGCTGACGATCTGGCTGGGCCATTTGCTGGTGGGCATGGCTTACGCCACCGTGGTGATCCAGGCTCGGCTGCAGACGCTCGACCGCGCGCTCGAAGAGGCCGCGCAGGATCTGGGCGCCCGCCCGCTGCAGGTCTTCTTTCTGGTCACGCTGCCCATGATCGCGCCATCGCTGGCCTCGGCCTGGCTGCTGACCTTCACGCTGTCGATGGACGACGTCGTCATCGCCGCCTTCCTGTCGGGCCCAGGCGCCACCACCTTGCCGCTGGTGGTGTTCTCGCGCGCCCGGCTGGGGCTGGACCCGAGCGTCAACGCGCTGGCCACGGTGGTGATCGGCGTGGTGGCGCTGGCCGTGATCGGCGGCAGCTATGCGCTGGCCCGGCTGGAGCGACGGCGCCAGCTTGACGTGGCGCGCGCGCACCGCAGCCCGTGATCTCCGCCCGTCGCCATACCTGACCGCCGCGCCACGCCTCTGCCACCTCCACACCGCTTTCCACAAACCGCTTTCGCATCACACCGACACGTCAGACAAGGAGCCCACCATGAAGCCGCATCTTTCGACTGCCCCCCGTTCAGGCCGCTGGCTGGTGGTGGGCGCCCTGGGGGCCTTGCTGCCCACGCTGGCCCTGTCACAGACCGCCTCGGCCCAGCAAGAGCTGCTGCAGGAGCTGCGCGCGCTCAAGGCCCGCGTGACCGAACTGGAACAGCGCCTGGAAGCCCAGGCCGCGCAAGAAACCGAACGCCAGCAGGATTTCAACCGCATCGCGGTCAAGACCGAGGCGCTGGAAGACAGCCGCGAGATGCTGGGTTTCAAGGGCCTGAAGATCAGTGGCTGGGCCGACCCGACCTACATCGCCAACCAGCGCCGCCACAACGCCGGCTTCCTGTTCCTGGACCCGGTTTCGGCCAGCGGCTACACCTACGACGATTCCTATCTGGGCATGGCGGCCATCGACTTCCAGAAGGAGACCGATGGCGGCACGCGCTGGCGCCTGACCCTGGCGCCGCAGCGCAGCACCATGGCCGTGGCCGAGGGCAGCAACTCGCCCATCCACGAGGCCACGGTGTCGCTGCCGTTGACCGATCTGCAGACCCGCTTCCTCGCCGGTCACGTGCCCGACTGGTCGGGCTACGAGTACCTGCAGCCGCAGCTCAACAAGCTCATCACCCACAACCTGCTGTTCGACCTGACGCTGCCCACTTACTACACGGGCGCGGGCGTGGACATCACGCGGGGCAAGTGGTGGACGCGCGCCATGCTGGCCAACATGAACACCAGCCGCCGCGGCAACGGCGAGCAGGCCCCGGTGTTCACCTACCGCGTGGACTACGCCAAGGGCGAGTTCCAGGGCTTTGGTTTTGCGGGGGTGCATGGCAAGGCAGCCAATTTCCAGGCGTTCTCCGAAGGCGACAGCCGAGTGGATCTGTTCGAAGTGGACGCTTACTTCATTCGTGGCGACTGGACCGTGCAAGGGCAACTCAGCTTCGGCCGTCAGAAGGAAGCGGCCATCGGCGGAACCGAGGGCAATCTGCGTGACGCCCATTGGCAGGGGCTGTCGGCCCTGGTGGCGCACAAGTTCACGCCGCGCCTGGAAGGCGTCGCGCGGATGGACTACATCTGGAACAGCAAGAACGGCGGCGGGCTGCTGGGCTATGCGGAGCGCGACCCGTTCAACGGGATTGGTACGCCGTTGCGCGCCTACACCGACGCAGAGGGTGGATTCGACGAGGCCGACGTGCTGTCACGCAAGGGTGTGAACCGCGGTGCCCTGTCGCTGGGCCTGAACTACGCCTACGACCTGAACACCATCCTGAAGTTCGAGTACCGCTACGACTGGGCCACCGATCCCATCTTCCTGGACACGAGCAACCTCAAGGCTTACAAGAGCAACCAGGTCATCGGCGCGGCGGTGGTTGTGAGCTTCTAAGGCACCTGTTCGAGGCGCTTCTCCAGGCAGACCCGGCGTCCGGAAGGCCCAACTTGGCCTAACATGAGGCAACGCGGCGTCACGGTGGACGCCGCAGCCCCGTAGGTCCGCGCCCGGCATGCCCCAGGAGTTATCCCGTTCCGACGTCGAAAGCCTGACCCGGCACCACCGCTGGCTGGAGCCGGTGCCGGCCGCCCTGCAGCTTCGTCATGCCGCCCTGCGCCAGCGCGAGTTCACGCGGCTGGTGGCGGTGTGGTGGCCGCTGCTGCTGGCCGCTTTCGTGGCCTTCATCGGCTTCACGGTGTGGCTGTATGCGGGCGAGCTCCACGGGCGCGATCGGGTGGTGTTCGCGGCCTCTGAGCTGGTGTCGGTCACGGCCGGCATGATCGGCCTGGCGCTGGCTTTCCGGCCGGGCTGGCAGGCCTCGCACGAACGCTGGCTGCCCTGGACGTTCGGCACCATCGTCGCAGCCAAGCTGGCCGCCGCCACGCTGATGACCAGCCGCTCGCTGGCGGTCAACGAGGTCCACATGGCCGTGCTGGTCACCATCGTGGGTGCACTCGGCCTGCATCTGGGCGTGCGCGCCGTGGCCCGCGGTTGCGCCATCGGCGCGCTGGGCCTGCTGGCCGCCTGGTGGTCGCCCACGCCCGAAGCTGCCTGGTTGGCCGGCGGACACTACGGACTCACAGCAGCGGTCTGCCTGTTCGTCGCAGCGGTGCGGCAAGACAAAGACCGCATGGCGTTCTACCAGTCCGTCTTGCTCGACATGGAGCGCCAGGAGGTGCAGCGCCTGAACCAGGAACTGGGCGAGCTGGCCCGGCGCGACGGGCTGACCGGACTGGCCAACCGCCGCGCCTTTGATGAGGCGCTGGCGCTCGAATGGGACCGCGCCCGCCGCACGGGCCGACCGCTGGCACTGCTCATGGTCGACGTCGACCACTTCAAGGCCTACAACGACCACTTCGGCCACCCTGCGGGCGACACCTGCCTGGTGCGGCTGGCCGAGGCGCTGTCGGCGGTGGTGCGGCGCCCGGGCGACCAGGCGGCGCGCTACGGTGGCGAGGAGTTCACCGTGCTGCTGCCGGATACCGACGAAGCAGGCGCCGAAGCCACGGCGCGCCGGCTGACCGAGGAGGTCGATCGCCTGGCGTTGCCGCATCCCAAGTCGTCAGCGGGTCGACATGTGTCGGTGAGCATTGGCGTGGCCGTCGCGCGGCCCGACGGACAGATGGCGCGAGACAACCTGGTGGACCGCGCCGATGCGGCGCTGTACGCCGCCAAACATGGTGGCCGCCACCGTCACGTGTTGTGGAGCGAGGCGGACGCCCCGCCGGTGCGCTAATGCGTGGCGCGGCCCGGCAGGCGCCGCGCCAGGCTCTGGATGGCGGCAGACAACTCATCTGGAGACGCTGGTTTGGCCAGGTAGATGTCCACCCCGTCGGCGTAAGCCGCTGCCTTCTGATCGCTGTGGATGCGGCCGGACAGTGCGATGATGCCCAGCTCCGGCAAGGCAGCCCGCAGTCGCCGGGCCACCGACAGGCCGTCCTCGTGCGGCAGGTTCAAGTCCAGCACCACCAGTTCAATCGGCTCCGTCATCATCAGCCTGTCGATGTCCAGTGGGGCGGCCAGACCCGTCACCGTGTGACCGACTTCGCGCAGGTGAGCCACCAGTTCCTCGAGCAGTGGCGGGTGGTCTTCCACCACCAGCACGTGAAGCTGGCGGGCTACAGGGGCTTCTGCAAGGGCAGGCACAGGCTGAACTCCACGTGGTCACTGATCGTCCGCACGCTGAGCGTGCCGCCCAGTCGCTGAGTCAGATTGTGCCCGAGCCACAGACCCAGGCCAGCCCCCGCGAAGCCTTTGGCTTCCTCGGCGCGGTGATACTTGTCGAACACGCGATGTGCGTCGGGGGCGCCCGCGGGGCCGAGCGCGTTGCGCACGCAGATATGCCAGTGGCCCGGTAGCTCGCCCAGCGTCAACCACACCGGCGAGCCGGGCGGCGAGTACTTGCAGGCGTTGTCCAGCAAGTTGGCCAGGATGACGCGCAGCAGATCCGCATCGGTCAAGATGATGGCTCCTGTGACACCCTCGTAGTGCAGTCGCTCCGGCGCGACCAAGGTGGCGCGCAGGCCAGCGAGCAGGGCATCGAACTGCACCGGCGAGGTGCTCACCGGCAGGCTGCTGTCGCCGAGGCGGTTGGCCTCCAGCACGCGCTCAAGCACCTGGTTCATCGCGGTGGCAGCGGCATCGATGTGCATCAGGCGCCGCTGGGCCTGGGCGTCGACGAGCGGGGGCTGGCGCTGCAACGCTCCCGCGGCCAGCCGAATGGTCATCAGCGGCGTCTTGAGCTCGTGGCCCAGCATGTCCAGAAACTGCTGCTGATCAGCGCGCTGCTGCTGAGCAAGCTCCAGGCGCTGCGACACCAGGTCCAGCTGCAAGCGATCGCGGCGTGAAATCTGGCGCAGCCGGCGAGAACGCATCATGAGCACGCCCAGCATCAGCAGCGCACTGCTGAGCCCGAAGACCAGTGACGCCTGCAGGTTGAACTCTTCCGCGCCACGCCATCCCAGCAACGGCACCATTGCCACCACCACCAGCACGGCCTGCGTGCTCACGACGCCCCACCAGACGCGTCGGCTCAGCACACCATCCTGGCGTGAGGACGCAACCATCCAGAACACCAGGGGCGTGGCCACCAGGGTCGCCACCATGGCGTTGCTTTCGACAGCCGCACGGGGGTGCCCTGTGGCGATCAGCAGCAGCTGCACGGGAAACATCAGCATGACCACCGCAATGGCCGTGCGAGAGGTGCCCGATGGCGCCGTGTCGGCCAGCATGGCCCGGTAAAAGCCCAGAAGCAGCATGGTGGAGAGGCACACCGAGACGCTCGTCACCACGTCGCCAGCCGTGGACCACGCAGCAGGAAGCAGCGCGGCCATGTAGCCAAGCGCCGAAACGGCAAACACCACGGCGGTGGCCTGCGTGGCCAGAAACCAGAGGCTGACACGGCTGGGCTGCAGGGTGTGATCCATCAGCGCCCACAGGCCCATTCCCACCATCACACTGAGGTAGGCAATGAGAAACAGGTCCAGACGGTGGTCGTGCCGCTGGGCATCGTGCGTGCTCAGGGCTCGCACGCTCACCATCAGTGTGCTCGTGGTGCGCACGCGCATGTACAGGGTGTGTTCGCCGGCCCGGTGGGGGTGCCACACCAGCGCCAGGGCCGCCGATGCGCGGTCACGCAGCGCAAAAGGCACCCTGTCGCCCGTGTCCCGATGGCGCCACTGTCCGGGTGCAGCCGGGTCTGGATGGTAGAGGCGCACCTCATCGAGGTAGCTGGGCCGCACACGCAGCACCACCGCCTCGTCTGCGCGCGGCACGTTGACGGTCACACGCAGCCAGACCGTGTCGGCGGTGTAGCCGCGAGACAGCACGCGGGGGGCGGCTTGCCAGGGGCCAGCCTGCACGTCTGCCAGGCTGAGCTGTCCCGAAGGATCGGCCAGCCAGGCCCGGCTGGTGATCAGGTCGTCTTCCGCGCCCAGGGCGCTGCCTGGCCAGCACACCGCGGCCACCGCGAGCACACCGCACCACCACAGCCGCAGCCAGGCCGAAGGGCCGCCGGGCTGCGCCCGACGCAGGCCACCCGCTTCAGGCATCCAGCCAGCGGGTGACCGGCGCCCACTGCGCCAGGTCTTTCTCGACCTTGGTAGCAGGCACATCCCACAGGCCCAGGCCGTGCGCAGCCAGGTGGGCGTAGTTCTGCGTGTCGCGCAGCTGCGCCAGCAGGGGCACATCCAGCGTCTGCAAAAAGGTCAGCAAGTGCTCGGTGGCCCGGGTGTGGTCCTTGACGCGGTTGGCCACCACGGCCAGCTCCACCTTGCTCGCGTGCTTGCGGCTGGCCAGGTCTTCCAGAAAGGCCTGCACCGCATAGATGTCGAAGACGCTGGCCTGCACGGGCACCAGAATCTTGTCGGCCAGCCGCATGGCCGCGTCCAGCGCCTTGCCGTGCAGCCCCGCAGGGGTGTCCAGCACCACATGGGTCGTGCCCTTGGGTGGGCGGGCCATCTGGTCCTTGGTGATGTCCCAGGTCTGGATGGCCGGCAGCGTCGGCGGCCGCAGGCGCAGCCACAGCCGGGACGACTGCTGGCGGTCGATGTCGCCCAGCATGACCGCGTGGCCCTGGCTGGCGAAATAGGCTGCAATGTTGCTCGACAGCGTGGACTTTCCCACGCCGCCCTTCGGGTTGGCGACCACGATCACCGGCATGCTGTGCTCCCTCGGTGTGTCAGGCTGATGCATTGTGGCGCAAGCCGCGCCTGCAGTGTGACCGCCGCGCCGGTTTTGGCTAGCATGGGCACATGACCGACACACCGCACCGACAGACCCGCCTGTGGCATGACCGCGCCGACGCCTGGCTGGCCGAAGGCCGCATCGATGGCCGCGCCTGGATTGGCGGCGAGCGCGTGGCGGCCGCAGACGGCCAGACCTTTGCCTGCCACTCGCCCATCGACGGGCGCCTGCTCACCCAGGTGGCCCGCGGGCAGCGCGAAGACATCGACTGCGCCGTGGCGGCCGCCCGCCGCAGCTTCGACGATGGCCGCTGGGCCCGCAAGGCGCCGGCCGTGCGCAAGCGCATCCTGCAGCGCTGGGCCGAGCTCATCACCCAGCACAAGGACGAACTCGCCTTGCTCGAAACGCTGGACATGGGCAAGCCCATCCAGTACAGCCTCAGCGTCGACGTGCCGGCCGCGGCGCGCTGCATCGCCTGGTATGCAGAAGCCATCGACAAGGTCTACGACGAGATTGCGCCCACGCCGGCCAACGCGCTGGCGCTGATCCAGCGCGAGCCCGTGGGCGTGGTGGGCGCCATCGTGCCCTGGAACTACCCCATGATCATGGCCGCCTGGAAGCTCGGGCCCGCGCTGGCCATGGGCAACAGCGTGGTGCTCAAGCCTTCCGAGAAATCGCCGCTGACGGCCATGCGCCTGGCCGAGCTCGCGGCCAAGGCGGGCCTGCCCGAAGGCGTGCTCAATGTCGTGCCGGGTTATGGCCACGAGGCTGGCGAAGCGCTGGCCCTGCACCCCGATGTCGATGCGCTGGGCTTCACGGGATCGACCCGCGTGGGCCGCAAGATGCTCGAATACGCCGGCCGCAGCAACCTCAAGCGGGTGTTCAACGAGCTCGGCGGCAAATCGGCCTTTGTGGTGTTTGACGATGTGGACGACCCCGTGCGGGCCGGGCGCACCGTGGCCCAGGCGCTGTTCTTCAACCAGGGCGAATCCTGCAACGCGCCCTCGCGCCTGCTGGTGCACGAGGCGGTGGCCGACGCCGTCATCGACGCCGCACTGGCCGAGGTGCCCAAACACCAGCCGGCCGACCCGCTCAGCCCCGCCACCGTGATGGGCGCGCTGGTCGACGAAGGCCAGCTGCGCTCGGTGATGGGCCACATCGACAGCGGCATCCAGCAAGGCGCCCGCCTGCTGGCCGGCGGCCGCCAGGCCCGCGCCGACAGCGGCGGCCACTACGTCGAGCCCACGGTGTTCGACCACGTGCAGCCCGACATGCGCATCGCGCAGGAAGAGATCTTCGGCCCCGTGCTCAGCATCCTGCGCTTCAAGGACGAAGCCGAGGCCATCGTGCTGGCCAATGGCACCGACTACGGCCTGCAAGCCAGCGTCTGGAGTCGCCACCTCGACCGCGCCCACCGCGTGGCCCGCGCCCTCAAAGCCGGCACCGTGCACGTGAACCAGTACGACGAAGACGACATCACCGTGCCCTTCGGCGGTGTGAAGCAGTCAGGCAACGGGCGCGACAAGTCGCTGCACGCGCTGGACAAGTACACGGAGTTGAAGACGACTTGGATCAGGGTGGGGTGAGGAGATCGGGTCTAGAGTTGACGTGCAGTTGTCAGTACAGGCGAGCTCGCAGAAACCGCACTTTTCACACAGCTGCGGGTTGTGACTTCCCTGGACATCAAAATGAACCTGTGGCGCGACTTTGACGATGGCTCAATGCCCCGCTAAGTACTAGCTCACCGCTGTCATGGGCTCACCGATTGGTGTGGCTGGAGACTGCTGTGTCAGCCTCCAGTTTCTGGCGCCCGAGTAAACGCGTCGGAAGCGCAAGTAGCCCGCCCCCAGCTCGAAAGGCTCGCGTCCCGTTGTCTTCATCGGTGGGATCTTGCCATTCTGCTTGTAAGCCTTGACCCACTCGATCTTGTCCTTGCTCAGAGGCTGCGGTACGTAGCCTCCTGCCAACCCAAGTGCCACAGGGTCTTTCTGAATGGCCGTATAGCTGTCGTACAGTTTGACCCACTGCTTGAGTTCTTTCTCAACATCAGCGGCCTCGGTGGAGCCAGGCATGAGCTTGAACCAGGCGCGGGAGTCATGCACAAAGTTCTCGAGCAGATGAGCGATGGCAGCAGGGATCTCGGTCTCGTGCCAGAACGCTGCGATATCGCGCCATTCGGGCAGCCGCTCGGGGTCGATGCCGGGCAGGTTGCTGACCGTTTGCTCCATGTCGATGCAGATGCCCATCTCAGGCTTGGGGCAGACCATCACCTGCTTGGTGAATGAAGGTGCCTTCATCCAGGCCTGGAAGGCCGCGATCTCCGCGACGAACTCCTGGTCCGCACTCTCGATGTCGTTTCGGTCCACTTGCGCTGCGCGCTGAACGCTGGCGCTGCGTGCCATTCGGCCAGCCCATTGCTTACGCCACAAGATGCTCCACCTCATCTGGTCGCGCATGATGTCGCGGAAGTGGCCGGTTCGCACTGTGCATGCATTGATGTATGCATTGAGTGCCTGGATGACATCAGGGTGTACCGCAAAGCGCTGCCGTGCGACTGGCGCCGCTTTCTCAAGCTTCAAGGGGGCGCCTGACAAGCGGGCCTCTCGGTACATCAAGGCCAGCGCCACACGCGACAGCATGTCTGCGCCTTGCGGGTCCACTCCGCGTCCTTGCTCGCCAGGGGCATAGCCGCCGCCGATGTCGGAGTGCACCCCCGGCATGATGACTTCGCGGTGTTTGGCGGACATTGCGCCACGCACGGATATCGCGTCCAAGGGGAAACAACGACGCACCTCATGGGCCGAGACGATGTGAAGACATCTGACGTCGGCAGGGACTCGCAGCGACCGCTCAGGATCGGCCCATGCGCCGTGACCGGTACCGAAGCCGCTGGGTGCGATGCCCGCGGTGCCCACTGAGGCCACCGTGTCGAACAAACCGAGGAAATCGAACGTGACAGGAAACCCGCCCAGGGTATAGCCTGTCTGGCCCGTGAGTTGCGCGTCCATTTCACACAAGGCGAGCAACCAGTTGGTGTAGGCGCGGGCTGCTGTGGCGCCACGCGAAAAGCCAAAGGCGCTGACGTAGACATGTTTGATGATGCCAGGGTCGATTCGGGGACGTGTGCCCGTGACCAACTCAGGCATGTGGGCGCGAATGGACTGGTGCCATGACGCCAGCAGACGCTGGAGAAAATCCTTGGCTTTGGGTCCGTAGAACAGCACCTGCCAGCGACTGGGCTGGTGCCGGAGCTGCTCGCCATCAAGCCGGATCTGCTCAGCCAGTTGCAGCACTTGTTGCGGTTTGACGAAGGTGTCCTTGGTCAGATACAGGTGCACCGCATTGATGGCTTGGCACAAGGCCCAGACGAGGCGGCGTTCGCCCCAGCGAGCGGTGGCTGCCCCCATGGTGGCATCCAGTCCTTCGCCGCTGTCCTTGATTTCTTCGAAAGGCGTTCCGACGCCGGGGGTGTAGATGCGGAGGTAGTTGTTGAACGATCCGATACTGGGCCAAGGCTCTGCCGTTGATATGACCGCCTTGGGTGCAATGACTTCGCCAGGGAAGGCGTCAAACAGCCTAGCGACATTAGAGAAGGTGTTGTCCTTGGCTTTGAAGCTATTGGCGTAGTTGTTGCGCGTGCCATCAAAGAAAAATCCAAGGAAGAGGTTGTTCTCGCAGGACTTGCCGGGTTGGCAGAGGGGGACAGCCTCGCGCGGGGCATACTGCTTCTCAAGCAGCTGCAGTTCTTTTACTGAGAAGCACCTCTTGGGGTTTGAGAGATCTGCCCATCTTTCTTCGAAGGGCGACACCAATTCAACGGTCATGGGCGATCCCTCTCCATTTGCTGCATTCGCAGCTTCGTGCTTTCAAAAGATTCAGCGAACTGCGTTCTAACCTGCTCGATATAGCGAGGATCCTGAGGACCTCTGAATCCCTGGACGGCCTCAGGACGTCTCGCCATGTCGAACTTCCAAGACTCTTCGATGTCCTTGTTGGAGGGGCTCGTGGACATGTGTGCAAAATCGTTGGCTTGCTGTTGGAGTCGGTCGTAATCCTCTTGCCAAACCTTGCGGCGGTACTCCAGCGTGGGAATGGGCCCCCCGTTGATCTTGCCGGGCCATTTGTCGTGACCAGGCGCGAAGTCGCTGGAAACGACCTCGACACTCCCATCGGGATAAAAAAGTGCCCACAGCGTGCCCGCCTGCCCGTCAGGATAGGGCGGCACCTCGAACTCCTTGGTGATGTATTGACGTGGCTTGTCTTCGCCTTGCCACCAGTCATAACGTAGAGAGACCTTGATGCCTGGTTTCCAATGCGTGGGCAGACTGATGCAGCACATCATGCCGCCGCCTTCAAAGGGCCTTACTGGTTCGCCGCCGGCCACTTGCTTCCTATGACCGTCATTTGACAGAAACAGATAGGCGTTGAGTTCCTGGTCGGTGTAGTTGATGGCAGAGACCGATACACCAACGGTGTCATCCGTGCGTGCACATGCTGCTGGAAGCAGCAAGGCCAGCACGATGGACAGCGAGGCGCTTGTGACACGCACCAGTCGCAGCGTGTTCAAACTGGAAAACAGCGACATGTCAGATCCCTTCCCGCACAAGGTTATCTTCGATTGCACTGAAGGGCCCGCAGGTCTGCTGCATCAACTTCGCCAAGCGCGCAGTCGGATCACCTGAAAGCACCCATGCGCAAAGGCGTGTGCGTTCGGGCATGTCGGTGATTGTCAATCGGTCTGCCTGCGCCAGCGCGGACTTCGTCCACTCATGGACCTCCGAAGGTAACGCGGTCGTGCGCGCTGGGGCGTTCTCTGGCAGATCCAGCCAGACGACGGCCAGCTGTTCGTCCGCTTCGCTGTCGCTCAACAAGGTTGCGAACTGTGCGTCAGTCAGCTCCGGGTCAGCCGAGTCCTCGAATGATGTGGTGCGACCGTCCATGGGGGCCGAGCACGAAGGCAAGTGATGCCAGCGTCCATCTCGCCCGATGTATGACCAGGCATCGTTACCAAACAAGCTGCTGCGTTGCGTTTTGGTCATGACGCTGAAGACACCCGGCAAGCGACGTGTGTCTGGATAGCGGAAGTTGAAGTGGACGCCTCCGCAGTTCACGACCGTCCATCGTTTCAGGCGACCCGGCAGGGTGGTGATATTCGAGGGTGAACGGATCAGGGTGACTGCGGGTAGCCGGTCGCAGCGTACCAGCAGCTCGCGCACCGCCGGCGCGTCGCCAGCGATGGGCAGCAGCCAGGGTGACGCCGCGAGGGTTTGGGTGTCGCCGTTGGCTCGCTCATTGAACAACGCGCATTGGTTCGAGATAGGCGAAGGCCAGCCCCTCAGTACCGATTGGAGGGATTCCAGGAATACACCGTCAATCAGCAGATGGCAGGGGTTCGGCGAGCCAGCCACCATGGTCAGCAGTTGATCGACGCAATCATCAGCGAAGTGGTTGATCACGGGCTCACTCCAGTCGGGTGAAGGCGGGTGCGGCCTGAAGCGATTTGCGCAAACACTCCACGCAGACGGTTTTGGGCATGGCAGGGAAGCTCAGGGACATCGTCCCGCCCCCCACCATCGACCGCTTGCTCGCCTTGACCGTCAGCGTTCCGGGGCACTGCACGGTGAGCTGCCCGCCCTCGATGGTGATGCTCGCCCCGCCGCTGACGGCCAGCGTGACCTTCTTGGCTGCGGCGAGGTTGACCACCCCGCTGGCTGTCTTCAACTCCAGCCGCTGCTTGGCGGCGATCTGCGCCGGCCCGGCCTGCGCCTGCAGGTCGATGGGGCCGCTGGCGGCCATCAGCGTCAGCCCCTTGCCTGCGGC
>OGCL01000725.1_pt1 | contig 32820 bp, 27 predicted proteins | sample 1570041 | NCBI WGS metagenome assembly OGCL01 (sample SAMN06266162, study PRJEB24511) | hot springs metagenome | isolation source: Hot spring water | place: South Africa: Limpopo | collected 2015-06-22 | reverse complement strand
GCGGCAAGTCCGTCTGCTACCAGATCCCCGCCCTGCTGCGCGAGGGCACCGGCGTGGTGGTCTCGCCGCTCATCGCCTTGATGCACGACCAGGTGGCGGCGCTGCGCGAGCTCGGCATCGCCGCGGCCTACCTCAATTCCAGCCTAACGGACATGGCGACGGCCACCCCAGAGTATGAATGTCGCCGTGTCCGTTCCCTCTCCCCCAGCCCCTCCCCCCGAGGGGGAGGGGAGTGTCGTGAGTCGGCTACGCGACTTTCACGATAACGGACATGGCGACGGCCACCCCAGAGCATGTATGTCGCCATGTCCGTTTGGACCGCCCTTCGGTCGTGTTCAACTGCGGTTTTTGGGATGATCGGTTGGCCCCGGCCGGTCGCCGGACCCAGGCCGGCCGGGTGGTGTCGGTTAGAATTCGACGCTCGTTGCGCCGCTGGATGATCCCATGTCCGACCTACTCTACCTGCGGGGCGCCCCCGCCCTGTCCGAGTTTCGCATCGCCAAGCTGCTGCAGGCCCTGCAACCCTTGGGGGTGCGCCAGGCCGAGGCCGATTACCGCTATTTCGTCGAGCTGGAGGGGGCGCTGACGGCGGCGGATGCCGATTTTCTGGCCGGGCTGCTGCATGCCGAGGTGCACGAGCCGGCGGCCCGTGCCCTGCTGGTGACGCCGCGCCTAGGCACGGTGTCGCCCTGGTCGTCCAAGGCCACGGACATCGCCCGCAACTGCGGCCTCGCGGCCGTGCGCCGCATCGAGCGCGGGGTGGCCTGGCGGCTCGTGGGGGCGCGCGGGCGGCGGTTGCCGGAGGCAGCCATAGAGGCGGCGCTGCCCCACCTCCACGACCGCATGACCGAGAGCGTGCTCGCCGACGAGCGCGAGGCGGTGCGGCTGTTCCAGCATATCGAGCCGCAGCCCCTGGCCACGGTGGACATCCTGCACGGCGGCCGCAAGGCCCTGGAGCAGGCCAACGCGGAGTGGGGGCTTGCGCTCTCGCCGGACGAGATCGACTACCTGCTGGACAACTTCGGCCGCGCCGGGCGCAACCCCACGGACGTGGAGCTGATGATGTTCGCCCAGGCCAATTCCGAGCATTGCCGGCACAAGATCTTCAACGCCGCCTGGGTGATCGACGGCGTGCCTCAGGACGAGAGCCTGTTCGGCATGATCCGCTACACCCATGCCCAGCGGCCGGAGGGGACGCTCTCGGCCTATGCCGACAACGCCGCCGTCATAGCCGGCCGCGACATCGCCCGGTTCTATCCCGGCGCGGACGGGGTCTACCGCTTCCGCGACGAGCCCACCCACATCCTCATGAAAGTGGAGACGCACAACCACCCGACTGCCATCTCCCCCTTCCCCGGCGCGGCGACCGGCGCCGGCGGCGAGATCCGCGACGAGGGGGCTACGGGGCGGGGGGCCAAGCCCAAGGCGGGGCTGACCGGCTTTTCCGTCTCCCACTTACGCATTCCGGGCTGGGAGCAGCCCTGGGAGGCGGATCACGGCCGGCCGGGGCGCATCGTCCCGGCGCTCGGCATCATGCTGGAGGGGCCGATCGGCGCGGCGGCCTTCAACAACGAGTTCGGGCGGCCCAACCTGGCGGGTTATTTCCGCAGCTTCGAGCTCGTCACGCCGGACGGTCAGGTGCGCGGCTACCACAAGCCGATCATGCTCGCCGGCGGCATCGGCAACATCCGCGAGGACCATGTCCACAAGCAGACCTTCCCGGCCGGCACGCTGTTCGTCCAGCTCGGCGGGCCGGGGCTGCTGATCGGGCTAGGCGGCGGTGCAGCCTCCAGCCTCACGGCGGGCGCCAACGTCGAGGCCCTGGACTTCGACTCGGTGCAGCGCGGCAACCCGGAGATCCAGCGCCGCGCCCAGGAGGTCATCGACCGCTGCTGGCAGTTGGGGGCGGACAACCCCATCCTGTCCATCCATGACGTCGGCGCGGGGGGGCTGTCCAACGCCCTCCCCGAACTCGCACACGGGGCAGGGCTGGGGGCGCGCTTCGAGCTGCGGGACGTGCCCAGCGAGGAGCCGGGCATGAGCCCGCGCGAGATCTGGTGTAACGAGGCGCAGGAACGCTACGTCCTGGCCATCGCCCCGGAGAGCCTGGCGGCCTTCGACGCCCTCTGCGCCCGCGAGCGCTGTCCCTACGCCGTGGTGGGCCGGGCCAGCGAAGACGGCCGGCTGGTGGTGACCGACCGCCATTTCGCCAACACGCCGGTGGACATGGACATGGCGGTATTGCTGGGCAAGCCGCCGAGAATGACGCGGGACGTGCAGCACGCGCGCCCGAAGCTGCGTCCCTTCACCGCCGAAGGGCTGGATCTACGGGAGGCGTGCTATCGGGTGCTGCGTCACCCCACGGTGGCGGCCAAGACCTTCCTCATCACCATCGGCGACCGCACCGTGGGCGGCTTCACGGCGCGCGACCAGATGGTGGGCCCCTGGCAGATGCCGGTGGCCGACTGCGCGGTCACCACCCTGGGCTATGCGACCGAGGCGGGCGAGGCGATGGCCATGGGCGAGCGCACGCCGCTGGCGCTGATCAGCCCGGCCGCCTCGGGCCGCATGGCGCTGGCCGAGGCGGTGATGAACTTGGCGGCGGCGCGCGTGGAGCGGCTGGCGGACATCCGGCTGTCGGCCAACTGGATGGCGGCCGCCGGCCACCCCGGCGAGGACGCCGCCCTGTACGACACGGTGCGCGCCGTGGCCCTGGAGCTTTGCCCACGGCTCGGCATCAGCATCCCGGTGGGCAAGGACTCGATGTCCATGCGCACCACCTGGCAGGAAGGGGGCAAGCAGAAGGCCGTGGTGGCGCCGCTGTCGCTCATCGTCTCGGCCTTCGCGCCCACGCCGGACGCGCGCGCAACCCTGACCCCGCAGCTACGCACCGACTGCGGCGAGACCGACCTCATCCTCATCGACCTGGGCGAGGGCAACAACCGCCTGGGCGGCAGCGTGCTGGCCCAGGTCTACGGCGAGCTCGGCGACACCTGCCCGGACGTGGACGTGCCGGAACGGCTCGAGGCCTTCTTCGCCACGATCCAGCGGCTCAATGCGCAGGGCCGCATCCTCGCCTATCACGACCGTTCGGACGGCGGGCTGTTCGTCACCCTGTGCGAGATGGCCTTTGCCGGCCGCACCGGCATCGACGTGGACGTCGACGAGCTGCGCTACCACCGCCTGCACGAGGACATCCGCCTGGACGTGGAGGCTGCCCCCGATCCGCGCGAGCCCTACACCAGCCGTCTGTTCGGCATCCTGTTCAACGAGGAGCTGGGCGCCGTGCTGCAGGTGCGCCGCGCCGACACCGCCGACGTGATGCAGGCGTTCATCGAGGCGGGCCTGCGCGACGAGTTCTACATCATCGGCCGTCTCAACCGCAAAGACCGCATCCGCATCCTGCGCGAGGGAAGACCCGTGCTGGACGAGGCACGCACGGACCTCCTCGCCGCCTGGTGGGAGGTGAGCTGGCGCATGCAGCGGCTGCGCGACAACCCGGCCTGCGCCGACCAGGAATACGAAGCCCTGCGCGATGGCCGCAACCCCGGCCTGCATGTCCATCTGGGCTTCGACCCGGACGAGGACGTCGCCGCGCCGCATGTGCGCAAGGCCACGGCCCGGCCGCGCGTGGCCATCCTGCGCGAGCAGGGGGTCAATGGGCAGGTGGAGATGGCCGCCGCCTTCCACCGCGCCGGCTTCGAGGCGGTGGACGTGCACATGAGCGACATCCTCGAGGGGCGAGTGAGTCTGCGCGACTTCAAAGGCCTGGCCGCCTGCGGCGGCTTCAGCTACGGCGACGTGCTCGGGGCGGGCGGCGGCTGGGCGGCGTCCATCCTGCACAGCGCGCGCGGACGGGACGAGTTCGAGGCCTTCTTCAATCGGTCCGACAGCTTCGCGCTGGGGGTCTGCAACGGCTGCCAGATGATGAGCCGCATCCGCGAGATCATCCCGGGCGCCCAGGACTGGCCGCGTTTCGAGCGCAACCTCTCGGAGCAGTTCGAGGCCCGCTTCGTCATGGTGGAGGTGCCGGAAAACCCCTCCATCCTGTTCGCCGGCATGGCCGGCAGCCGCATGCCCATCGCGGTGGCGCACGGCGAGGGGCGGGCGGTGTTCGCCAGCCGGGCACAGCAGCAACGGGCGCTGACCTGTCTGCGCTACGTCGACAACCGCGGGCGCGCGACCGAGACCTACCCGCTGAACCCCAACGGCTCGCCGCGCGGCATCACCGGCCTGACCACGCCGGACGGGCGCTTCACCATCATGATGCCGCACCCGGAACGGGTCTTCCGCGCCATCCAGCACGCCTGGCGGCCGGACGGGTGGGGCGAGGACGGACCCTGGCTGCGGTTGTTCCGCAATGCGCGGGTCTGGGTGGGGTAACCCCCCGGCCCTTCGGGCCACCCCCCTTGTCAGGGGGGCATTCCCCCGGCCCTTCGGGCCACACAGCCCCCTTGACAAAGGGGGTGGCGGCGAAGCCGCCGGGGGATTCGCCCGTTATATACCCAGCGGCACCATGAACAGCGGGATCAGCCACCACGGCACGAGCCGGCGGATCTCCAGCGTCTGTGCCAGGCTGGGCGGGCTTTCCACCCCGTCGTCGCCGACGGCGACGACGCGCAGCCAGTACTGGCCGGGCGGCGGTTTCGGCAGCCGGGCCTGCGGGCCGGGGCTGTCGAGCCGGCTGACGATCTGCCTGAAGGCGGCATCCGTGGCCAGCTCGACGCGGTAGGCGGGCGTCGCGCCCTGCCATTGCAGCAGGAGGGCATCGCCCTCGATGCGAACCTGCAGGGCGGTGGGCGCATCGGGCGCCAGAATGATGGGACTCGCCTGGTTCCAGGCGCCGGCCTGACCGTCCGCCTCCAGGCCGCGCACCCGCCAGTAGTATTTGCCGGGTTTGAGTGGCAGGGTGGCGCGGGTGGCGGCCGACCTCTGCCGCGCCAGCGGCGTCTCGAGGTCGGCGGTCTTGCCCAGCTCCAGCTCGTATTGCTCGGCGCCGGCCACGGGCAGCCAGGCGAGGTGGGCCTTGCCGGCCTCGGTCCGCGTCTCGCCGGTGGGTGGGGCGGCGGGCAGGGGGCGGACCTGGAAGGACTGCGGCTGTCCCCAGAGGTGTCGTTCGCCCTTGTCGCTCAGGCTGGCCATGCGCCAGTACCAGGTCCCCGCCGGGACTTGGGCCACGTGCCGGTTGACGGCATCCAGGCGGATCTCCTCCACGTCACGCCCGAAGTGGCTGGTGGGGGAGATCTGGAGCACGAAACCGTGCGCCTCCTCGGGCAGGCCCCAGGCGAAGGCGACGTTGCCGTCGTAGCTGCGCTGGCCCTCGGCCGGTGCCGTGAGCTGCGGCGGCATGGGACGCAGGTCGAGCTCGAAGGGGTGATCCCGGTCGAGCCCTTCCAGGCCGTCCGCGTCGACTGCCCGCAGGCGCAGGACGTAGCGGCCATCGGGCAGGGCGCTGTCCCACTGGACCGCGGGCTTGTCGGTGAGGTCCTCCAGCAGCAGCTGGCTGAACGCCGCGTCGGCGGCGATCTGCGCACGCCAGGCCCGGGCCGCGTCGTCACGCAGCCAGCTGAAGCGGATGGGCAGCGCCCGGATGCGGTTGGGCAGGGCGATCACCTCCGGCGCCGGCAACAGGGGGCGGGCCGCTGCAGGGGGGCGGCCGGCCTCGGCGAGTGTGCCCTGCCCGGCGGAGACCACCACCTCCTTGCGCGCCGCTGTCACTCCCACCGCCCCTTCCAGGACCTCGCTGCGCAGGGTCTTGCCCTCGGCGTCCATGTTGAGGCGGAAGGCGGTGCCGCGCAGGCCTGCCACGGCGATGGGGGTCTTGACCTGAAAGCCGCCGCCGGGGGCGACCTGGCGGCTGGCGTTGGCCTCGAGGCGCCCGTCCTGCAGGTCCACCTCGGTGGAGACCATGCCGGTGTCGCCGTAGGCCGCGAGCCGGCCGAACACCAACCGCGTGGAGGGCTGCTGATTGAGGACGGAGGCATCCGCCAGCCGGAAGCTGGCAAAGCTGCGCGGACCGGTGAGCACGGTCTCGCCGCCGGTGATCCGGTCGCCCACGGCCAGGGGCCGGAAGGGGCCGTCGGCCGGTTTCACGCGCACATTGCCGGTGACGTGTGTGACCACGGCCGGGGCGGGGTCCACGCGCATGAGCTCGACGGGGATGCGGATGCGGGTGTTGACCGGCAGCACCCGGTCGTGCGGGATCTTGTTGTGGGTCATCACCTTGGGCCAGTCGCGCCAGTTCTTGAGGTATTTCACGCCGATCTGACTCAGGGTGTCGCCCGGATAGGTCAGATAGAGCCAGTCCGCGGCCGGGGCCAGGGACGGGATGAACAGGGCGACACAGAGTATGAATCGACGCATGGGGCACCTGATGCATGGGGTGGTATGGGGCGGTCCGGGATGACCTCACTTTGCATAATAGTAATTCGGAGCCTCACGCGGATGGCAGTCGGCATGAACTTGCAGGTCAGGGCCGCATCTGTCACCGGCCAGGTGATCGCGACATGCTAGAATCTCAAACTTTTTAAGCATTTACTAATATTTATGTCCCGACCGCTGCGCAACATCGCCATCATCGCCCACGTCGACCACGGCAAGACCACGCTGGTGGACAAGCTCCTGCAGCAGTCCGGCACGTTCGCCGCACACCAGCAGGTGGCCGAGCGGGTGATGGACTCGAACGACCTGGAGCGGGAACGGGGCATCACCATCCTGGCCAAGAACACCGCCATCGACTACCGGGGCATCCGCATCAACATCGTCGACACCCCCGGCCATGCCGACTTCGGCGGCGAGGTGGAGCGGGTGCTGGGCATGGTGGACGGCTGCCTGCTGCTGGTGGACGCGGTGGAAGGCCCCATGCCGCAGACCCGCTTCGTCACCCGCAAGGCGTTGCAACACGGCCTGCGGCCCATCGTCGTCATCAACAAGATCGATCGTCCCGGGGCGCGGCCGGACTGGGTCATCAATCAGACCTTCGACCTGTTCGACAAGCTCGGCGCCACCGAGGCGCAGCTGGACTTCCCGGTGATCTATGCCTCCGCCCTGCAGGGCTGGGCCAGCAGGGAGCCGGGCCGGGTCACCGACAACATGGCCGACCTGTACGAGGCCATCCTGGAACACGTCGAGGCCCCCGCCGACAACAGCGACGAGCCCCTGCAGATGCAGATCGCGGCACTGGACTACTCCAACTACCTGGGCCGCCTGGGCGTGGGACGCATCCGCCGTGGCCGCATGCGGCCCGGCCAGGAGGTGATGGTCATGCAGGGCGAGGCGTTCAGGGAGAAGGCCAGGATCGCCCAGGTACTGGGTTTCCGGGGTCTGGAGCGCATGCCGGTGGACGAGGCCCTGGCCGGCGACATCGTCATCATCTCCGGCGTCGAGCACGTGGCGATCGGTGCGACCATCGCCGATGCTGAGCAGCCCGAGGCGCTGCCGATGATCACCGTGGACGAGCCGACGCTGACCATGAACTTTCAGGTCAACACCTCCCCCTTCGCCGGTCGCGAGGGCAAGTTCGTCACCAGCCGCAACCTGCGCGACCGGCTGCAAAAGGAACTCAACACCAACGTCGCCCTGCGGGTAGAGGACACGGCGGACTCGGACGTGTTCAAGGTCTCCGGGCGCGGCGAGCTGCACCTGACCATCCTGCTCGAGAACATGCGCCGCGAGGGCTACGAGCTGGCCGTCTCGCGGCCCCAGGTGGTGACGCGGGAGATGGACGGCGAGCGCCAGGAGCCCTACGAGCTGCTCACCATCGACGTGGAGGAGGAGCACCAGGGCGCGATCATGGAGGAGATCGGACTCAGGCGCGGCGACCTGCTCGACATGGTGCCCGACGGCCACGGCCGCGTGCGTCTGGAATACCGCATCCCGGCGCGGGGCCTGATCGGTTTCCAGGGCGAGTTCCTCACCATGACACGGGGCACGGGCCTGATGAGCCATGTCTTCGACGACTGGGGCCCGGTCCGCCCGGACATGCCCGGCCGCCGCAACGGCGTGCTGATCTCGGCCGAGGACGGCGCCGCGGTCGCCTATGCCCTGTGGAAGCTGCAAGAGCGTGGCCGCATGTTCGTGCGGCCGGGAGATCCACTCTACGAGGGTATGATCATCGGGGTGCACAGCCGCGACAACGACCTTGTCGTCAACCCGGTCAGGACAAAGCAGCTCACCAACATCCGCGCCTCCGGCAAGGACGAAGCCATCGACCTGACCCCGCCCATCGAGCTCACCCTGGAGCGGGCGGTGGAGTTCATCGAGGATGACGAGCTGGTGGAGATCACGCCCAAGTCCATCCGGTTGCGCAAGCGTTACCTGAAGGAACACGAGCGCAAGCGGGCGGCCAGGACCGGCGAGGGGTGATGCGTGAGGGCTGAGGGCTATGGGCGGTCTGCTGAGCGCACTGTTCGGCCGTGAGCCGCCGACGCTGGACGAGACGGCCTGGCAGGATGTGCTGGCGCTACCCGTCTTCGCCGGTCTGGATGCGGACGGATGCGCCAGACTGCGTAAGCAGGCCCTGGGCATCCTGGCGGACAAGACCTTTTCCGGCGCCGGCGGGGCAGAGGTGGACGCCTATATGCGCACCGCCATCGCCGCGTTTGCCGCCCTGCCGGTGCTGGAGCTGGGTCACGAGGCCTACGGCGGCTGGCGTGAGATCGTGGTGTATCCGGGGGAGTTCATCCACGACGGCCACGAGACCGACGAGGCCGGCGTGGTGCACCACATCCGCCACGTGCGCTCCGGCGAGGCCATGGACGGCGGACCGCTGGTGTTGTCCTGGGACGACGTGGCCGCCTCGGGCGGGGGCGAAGGCTACAACGTGGTCATCCACGAATTCGCCCACAAGCTGGACATGCGCAATGGCAGTGTCGACGGACTGCCCCCCCTGCACGCCGGCATGCGCATCGAGGACTGGGCCGCCGCCTTCACGGACGCGTATGAGGACTTCTGCCGCCGCGTCGACGTGGGCGAGGCCACCGACATCGACCCCTACGCGGCCGAGAGTCCGGCCGAGTTCTTCGCCGTGTTGACGGAATATTTCTTCGAATGGCCGCAGGTCGTGCAGGATCACTACCCGGCGGTCTACGCGCAGCTGCGGCAGTATTATCGGCAGGACCCCTTGCAAAGACAGGAGCGAGTAGCCCCATGACCCTGCAACACCACGATCACCAGCACGAACGCCAGATCTGCGATCAGTGCATCTTCGATACCGATCTGCACCACTTCGAGCGCGACGTCATCGAGGCCTCCCGCCAGCACATCGTGCTGGTCGACTTCTGGGCCGACTGGTGCGGCCCCTGCCATGCCCTCACACCGGTGCTCAAAAGGGTCATCCCCAGCTATGGCGGCCGGGTGCGGCTGGCCAAGGTGGAGACCGACGAGGGGGAGAACATGAAGCTCGCCGGCCGCTACGGCTGCCGCGGCTTCCCCACCGTCCTGCTGTTCAAGGACGGCGAGGAGCGTGCCCGTTTCCACAGCGCCCGGCCGGAGCATTTCGTGCGCGAGTTCATCGAGGCGCACCTCTGACCGTTCATGGCCCAATGGTAGCCCCTGACTATGAAAGACGTCGTTGACGGCCATGAACGGTCCCTCTCCCCAGCCCCTCCCCCCGTGGGGGAGGGGAGGTGTGCCCACTCCCCCAGCCCCTCCCCCCGTGGGCGAGGGGAGTGTCGTGAGTCGCTCGCGCGACTTTCACGGTAACCGCGGCTGGACGGTCTGCCGGCCAGCGCTCACCCCTCACCCCTCACCCCTCACCCCCAAGATGTCCTCCCGCCGCGCCGCCGACATCGAGCCCTTCCGGGTGATGGACATCCTGGGTCGCGCCCAGGCCATGCAGACGCAGGGTCGGTCCGTCATCCACCTGGAGGTGGGCGAGCCGGACTTCCCCACGCCCCAACCCATCGTCGAGGCCGGCATTCGCGCCCTGCGTGCCGGCCAGACCCGCTACACGCCGGCCCTCGGCCTGCCGGCCCTGCGCGAGGCCATCGCCGCCTACTATCACCGGCGCCACGGTGTGGCGATCGACCCAGGCCGCATCGCCGTCACGCCGGGGGCCTCCGGCGCCCTGCTGCTGGCCATTGCCGCCCTGTTCAACCCGGGCGAGCAGCTGCTCATGGCCGACCCCGGCTATCCCTGCAACCGGCATTTCGCCCGGCTGCTGGAGGTGGAGGCGGTGGGTGTCCCGGTCGATGCTACCAACCGTTTCCAGCTCACGGCCGAGCGGGTGGAGCGATATTGGGGCGCGCGCACGCGCGGCGTGCTGGTGGCCAATCCGGGCAATCCCACCGGCACCGTCGTCCCGCGCCAGGAACTCGCCGCCATCCACGCGCTGGTGCGCAGCCGCGGCGGCTGGCTGCTGGTGGACGAGATCTACCACGAGCTGATCCAGGACATGCATGAACCCACGGCTGCCGCTTCGGGCGAGGACGTGGTGGTGATCAACAGTTTTTCGAAATACTGGTGCATGACCGGTTGGCGCCTGGGCTGGCTGGTCATGCCGCCGGACTACGTGGGCGCCGTGGAGCGCCTGGCGCAGAACGTCTTTCTGGCCGCCTCCACGCCGGCCCAGCATGCCGCCCTGGCCGCCTTCGAGCCAGCCACCGACGCCATCCTGCAAGGCTACAAGGCCGAGCTTGAGGCCCGACGCGACCTGCTGCTGCCGGCCCTGCGGGAGCTGGGTTTCGATGTCCCTGTGCCGCCGGATGGCGCGTTTTACGTCTATGCCGGCCTGGATCGTCTGGACGAGGACGGCGAGCGCTTCGCCCAGCGGCTGCTCGAGGAGACAGGCGTGGCCATCACACCCGGGCGTGACTTCGGTCTGCACGGCACGCAGCGCTGCGTGCGCTTCGCGTATACCACCACGCGCGAAGCGCTCGCCGAGGCGATTCAGCGCATGGCCGCCTGGTCAACGCATCGTCCGCCGTCTTAGCACCGTCAGACCCAGCAGACCCAGCGAGAGCAGCGCCAGGGTGGCCGGTTCCGGTACGCCGGCGGGCGGCGGGTCGACGTGGATGCTGTCGTTGCCGCAGTTCATGGTCCAGTGGATGTTGAACGGATCCATGCCGTTCCAGCCCGCCGTGCGCAGCAGGTTGAGGTCCAACGCGATCTCGTAGAAATAGTGCAGGTCGCGCGGCCACTGGCCATAGCCGTTTGCGCCGGAGGTGGTGTAGACCAGGTGCGCCAGACCCAGATAGTCGCCACCGGTCAGATAGGCCGGACGCTTGGTGGTGGTGATGGGGTAGGTCGGGTCGGTCTCGGGGAACAGACCCATCGCCCAGGTGGGATTGGCATAGACCCCGCCGCTGACGCCGAAAGTCTCGAAAATCGGCGAGCCGGCGCTACCGCCGATGATGTGTTTGACGTTGATGCCCAGTTCATAGACCCCATTCCTCCCGAAGTCGATGCCGAAGTCGCCGGCGCCGTAACTGTTGGCGGATGGCTTGTGCAGGGTGCGCGGGTTGTGCCCGGTGGCCAGGGCGATGTACAGGGTGTTGCCCTGGATCAGTGCGTACAAGGCCTCTGCGTCGTAGGCCTGCCCGCCCCAGCCGGGGTTCAGGTAGGTATTGCTGCCACCGGTCTGGTCCTCGATGCTGTAGTGGATGCCAGGGTGGGGGGTCCAGTCGCTGGCTTGGCCGGTACGCTGGATTCCCCAATCGGCGAGGTTGCCATCCACGCTGATCACGATAGCGTGGGCGGCAGGGGTCAACAAAGACAAAGCGAGCAGGGCGCTCGATGCTATAGGTGACATGACGTGCTCCAGTCAGATGCTTTCCAACAGGCTTAAGCAACGTCCATGCCATAAGATCTAACTATGAATAATCAATTACTTATGCAGATATCACGCGTGCGTGACGCAGTGCCTGGTCGCAGCTTTCAACAGGTATGACGAGACCTGGGCAGGGGTCTGCTGGACCTCGTGTGCAAACGGCGTGTTCTGCAGGTTGGGCTGCAGCCCAAGACCCTTAGTGTCGGATTGAAGGCCAGCCTACACAGTGTTCGTTGGTATCGAAACAGATTCGGAAAAGAAAAAAGCCGGCTTGCGCCGGCTTTCGAAGGAAGGTACGGCGATTACTGCTTGGGCGGCTCGGCCGGGGCCGGAGCAGCCTCGGGAGCCGGGGCCGGAGCGGCCTCTGGAGCCGGGGCCGGAGCAGCCTCGGGGGCGGGAGCGGGCGCCGGAGCCTCGACAGCAGGCGCGGCAGCCTCGGGGGCCGGCTCTTCTTTCTTGCCGCAAGCGGTCAGAGAAACAGCCAACAGAGCAGCGAGCAGGACGGAGTATTTCATTGATGTTCCCTAAACAAAGTTGATCAACGGTTAGAACTCAATCAGGGCGGCGATTGCACTGATCGACGCGCATCCTAGCAAAAACACACAGGATTATGCTAGAGGGGCAAGCGATCTTCGCCCGCCCGGTCGGTTGCCGTGCGTGCTTTGCAGCATTTCCGCAACAACCCCTCAGCCCGGCGTGAGATAACCGGCCTGGTACCACTCGTACAGCAAGGGCTGCAGCTCAGCAGGGATGCGTCCGGGCGGGAGGCTGCGTCTGTCTGCCAAGGTCGTGAGGGCACGTCGCAACGGGCCGGGCACCTCGATCCGCTCACCGTTGAGGAAGAAGTCGCCGGCGCTGAACAGCAGACGCGTGCGCGCGTCCAGGCGCACGCCGGACTGGCTTGCGCGCCTGGCGAAGGTCTCCGCAGACACCGGTCGGCGCGGAGGGTCGAAAAAGACGTTGGGCTTGGGCTCGCTCAGGTAGCTGCCGAGGAAGTCCCGAATGTCTGCCCTGTCCCAACGGATCCCGTCGATCACGCTGCCCAGCCGTTCGACCATGGTCTCGGGCAGTTCGGCCGGATGGACGGGCACGGTGAGGTCGGGGTCCGCGTAGCGGCCTTCCAGGTCGAGTCTGTCCTGCAGATAGGCCAGGAACGCGCTGGCGATCTCCTGGTGTGTCGGGGAGCGGAAACCGACCGACCAGGTCATGCATTCGCTCAGGGCGACGCCGTTGTGGGCCAGCCGCGGGGGCAGATAGAGCATGTCGCCCGGCTCCAGCACCCAGGACTGACTGGGTCGGAAACGTTTGAGGATGCGCAGCGGTGCATCCGGCACCAGCTCGAGGTCGTCCTGTGCGCTGATCTCCCAGCGCCGGGTGCCGCGGCCCTGGATGAGGAAGACGTCGTAGGAGTCGAAATGGGGCCCTACGCCGCCACCGGGTGGGGCCAGGCTCACCATCACGTCGTCCAGACGGGCATGCGGCACGAAGGCGAACTCTGCCAACAGGCCGTCGGCATAAGGCAGCCAGTGGTTGACACCGGATACCAGGAGGCTCCAGCCGCGATCCGGGAGGTTGCGCAGGACCGCGGGTTCGAACGGGCCGTGCTCGAGCCGCCAGCGTCCGCGCACGTTGCGCACCAGCCTGCTCTCCACCTCCTCGCGACAGGCCAGTCGCCGCAGCGCGGCAGGCTTGAGGCGGTCTGCAATCCCCGGCACCGCCGCGCGGATGAGCAGGGGCTGTTTCTGCCAGTATGCGCGCAGGAACGCCTCCGGACTCAGACCGCCCAGCAGGGGCAGCGACGAGGGGGTGGAGGGTTTGCGCTGCGTTTTCATGGGGGCACTCTATAATCCAACACCGAGAGCGTATGCGAGGAGACGGAAACATGCTCAAAGCGGGCGATCGCGCGCCTGACTTCGAACTGCCCGATGCCGACATGGAGATTGCCAACCTGTCGGATTACAGGGACAAGCACTGCGTCGTGCTGTACTTCTATGTGCGCGATGATACGCCGGCCTGCACGACCCAGGCGATCGAGTTCAGCGACCTGGATGACCAGTTCGCTCGCCATGGGTGCGTGGTCATCGGTATCTCCCGCGACGACTGCATCAGCCATGGCGCATTTCGTGACAAGCACGGCATCACCGTGCGCCTGCTGGCGGACAAGGACAGCACCGTCTGCCGGCACTACGGCGTGCTGGTCAACAGGGAGGTGGATGGCGTCATGCGTGAGGCCGTACAGAGATCCACCTTCATCATCGATCGTGCCGGTATCATTCGGCACGCCCTGTACGGCATCCACCCCAAGGGACATGCCGCTCAGGTCCTGCAACTGGTCAAGGAACTCTGAATTGAATATCGTCAAGAATACCGTGGTGACCCTCTCCTATCGGCTCAGCACCCTGGAGGGCGACCTCCTCGAAGAGGCGAGCGGCAACGCGCCGGCGATCTATCTGCACGGCGGCTATGACGGCATCTTCCCGAAGGTGGAAGCGGCGCTGGAGGGCAAGCTCACCGGGGATGAGGTCGAGGTGGTGCTGGAGCCCGAGGACGCCTTCGGCGAGTACGATGCGGAACTGGTGCGTCTGGAACCGGCCCATCTGTTCCCGGAGGATGTCAGGGTGGGCATGCAATTCGAAGGCGCAAGCGAGGATGGCCATCACCTCACGATCTACACCGTCACGGATGTGGCCGATGGCAAGGTGGTGGTCGACGGCAACCATCCGCTGGCCGGCGCCTCCCTGCGTTTCCAGTGTCGCGTGGAGGGTGTGCGCATGGCCACCGAGGACGAGATCTCCCACGGCCACGCACACGGCCCGGGCGGTCACCACCACGCCCACTGAGGCATGCCGGATCGGCGCCATCCCGGCCCGCACCCCGCGGGGGTGCAAGAACCGCAAGGTGCGACCCGGCGCGTCTCTTGCCAGACCCCAGGCGTTACAATGCCGCCCCCCGTCGCTCATCCCCCTTCAGCATGAAAACCACCTATCTCGACTTCGAGCAGCCCATCGCCGAACTGGAGGCCAAGATCGAGGAGCTGTCCGAGGTGCAGGGCGATGCGACGCTGGACATCTCCGAGGAGATCGAGCGCCTGCGCAAGAAGGGCCTGGCCCTGACCAAGGAGATCTACTCCAAACTCAACGCCTGGCAGATCTCCCAGGTTGCACGCCATCCCCAGCGGCCCTATACCCTGGACTACATCCAGCGGCTGATGACCGATTTCCAGGAACTGCATGGCGATCGCGCGTTCGCCGACGACCAGGCCATCGTCGGCGGCATCGCCCGCTTCGAGGGCGAGCCGGTGATGGTGATCGGCCACCAGAAGGGGCGTGACACCAAGGAGAAGATCCTGCGCAACTTCGGCATGCCCCGACCCGAAGGCTACCGCAAGGCCCTACGCCTCATGCGGCTGGCGGAGAAGTTCAAGCTGCCGGTGCTGACCTTCATCGACACCCCCGGCGCGTACCCGGGGGTCGGCGCGGAGGAGCGCGGACAGTCCGAGGCGATCGCGCGCAATCTCTATGTCATGGCGGAACTCAAGACCCCCATCGTGTGCACCGTCATCGGCGAGGGCGGCTCGGGTGGGGCGTTGGCGATCGGCGTTGGGGATACGGTGATGATGCTGCAGTACGCCACCTATTCCGTCATCTCTCCGGAGGGCTGTGCCTCCATCCTCTGGAAGAGCGCCGACAAGGCCCCGCTGGCGGCGGAATCCCTGGGCATCACCGCCGCCCGCCTGAAGGCCCTGGGGCTCGTCGACCGCGTGGTGGAAGAGCCGCTCGGCGGTGCCCATCGGGACCCCGAGGCGATGATGGGCAATCTGCGCTGTGCCCTGCGCGAATCCCTGCAGCAGCTGCGCGAGCGCCCGCTCAATGCCCTGCTCAACGACCGCTACGCCCGCCTGATGGGCTATGGGAAGTTCAAGGAAGCCCGGGCCGGATAGCCGCCTCTCAGGCTCGGAACGAGTGGCCGGGCCGTCGGCCGTAGGGGTAAATCCTTTCCCGGCGCCGCCCCGGCAGCAACAGGAGTTTGTACTCGAACAGGTCCGACGCATCCTTCAGGAACGGGTGGGTCCCCAGGCACGGCTTTGTCTGGGCCTGTCGGGCGGGATGGATTCCGTCGTCCTGTTGCACCTGCTGCATAGACTGCGACCGGTGCTGGGTTTCACGCTCTCCGCCGTCCACGTCCATCACGGCCTCTCGCCGCGCGCCGATGCCTGGGCAGACTTCTGCGCGACCCGCTGCCAGGCGCTGGAGGTGCCACTGCACGTGCAACGGGTGCAGGTCGAACGCGATGGCAACCACGGCCTGGAGGCGGCTGCCCGCCGGGCGCGATATCAAGTCTATGCCGGGCTTCCGGTGGACTTCGTCGTGCTGGCGCATCAGCAGGATGACCAGGCCGAGACCGTCCTGCTCAATCTCCTGCGCGGCACGGGGGTCGCGGGTATGGCGGCCATGCCGGTGGAACGTCTGCTGCCGGGTGGCAGCGTGAGGGTGTTGCGTCCCCTGCTGGACATGCCCCGGACGGAGATCGAGCGTTATGCCCGCGCCCACGGCCTGACCTGGGTCGAGGATGAGAGCAATCTGGATACCACCTACGCCCGAAATCATGTGCGTCAGGTGGTCCTGCCGGCGGTCGCGTCGCGGTTCCCGGCCTATCGCGGCACCCTGTCCCGGGCCGGACGCCATTTCGCCGAGTGCGCCGAGCTCCTGGCGGAATTGGCCCGCCTGGACGCGAAGCAGGCGCTCGGCGCAGCGGGTCTGGAGCTGACGGCGTTGTTCCGACTGCCACGGGCGCGGTCCAAGAACCTGTTGCGCTGGTACCTGGGCCAGCTGGGCCTGCGTCCCTGGCCGGAAGCCAGGCTGGAGGCGTTGCTCGATCAGCTGCTCGAGGCCGGCCCCGACAATCGCATCGAGTTCCCGCTGGGGGGGCATAGCCTGCGGGTCTGGCGCGGGCGTCTGCAGCTTGTGGCCGGCAGCGGCGCGAGCCCGGGGATGCGCACGGTCTGGCATGGCGAGGCGAGCCTCGCGTTCGCCGGCGGACGCCTTGATTTCAGGCGTGGTGTCGGCGAGGGGATCAGTCTCGCCAAGCTGGGGCCGGAGGACGTGACCCTGTGCACGCGCGGCGGGGGCGAGCGCCTGCGCCCTGACTGCAAACGCCCGCGTCGGACCCTGAAGAAGCTGTGCCAGGAAAGGGCCGTCCCGCCGTGGGAGCGGGATCGCCTGCCCCTGCTCTACGTGGGCACGCAGCTCGCCTGGGTCGCCGGCCTGGGCACGGACTGCGCCTTTCAGGCCGCTAGCGGCGAGGCCGGCCTGGTCATCGCGTGGCACCCTGGGGGCTGATGACGGCCCGGATGTCGAGGCGCTCCAGCGCCAGGCGCGCCTTTTCCGCCTCCTCCCGGCTCTGGAAGGGGCCGACCTGCACCCGGGTCTCGCTGTAGGCCCGGATGCCCTCGCGATTGAGCCGCTGCACCAGCTGTTTCGCGTTGTCCGGATTGCTGAACACACCGAGCTGGAGGACGAAACCTCGCTCGACCGGCTCTGGGGCCGGAGCCGGCGGGGCTGGCCGTGCCTGCGTTTCAGGTCTGGGCGCGGGCCTTGGGGGCCGCAGGCAGCCCGGCGGGTGGCCGTCGCCATGTCCGTTAGCGCGCCGCACGCGCACGCCGCGGCCGGGGAGCACCGCGTTGCCGGCATGCGGCTTTAACCCGGATTATCCATTAGACCGGCGCATGCCTTCGGTAGCTTTGTGCCAAAAAACGGATGAAGTGCTTGCAGATGCAGCTTATTGGCCTACGCGGGCCTCGCTCGCCCCTGATCGGCCAGCTTGCGCGTTACTTCTCGGCGAGGTGTTCAACCTCGCCTGCGACCGTCACGCGCAACCTGCCTCGATCATGCGCTTCGCGCCTTCCCGCGTCCTAGTGGACAATCCGGGTTTAAGTCCTTGTCCACCTTCAAGATATGGACGATACATGCTATGTTTCGCGTTTACTTGCCATCGTGTATTCAACCCCCTTTTTCATCCCTACGGAGTCAATAACGTGGCCATCGAACGCACGCTTTCCATCATCAAGCCCGACGCCGTCGCCAAGAACGTCATCGGCGAGATCTACTCCCGCTTCGAGACCAACGGTCTGAAGATCGTCGCGGCCAGGATGAAGCACCTGTCGCGTGCCGAGGCGGAAGGGTTCTACGCCGTGCACAAGGGCCGTCCCTTCTTCAACGACCTGGTCGAATTCATGTGCTCGGGCCCGGTCATGATCCAGGTCCTCGAGGGCGAGAACGCCATCGCCAAGAACCGCGAGCTCATGGGCGCCACCGATCCCAAGAAGGCCGAGCCCGGTACCATCCGCGCCGATTTCGCACAGTCCATCGACGCCAATGCGGTGCACGGCTCGGACGCACCCGAGACGGCGGCGGTGGAGATCGCCTACTTCTTCCCGGCCGCCGAAGTCTATTCCCGTTGAACCTGCTCGACCTCGACCTCCAGGGGCTGACCGCCTGGTTTCAGGACATCGGCGAGAAGCCCTTCCGCGCCAGGCAGGTGTTGCGCTGGCTGCATCAGCACGGCGCGGAGGATTTCGACCAGATGACCGACCTGGCCAAGGGCCTGCGGGAGAAACTCGGGCAGCTGGCGCAGATCCGGCCTCCGGTGCTGGTGGCCGAACAGGCCGCCGCCGACGGCACGCGCAAGTTCCTGCTCGAGGTCGGCCCCGGCAACCGGGTGGAGACCGTCTTCATCCCCGAAACCGATCGGGGGACGCTGTGCGTCTCGACCCAGGTCGGCTGCGCCCTGGAGTGCCGGTTCTGTTCCACCGGCCGCCAGGGCTTCAACCGCAATCTTTCGGTGGCCGAGATCCTCGGCCAGCTCTGGTGGGCGAACAAGGCCCTGGGCCGGGACCCGAAGGGCGAGCGCATCATCTCCAACGTGGTGCTGATGGGCATGGGCGAGCCCCTGCTCAATTTCGACAACGTCGTCACCGCGCTGTCCGTCATGCTGGACGACCATGCCTATGGACTGTCCCGCCGCCGGGTGACGGTGTCCACCTCCGGCATCGTCCCGGCCATGGACCGGTTGCGCGAGCGCATGCCCGTCGCCCTGGCGGTCTCCCTGCATGCCCCGGACGATGCCCTGCGCGACGAACTGGTGCCCATCAACCGCAAATACCCGTTGCCTGAGCTGATGGCCGCCTGCCGTCGCTATGTGGCCTCGGCGCCGAGGGATTTCATCACCTTCGAGTACGTCATGCTGGATGGGGTGAACGACAGCCCGACGCACGCCCGTGCCCTGATCGAGCTCACCCGCGATGTGCCCTGCAAGTTCAATCTGATCCCCTTCAACCCCTTCCCGGATTCGGGTTACCGACGCTCTGCGCCTCAGACCGTGCGCCGATTCGCCGCCGAGCTCCAGGCGGCGGGCCTCATCGCCACCATCCGCAAGACACGGGGTGACGACATCGATGCGGCCTGCGGCCAGCTGGCAGGGGAGGTCGAGGACAGATCCCGGCGTGTGCTGCGCCGCATGGTCGGGCAACGGGCCGAGGTCGCCGCATGAGGTCCTGGATCGCCGCAGCCTTGGGCCTGCTGCTCGCGGCCTGTGCCCGGACGCCCGACAACGGCATGGGCCGCGCGGCCCAGTCCGGCGCCGGCGAGAACCCCCGCGCCCGCATCCACACGGAACTGGCCGCCCAATACTTCCTGCGCGGGCAGCATGCGGTCGCTCTCCAAGGGCTGGATGAGGCCCTGCGGGCGGATGCCAATTACGCCCCCGCCCACAACATGCTGGGCCTGGTCTACGGCGACCTGCGCGAGGATGCCAAGGCGGATGCCAGCTTCAAGCGCGCCATCGCGCTGCAGCGAGATTATTCCGAGGCCCACAACAACTACGGCTGGTTCCTGTGTCAGCGAGGTCGCTACGATGCCTCCCTGGCGCAGTTCGAGCTGGCCCTGAGCAACCCGCTTTATGCCTCGCCGGAGCGCGCCCTGACCAACGCGGGTCTGTGCAGTCTGCACAAGGGTGATCTCAAGGCGGCCGAAGACTACCTGCAGCGTGCCCTGCGTCGCGTGCCCAATCAGCCCACGGCGCTGCTGGCCCTGGCGGATCTGCATGCCCGTCAGGGTCGTCTGGTGTCGGCGCGGAACCTGCTCAAACAGGCCGCTGCCGTCACGGAGCTGGATGCCCCGGGGCTATGGCTCGGTGTGCGGGTGGAACGCCGGCTGGGCGACCGGAGCAGCGAGGCCGTCTATGCCAGCCAGCTCGAGCGCCGTTTCCCCGACAGCGAGCAGACCCACTGGCTGCGCAGCGGTCAGTACGATCAACCGGGAGGTCGGCCTTGAGCCAGGCCTTCACGCCCGGGTTCGGCGCCACCCTGGCCGCCGCGCGCCAATCCCGCGGCCTGACCGTCGCGGAGGTGGCCGAACGGCTCAAGCTCACGCCGCGCCAGATCCAGGCCCTGGAGGCGGAGGACTGGTCGGGGCTGCCCGATCCGGTCTTCGTGCGCGGTTACGTGCGCAATTACGCCAGGATCGTGGGCGTGGCCGCGGAGGATCTGATGCCGGCCGTCAACGGCGCCGAAGCGGTGACCAAGACCATCACCGCCCCCTCGGCCGGTGTGCGTCTGGGCCGTTCTCCCGTCGCCCGCTGGCTGTTGTTGCCCCTAATGCTGGTGATCCTCTTCGTGACCGTGGTGGTGGGGCTCTATACCTGGCTCAGGCAGGGCGAGTATGCGCTGCTGTCGGCACAGACGGCGGTACCGGCCGAGCACGCGGCAAGCGTGCCGCCCGTGCCGGAAGGGGTGCAGGACGGGGTCACGACCGTCATCCCGCTGTCGCCTTCCCCCGAAACGGTGCCGCCCGAGCCGCCAGCCGCCGCGCCCGCACCCCAACCCGTCCCCCAGCCTGCCGCCGGAGGCGAACAGACAGCGCTGGCCCCCGCCGCTCGGGTGCAGGCAGAAACCCCGCCGCAAGCGGCCGCACCCCCGCCCCGCGCCCCCGGGGCACCGGAGACCGCGGAACCGGCCACCGCGGAGACCCCGTCCCAGGGCCGGGCATCGATGCGCTTCGCGCCGGCCGAGGATGCCTGGATCCAGGTCGTCGATGCCAAGGGCATGCGCTTCTCCAAGCTGGTGCGGGGCGGTTCGAGCGAGGTGGTCTCCGGCACCCCGCCCTTCAGGCTGGTGGTGGGCAATGCCGCCAGCGTCAGTCTCGTCTACAACGGTCACGTCATCGACCTCAAACCCTACATCGGCGAGAAGGTCGCCCGGCTGACGCTGGAGTGACCCGGCCAGGAACACGCCCATGACCTATCACAAGGAGATCATCAGAAGACCGAGCCGCCGGGTGATGGTGGGCCATGTCGCGGTGGGTGGCGGCGCGCCTGTGGTGGTCCAGTCCATGACCAATACCGATACCGCCGATGTCGCCGCCACGGTGCGCCAGGTGCGGGAACTCTGGGAGGCGGGCTCCGAGCTGGTGCGGATCACGGTCAATACCCTGGAGGCGGCCCAGGCCGTGCCGCGCATCCGCGAGCAGCTCGATGTCCAGGGCTGCAACGTCCCCCTGATCGGCGACTTCCATTTCAACGGCCACAAGCTGTTGACCCAGGTGCCGGAATGCGCACAGGCACTGGCCAAGCTGCGCATCAACCCCGGCAATGTCGGGCGCGGCGCCAAACGCGACGAGCAGTTCGCACGGCTGATCGAGATCGCCTGCCGCCATGACAAGCCTGTGCGCGTCGGCGTGAACTGGGGCAGCCTGGATCAGGTCCTGCTCGCGCGCATGATGGACGAGAATGCCCGCGCGGACAGGCCCCTGGAGGTGGAGGAGGTGATGCGCCACGCGGTCATCGCCTCGGCCCTCGAGTCCGCCGCCCGCGCCGAGGAGCTCGGGCTGCCGGCCGATCGCATCATCCTGTCCTGCAAGCTCTCGGGCGTGCAGGATCTCATTCACGTCTACCGGGACCTGGCCGCGCGTTGCGATTATCCGCTGCATCTGGGGCTGACCGAGGCGGGCATGGGTTCCAAGGGGATCGTCGCCTCGACGGCCGCATTGGCCGTGCTCCTGCAGGAGGGCATAGGCGACACCATCCGCGTCTCCCTCACCCCCCGTCCAGACGAGCCGCGCACCATCGAGGTGCAGGTGGCGCAGGAGATCCTGCAGGTGATGGGCATCCGTTCCTTCACCCCCCTGGTCACCGCCTGCCCCGGCTGCGGCCGCACCACCAGCACCTATTTCCAGGAGCTGGCCCTGTCCATCCAGACCTGGCTGCGCGCACAGATGCCGATCTGGCGCGGACGCTATCCGGGGGTCGAGAGCATGAGCGTCGCGGTCATGGGTTGCGTCGTCAACGGCCCCGGCGAGAGCCGGCACGCCAACGTCGGCATCAGCCTGCCCGGCACGGGCGAGACGCCGGTCGCGCCCGTCTACGTCGACGGCGAGAAGACCGTGACCCTCAAGGGGGAGCGCATCGCCGAGGAATTCCAGGCCATCGTCCAGGACTACGTGGAACGCACCTACGGCGGCAGGTGACAGGTTACGGGTTACAGGTTACAGGTTACAGGGGACAGCAGGGGAGGGTTGGGATGCAACAGGTTCACTGACCCCCTAGCCACCCCCCCCTCACCCCTCACCCAACAATGTCCCCCGATCAGCTCGTCCGCCCGGAGATCCTCCGCCTGAGCGCCTACCACGTGCCGGATGCGCGCGGCATGGTGAAGCTCGATGCGATGGAGAACCCCTACCGCCTGCCGGCCGGGCTGGCCCGGGAACTGGGTGAGGCGTTGGCGGGGGCGGCTGTCAACCGCTACCCCGACCCCCGCGCCGATGGGCTCAAGGCCGTCATGCGGCAGGCCTTCGCCATCCCCACGCAGCTGGAGATCCTGCTCGGCAACGGCTCAGACGAGCTCATCCAGATCCTGGCCCTGGCCCTGGCCCGCCCCGGCGCGACCCTGCTGTCGGTGGAACCCTCCTTCGTCATGTATCGCCTGATCGCCGAATTCTGCGGCATGCGCTACGTGGGGGTGCCCCTGACGCCCGATTTCGCCCTGGACGAGACGGCCATGCTGGAGGCCATCGCGGCGCACGAGCCGGCCCTGGTCTTTCTGGCCTATCCCAACAATCCCACCGGCAATGCCTTCGATCGGGCGGTGATCGAACGCATCGTCAGCGCCACGCCGGGACTCGTGGTGGTGGACGAGGCCTATCACGCCTTCGCCGGGGGGCTTAGCTTTCTGGACGACGTGCCCCGGCACGACAACCTCCTGGTCATGCGCACGGTGTCCAAACTGGGCCTGGCGGGCCTGCGTCTGGGCTATCTGGTGGGGGCGTCGGCCTGGATCGCGGAATTCGACAAGGTGCGTCTGCCCTATAATGTTGGCGTCCTGACCCAACTGGCAGCGCGCTTCGCCCTGCAGAACGTGGCGGTGCTCGAGCAACAGGCCGCCCTCATCGTCGCCGAGCGGGCGCGGCTGGCGCAGGCCCTGCAGCAGTTGGCGGACGTTCAGGTGTATGACAGCGTGGCGAATTTTCTACTGATCCGCCTGCCGCGTGCCGCGGCGGTGTTCGAAGGTCTGAAGCGTCGCGGCGTGCTGGTCAAGAACCTGCACGGCGCACACCCCTTGCTCGCCGATTGTCTGCGGGTGACGGTGGGCACGCCGGAGGAAAACGGGTTGTTTCTCGATGCCTTGAAGGCCGAATTGGATACACGATCATGAATGCGCCACGCCGTGCGGAAGTCAGCCGCCAGACCCTGGAGACTCAGATCACGGTGAAGCTGGACCTGGACGGCAGCGGCATCTCGCGCTGCGCCGTCGGCCTGCCCTTCCTCGAGCACATGCTAGACCAGATCGCGCGACACGGCCTGATCGACCTCGACATCGAGGCCCGCGGCGACTTGCACATCGACGCCCACCACACCGTGGAGGACGTGGGCATCACGCTGGGCCAGGCGGTCAGCCGCGCGGTCGGCGACAAGAAGGGCATACGCCGCTACGGCCACGCCTATGTGCCGCTGGACGAGGCCCTGTCGCGCGTGGTGGTGGACTTCTCGGGCCGGCCCGGGCTGGAGTTCCACGTCGACTTCACCCGTGCCCGCGTCGGGGATTTCGACGTCGACCTGATCCGGGAATTCTTCCAGGGCTTCGTCAACCACGCCGGCGTCACCCTGCACATCGACAACCTTCGCGGCCTAAATGCCCATCACCAGGCGGAGACCGTGTTCAAGGCCTGCGGTCGGGCGCTGCGCATGGCCTTGGAGCACGACCCGCGCCTCGGTGCCGCCGTGCCCTCCACCAAGGGGAGTCTTTGATGCCGGTCGACATCGCCGTGGTCGACTACGGCATGGGCAATCTGCACTCGGTGGCCAAGGCGCTCGAGCACGTGGCGCCCGACGCCCAGGTGATGGTCACCGGCAACCCGGAGACCATCCATGCGGCCGGGCGGATCGTGTTCCCCGGCCAGGGCGCGGCGCCGGACTGCATGGCCGAGATCAACGCCCTGGGGCTCAAGGAGGCGATCGTGGAGGCGGCCAGGACCAAACCCTTCCTGGGCATCTGCATGGGTCTGCAGGTCCTGTTCCAGCACAGTGACGAGGGTGACACCGAATGTCTCGGCGTCTTGCCCGGCCGCGTAGTGCGTTTCCCAGAGGACATGCGCGACGCCGCGGGCACGCGCCTCAAGGTCCCCCACATGGGCTGGAACAACGTGCGCCAGGTGGCCCACCCCCTGTGGAACGGCATCGCCGACGGGGCGCGTTTCTACTTCGTGCACAGCTACTATGTCGTGCCGGCGCAGCCCGGACTGGCGGCGGGCTACACGAGCTATGCGCACGAGTTCGTCTGCGCCTGCGCCCGCGACAACATCTTCGCCGTGCAATTCCATCCGGAAAAGAGCGCGCGCGACGGTCTGCGATTGCTGGCCAACTTCGTCCGCTGGGACGGTCATGTCACACGCTCTTCCGACAACTGATCCCTCATACCCGACCCCCGAACACCATGCTCATCATCCCCGCCATCGATCTCAAGGACGGTCAGTGCGTGCGCCTGAAACAGGGCGAAATGGCAGCGGCCACCGTGTTTTCCGAGGACCCCGCGGCCATGGCGCGCAGATGGATCGACGCTGGCGCCCGCCGTCTGCACCTGGTGGACCTGAACGGCGCCTTTGCCGGCAAGCCGGTCAACGAAGCGGCCATCAAGGCCATCACCGAGGTGGTCGGGGACGAGATCCCGGTGCAGCTCGGCGGCGGCATCCGTGACCTGGACACCATCGAGCGCTACCTGGACGACGGCATCACCTATGTCATCATCGGCAGCGCGGCGGTGAAGAATCCCGGCTTCCTGCACGACGCCTGCAACGCCTTTCCCGGCCACATCATCGTCGGCCTGGACGCCAAGGACGGCCGGGTCGCGGTGGAGGGCTGGTCCAAGGTGACACACCACGAGGTCATCGACCTGGCGCAGAAGTTTCAGGACTACGGGGTCGAGGCGGTGATCTACACCGACATCGGTCGCGACGGCATGATGAGCGGCGTGAACGTGGAGGCGACGGTCAGGCTGGCACAGGCCCTGACCATACCCGTCATCGCCAGCGGTGGTATCACCAATCTGGATGACGTGCGCAAACTCTGTGCCGTCGCGGACGAAGGCATCGTCGGCGCGATCACCGGTCGCGCCATCTACGAGGGCAGCCTGGACTTCGCCGAGGCCCAGCGCCTGGCGGACGAGCTCTCCGGCAGCTGAACGGCCGATGAGCGCCACCCTCCGCGCCGTGCGCGGCATGAACGACATCCTGCCGGGGGAGGCCCCGCTGTGGAACCACTTCGAGTCCACCGTCCGGAACTGGCTGGCCGCATACGGTTACAAGGAGATCCGCACCCCCATCCTGGAGCATACCGGCCTGTTCCAGCGGGCCATCGGCGAGGTGACCGACATCGTCGAGAAGGAGATGTACACCTTCATCGACGAACTCAACGGCGAGAGCCTCACCCTGCGCCCGGAGGGCACCGCCAGCGGTGTGCGCGCCGCGATCGAGCACAACCTCCTGTTCGACGGCGGCAAGCGGCTGTGGTACATGGGCCCGATGTTCCGCCACGAACGGCCGCAGAAGGGCCGATATCGCCAATTCCACCAGGTGGGGGTGGAGGCCATGGGCTATGCGGGTCCCGACCTGGACATCGAGCACCTGCTCATGACCGCGCGGCTGTGGCGCATCCTGGGCATCGCCGATCACCTCCGGCTGGAGATCAACACCCTGGGCGGGTCCGAGGCCCGCGCCCGCCATCGCCAGAAGCTCATCGCCTACTTCGAGGCGCGCCAGGAGGCGCTCGACGAAGATGCCCGGCGGCGGCTTTACAGCAACCCGCTGCGCATCCTGGACACCAAGAACCCGGCCATGCAGGAACTGGTGGCCGCGGCGCCGCGGCTGATGGACGAGCTCGACGACGCGGCCCTGCAACACTTCGACGCCGTGCGCCAGGGCCTGGAGGACGCCGGCATCGCCTACCGCATCAACCCTCGCCTGGTGCGCGGCCTGGATTATTACAACTACACGGTGTTCGAATGGATCACCGAGCGTCTCGGCGCCCAAGGCACGGTCTGCGCCGGCGGCCGCTATGACGGCCTGGTCGAACAGCTCGGCGGCAGGCCCGCACCGGCCTGTGGTTTCGCCATGGGCATAGAGCGGCTTCTGGCCCTGCAGGCCGATAGCGGACAACGCATCGAAGAAGCGGCCCCGGACGCCTACATCGTGCACGTGGGCGAGGCCGCGGCCCGTTTCGCCCGCCAGGTCGGCGAACGCCTGCGCGACGCCGGACTCAAGGTCGTGGTGCATGGCGGCGGCGGCAGTTTCAAATCACAGATGAAGAAGGCCGACGCCAGCCTGGCCCGCTACGCCATCGTCCTCGGTGAGGACGAGGCCGCTGCCGGCGAGGTCAGCATCAAACCCCTGCGCACGCCGGGCGAGCAGCGGCGCATACCGCCGCAGCAGGCGGCGGAACTGCTCAAGTCGGCCGGCAGCCCGGCCTGAAACCCCAATCCTCACCTCTACCAGGAACGCATACATGGCCCTCGATCTCGAAGAACAGGAAAAACTCGACGAACTCAAGGCGTGGTGGAAACAGAACGCCAAATGGATCATCACCGGCCTCACGGTGTTTCTCCTGGCCGTGGCCGGATGGCGCGGCTGGCAGACCTGGACCCACAAGCAGGCGGTCGAGGCCTCCCAGCTGTTCGATCGGGCGCTGCAGGCGGCGATGATGAACGACGCCAAGGCCGTGCGCGAGATCACCGGTCAGATCATGGAGAAGCACGGCCGGACCGCCTATGCCGCGCCCGCAGCCTGGCTCGTCGGGCAGATCAACCACGACAGCGGTGACCTCAAGAGTGCGGATGCCCAGTACGCCTATGCCCTGGACAAGGCGCGGGACGCGAGCGTGAAGCAACTGGCCCGGCTGCGCCTCGCGGCCATCCGTCTGGAGAACAAGGACCTCGCCGGGGCCCTGGCGCTGCTGCAGGAGCCCCATGACCCGGCCTACGCGGGTCTCTATGCCAATCTGAAGGGGGATGTCCTGGTCGAGCAGGGCAAGACCGAGGAGGCCCGCGCTGCCTATCGGGAGGCCATGAAGCGGCTGGGCGACAAGAGCGCGCTGACGCCCTTGGTGGAAATCAAGCTGGACGCACTGGGAGGCTGAGCCCGTGAAGACCACGCTCATTCATGCCCTCGGTCTCATCCTCGCCCTGAACCTCGCCGGCTGCAGCACCATCGGCGGTTGGTTCGGTTCCGGCGAGCCCAAGATCAAACCGGCGGAACTGCCGAACTTCCAGCCCAGCGTCGGCCTGACACGGCTGTGGGAGGTCAACGTGGGCGGTGGTCAGCCCTACACGTTCACCCCCGCCAGCGACGGTCAGGCCATCTACGCCGCCGGTCGCGACGGCCGCATCCTCAAGATAGACGCGGCGACGGGGCGTGAATTGGGGCGCATCGAGACCGGCCGCAGACTCTCGGCCGGGGTCGGCGTGGGCGAGGGTCTGGTGCTGGTCGGCACTCCCAGGGGGGAGGTGCTGGCCTACCGGGCCGCCGACGGCCAGCCGGCCTGGACCGCGCAGCTCAGCGGGGAGATCCTGTCGCCGCCCCAGGCCCGCGGCGGGCTGGTCGCGGTGAGCGGCAACGACGGCAAGGTCTGGGGGCTCGATGTGGCGGATGGCAAGCGCCGCTGGGTCTACAGCCGGGCCCTGCCCGCCCTGGCCCTGCGCGAGCCCGGCGGTCTCACGCTGGGGGACCGTGCCGTGTACGCCGGTTTCCCGGGCGGCAGGTTGGTCGCCCTGTCACTCGCCAACGGGGCGCCGGTCTGGGAGTCCAACGTCGCCCTGCCCAAGGGCGCGACGGAACTGGAGCGCATCGCCGACGTGACCGGCCCGCTGGCCCTGAGCGACCGGCTGGTGTGCGCCGGCGCCTATCAGGGCCGGGTGGCCTGTTTCGACCGCATCAACGGCCAGGGGGTATGGGGGCGCGACCTCTCGGTCCTGCGCGGGGTGGCCCTGGATGCGCGCCAGCTCTACGCGGCGGACAGCGCCGACACCGTGCACGCCTTCGACCGCGAGCGCGGCGTGAGCCCCTGGAAGCAGGACAAGCTGCGCGACCGCCGACTGTCCACGCCACTGCCCCTGGAGCGTCATGTCGTGGTGGGCGACTATCAGGGTCAGGTACACCTGCTCGACAGCGAGACCGGCGCCTTCGCCGCCCGCGTGGCCACCGACGGCAGCCCCATCCTCGCCCCCATGCAGCCCACCGCGCAGGGGTTCGTGGTGCAGACGGCCAATGGCGGGGTGTACGCTTTTCAGGTTACAGGGTACAGGGTGCAGGGTACAGATCAAGTCACCGCGCCGAAGGCGCGCTAAGGAAGGTCTGCACAACCTGCTGCGCGAACGGATCACTGCGTTGCGCGGTGTTGGCTCCGGCCGCTTCGCTTCACATCGGCTTCGCCGATGTGAGCCTTCGCCGAAACTTCGTTTTCGCTCCCTCGCCTAACTCATTGTTATGTAGCTCCGGCATAACCTGAAGGTTAGCCTTCGCTGAAACTCGCTTCGCTCGTTTTCTCGGTCGCTGCGCTCCGTGCGCCTTGCGCTCCGCCCGCTCGCGACGGTCGTGCAGACCTTCCATGATCACTCTGAAACACGTAACCTGAAACCTGTAACCTGAATGCCCCCCACCCTCGTCCTCGTCGGGCGCCCCAACGTCGGCAAGTCCACGCTGTTCAACCGGCTCACCAAGACCCGTGACGCCTTGGTGCACGACCTGCCCGGACTCACCCGTGACCGGCATTACGGCCACGGCAGGGTGGGGGATAGACCCTATCTGGTGGTGGACACGGGCGGCTTCGAGCCGGTGGCCGACAGCGGCATCCTGTTCGAGATGGCCCGGCAGACCCTGCAGGCGGTGGATGAGGCCGATGCCATCCTCTTCCTGGTGGACGGCCGCGGTGGCCTCACCCCGCAGGACAAGCTGATCGCCGAGCGCCTGCGCCGCACCGGCCGACCGGTCTACCTGGTCGTGAACAAGACCGAGGGCATGCCCGGCGACCAGGCCGTGGCCGAGTTTCACGAACTGGGCCTGGGCGAGCCCTATCCCATCTCGGGCGCGCATGGCGAGGGGGTGCGGGAGCTGATGGACCTGGTCCTGCAGCGCTTCCCCGCCGAGGCGGAAGCGCCAGCGGCGGAGGATCACCCCAAGATCGCCGTCGTCGGGCGTCCCAACGTCGGCAAGTCGACCCTGGTCAACACCCTGGTGGGCGAGGAGCGGGTGATCGCCTACGATCAACCGGGCACCACGCGCGACGCCATCTACGTCGACTTCGAGCGTGCGGGGCGCAAGTACACCCTCATCGACACCGCCGGCGTGCGGCGCAAGGGGCGGGTGTTCGAGGCAGTGGAAAAGTTCTCCGTCATCAAGACCCTGCAGGCCATCGAGGACGCCAACGTGGTGGTGCTGGTGCTCGACGCCCGCCAGGACATCGTCGATCAGGACGCCCACCTGGCCGGCTTCATCCTGGAGGCGGGACGGGCCCTGGTGGTGGCGGTGAACAAGTGGGACGACCTCGACCCCTACCGGCGCGACCAGGTCAAGCGGGAACTGGCGCGGCGCATGGGCTTCCTGTCCTTCGCCCGCTTCCACTTCATCTCGGCGCTCACCGGCAGCGGGGTCGGCGGCGTGCTCAAGTCCGTCGACGAGGCCTATGCCGCGGCCATGGCCAAGCTGCCCACGCCCAAGCTCACCAAGGTGCTGCACGAAGCCGTCGCCCGACATGCCCCGCACAAATCGGGCCTGTTCCGCCCCAAGCCCAAGTACGCCCACCAGGGCGGCCAGAACCCGCCGATCATCGTCATCCACGGCAACCACCTCGAGGGCATCGCCAACGACTACAAGCGATATCTCGAGAATACCTTTCGCGAGGCCTTCAACCTGCAGGGAACCCCGCTGCGGGTGGAGCTGAAGGCGAACGTGAACCCCTACGAGGAACGCAAGCCCAAGCCGCTCACCCAGCGCCAGGCCAACAAGGCGCGCCGCGAGCGTCGCCACCGCCGCAAGACCTTCGGCGGCTGACTCACTAGTCCTGCGCCGGCCCCGGACGCCTGAGCTCGGCCGCAGGCAAGACCTGCTCCCACAGCAGTCGGCCATCGCTGTCGTGGCTCCTCACCACCAGCCTGCGCTCGCCCGCGGGTCCGGTGACCTCGATGCTGCAGAAGTTGCGCTGCGTGACCAGGGTTTGCTTCACGCGCAGCGGGTTGTTCGTCTCCTTGTCCTGTGGGGCACGGGCCGACGAGGTCAGGGGTGAGCAGGTCAGTTCATACAACGGATAGAAGTCCTTGACCTCGCGCCGCAGCAGCTCGGTGTGATGACGGTCCCCGGAGAGGAAGACGACCCCGGGGATGTTCTGACGCTTGAGCCAGGCGAGGAAAGGCTCGCGCTCCAACGGGAAGTTGTGCCAGCCCTCGAAAGGATGACCGTCGTTCAGGAGCTGACTGCCGGCAGCGATGAACTTGAAGGTGGCGCGCGACTGGATGAGCGCCTGTTTGAGCCAGTCGAGCTGATCGGCGCCGAACATCACCTTGTTCTCACCCAGCACCGCGGGCTGGTTGCCGAAATAGCGCCGGCCGAGCAGGCGGGTGAGCGGGTTCTGGCCCAGGGCCCAGTCCCGAGCCTCCCGGATCAGATCGAGCTCCTCTTTGGCCAGCGCCGTCTTGTCGGCGGCCCGGTAGTAGCGGTTGTCGAGCAGAAAGAAGTCTGCATCCTGGACGGAAAACGTCGTGAAGGTGCCCGGCAGTTCCTCCAGGCCGTAGCCCGGGTTTGCCCAGTAGCGGCGGAACAGGCGCAGGCTCTCATCCTTGAACACGAAGCTGCGGTTGGCGTCGTTCTGGCCGTAGTCGTGGTCGTCCCAGATCGCGTAATGCGGCAGGGCGGAGAGCAGCGGTTGCAGCTCGGGCAGGCTGCGGGCGTGGCGATAACGTGCGTTCATGCCCCAGGGCGACTCGTAATCCACCTCGCGCAGGTAGATGTTGTCGCCCAGCCAGAGCATGAGCTTCTGAGCAGGGTTGTCGCCAACCTGGCGGGCCATGCTCTCGAAAATGCGATAGCCGCCACCATAAGGCCGACCCGGGCGGTCGACGCTGGGGTCGTTGATGTAAGCGCAGGAGCCGAGATAGAGGGTGAAATCGGCAGGGGAGCCCCGCCCCGGCCAGGGTGTCTGTGTCGTGAAGCCCAGGCCGCTGTCCGGCAGGGCGGGTATGCCATCGAGGTAGAGTTGATAGGCGTACCCGGTGCCTGGCTGCAGCCCGACCAGACTCAACCGGGCGGTAAAGTCCGAGGTCGCGTCGAGCCGCACGCTGGGGCCGCGCTGTCGCTGCTGCGGCCGCGTCACAGGCCAATATTCGATGTGCAAGTCGGCCGCCGCGTCGGTCTGCAGCCAGATGTTCGCCGTGCGGCTGGTCACATGGCCCAGCATGGGGCCGGCGGTGAGCTGGGCGGCCGAGACCATCCCCGTGCAAAAGCCGAGGAGGGGGGCGAGCAGCCACGAGGGCATGGATAGCGTGAAAGGCATCTTGCCGACATGATAGTGCAGCAAGCCCGCTCGACTCGACAGGGGCGTACAAGGACGAAAGGCTCCCCGGATCGAGCGGTACGCATGCATGGTCTCGGAGTAGGGTTAAACCTAAAAACGCAGTTGACCGCTTGGATGACTTCGTAGCATGTTCGATATACTGAGTTTTCAGCCTACGCCCGACTTCACCGATGGGGGGAGATCGCAACACGCCCGCTTGACGGCCCAAACGGGCGCCTGGCTTTGCGTGGTCCTTCGGCCCATCCCTCGCTGCGCTCGGGACCAGCGCTACGCGCTGTCCTGCGCCTTGCGGTCTGGTCGCGCCAGCTACCCGATTGTCCCGCCCTTCGGACGTGTTCAACTACGGTTTTTAGGTTAAAGGCGCCAATGGGCCGATAAAAAGCCCATTCTTGCAGCCGATCTGCATGCGTGCTGCAATCGCGCCGAGTCGAATGAACGCGACCATTCCGCCCCCACCCCTGGGTCTGTCGGCGCAACAATCTGATCACACCCATGCAAACTGGTCCCCGCGAGATCGTCACCCCCTACCGTCCCATCCCGCTCGAGGTGCCGGAGGGGATGAAGCCCAACGAGTTCTTCAACAGCACCGAGAACCTGAATGACCTGGTGCACAACAACGGGCTGCTGCAAAACCCGGAAGGCCTGCTGCTCTACCGCAAGGCCCTCGGCCACAGCAACGAGTTCGACACCTCCATCATCTACAACACCTCGCGCAGCATCCTCGATCCGCTGGGCCGGCCCGTGCGCCGGACCCAGGTGCCGGAGGCGGTGAGGCAGGTCTGGAACCGCATGAACCAGATCATCTTCGCCTATATGCTGGAGTGCTACCCCGACCCCGAGGCCCACGTGGTGCTGGCGGGCGAGGCGAGTCTGGATGCGACCTGGCCGCTGACCTCGCCCGGCGTGCCCTCGATCCGCATGCTGCACAACCACTTCATCGTCTTCGACAAGGC
>OGCL01000724.1_pt1 | contig 32841 bp, 38 predicted proteins | sample 1570041 | NCBI WGS metagenome assembly OGCL01 (sample SAMN06266162, study PRJEB24511) | hot springs metagenome | isolation source: Hot spring water | place: South Africa: Limpopo | collected 2015-06-22 | reverse complement strand
CTTTGGCTACAACTGCCGCGCCTTGACTCCAACCGGCTAACGCGAGGTTGGAGAGTGCGGCGCGAATCCTCGTTCAACGGTTTCTTTCACTCAACTCCCATGAGAGTGGCCAAATCTTTACTCTACTTTGTCATTGCAGGATTACTGGAGCTGGGTGGTGCTTATTTGGTTTGGCAATGGCTACGGGAGTATAAAAGTATTTGGTATGGTGTGGCAGGGGCAGTCGTGTTGTTTATGTACGGCACGCTGCCGACGCTTCAGTCGGCTCATTTTGGGCGTGTGCAGGCGGCCTACAGCGGCATTTTTCTTCTGATTGCGCTTTTTTAGGGCTGGGGCATAGACAAGGTTCGACCTGATAGGTTTGATATTATTGGCGCGGTTGTGGCGTTAGTGGGGGCGCTCATCATTATGTATGCCCCAAGGAGCCTATAGTGGTTAGTACGGCTGCGCCATATATCATTTACTGAGCAAATAATTATGTGGGGTCAGTGGCTTTTGAGGTTTGGGTTGGCTCCCCCTTTGCTGGTTAGCGTGCTCCTTGGCATGGAGCAGTTGAGGTCTCAATCCTTGCCAGCAGGTAGCAGCCGGTCGTTAGAGTGTGCGGGGCAACAGATTTTCACAGAGCCTATTTGCGCGGGCGATCGCCTAGAGCCGGAGGAGCAACGGCTCTACGATGCTGTCAATCGCTATCGAGCAGAGCATGGTTTGCCACCGATTCCCCTGTCGCCGTCGTTGACTGTCGTTGCTAATCGTCGTGTCTTGGATTTGCACAAAAATATCGGCCACTTAACCCATAGCTGGAGCAATTGTCCCTATGATGCGGCAAATCCTGCCACCTATCCCTGCATGTGGAAGGCACCCCAACGGTTGGGAACGGCTTACCCAGGCAATGGTTATGAGGTCGCCCATGGCCGTTCCGGTCGTTATCGCGCGACGGCAAACTTAGCGCTGCAAGCGTGGCAACGTAGTCCTGCCCACAATGCGGTAATACTCAATCAAGGGATTTGGCAGGTTAAGGAATGGCGGGCGCTGGGCATTGGTATCAGTAACGGTTTTGCCCTGTTGTGGTTCGGCGAAGAGCGTGATCCGGCGCAAAGCCCTAACTAGGAACGACCTGTTGCCATCGCGCAAAAAAACTATCGACCCCCGTAATTTTACGGAAGTTTTGGGGAATACTTGGGGTAAGTGACGAGTTCAATCCCGCTGGAGTTCCTGTGATGCTATCTCACCGTTGCGCTTGGCTCTGGTTCTACTGCTCGCATCTACGCTTACGGCGATCGCAAGGCTTTACGCTGATTGAGTTGCTTGTGGTTGTGATTATTTTAGCAATTTTGGCGGCGATCGCCCTGCCCTCAATGCTCAGTCAAGCGTCAAAAGCACGGGAGGCAGAAGCAAAAAGTGATATTGGTGCGGTGAACCGCGCTCAGCAGGCCTATCGTCTAGCCAACACAACGTTTTCAAATGATATTGCCAACCTAGAAATTGGCATCAGCCCGAATCCCCACTATGACTATGCCATTACTCAGGCCGACTCGAACATTGCCGAGTTTCAGGCGGAACCGAATCGCCCAGAACTAAAGGCCTTGACAGGATGCGCTCGCGCTCTGACCAGTTTTACCCTCACCAGCACAGAAATTATCGAAGTGAATCCGCCCAGTTCTGGAACCGCGACACCGGCTACCTGCCCCTAGCTAAGGGTCTTCTTCCTCATCGAGGTGCTCGGCCACGGATTGGTAAAGGGCAAAAATGTGCTGATCCAGCAGTTGGTAAAACATATGCCGCCCTTGGCGACGGAAACTCACTAGGCGCATCGTTTTCAGGATGCGCAGTTGGTGCGAAACCGCCGATTCGCTCATGCCTAGGGCAAGGGCAATGTCCCCGACGCAGAGTTCCTTTGCCGCTAATAGCGACACAATCCGTAACCGATTGGCATCAGCTAGCAAGCCAAAAAACTGCGCCATCCGCTGCGCCTTTTCAACGGAGAGCAGGCGATCGCCCACCTGCGCTAGCGCCTCAGCATCATGGGGATGGCTATCTTCACTGACCAGCGTATTAACCGTCATATTCCCATCATAGGGGCTGCTGGGAATGCCGATCACTGTTGACATATGAACAGTTGTTCAGATATAATGAAATCAATGAGTATTTTTGGAGGTTGCCCTCATGACCACCGTATCCCAAATGAAATGTGCCTGCCCCCACTGTCTGTGCATTGTTTCCTTAAGCGATGCCATCATGGTGGCGGATAAGCCCTACTGTTCCGAAGCCTGCGCCAACGGCACCTGCAAAGAAAGTGGTGGTTGCGGACATACCGGCTGCGGCTGCGGCTAACAATTCCCCCGGACTTAGCCCAGGCCAAACCGATTCAGGAGTGCCGCCAAGGCCAGACCCCCATAGTTGGCCACCCCGTAGCCCAACAGGCCAAGGGTGATGCCCACCCCAAGGAGACTGGGCTGATGGCGACCACTGGCTTGGGCTGCCGCCGTGGTTGGCCCCCCCACCGCTGCTTGGGAAGCCAGCGCCAGCAATTCCACATCCAACCGGCAAAGATAGCCCACGCCAAACGTGACTAGCCCATGGCTAAGGACAATGGTGGCGGCAAACAGAACAATCTCGCCCCCCACCGGTACCAAAGAGGGCAGGTGCGTGCCTGCGCCAATGACCGTAAAAAATAGATTCAGGCTAAACATCCCAAGGGTGCCCGTGCCCCGCAGGTAGCGCATCCAGCGAAATTGAGCCATGGCAAGGCTCAGGGTAGTGAGCCAAACGACGGTGGGAATAATCGGCCACAGTCGATTTAGGGCGGTTGCCAGTACCAACACGCCCATGCCCAAGCTGAGGAGAATGGCTAAATCCAGCGGGGCGATCGCCGAGGTGGTGGGCAGGGGCGATAGGGAAGCGGATTCCGGGGCGGCAGCCTGCGGATAAAAGCGCCGCAGCAGTGAGGGCAGCGTTAATGTGACCGCTAGCCACACGGCGGTGAGTAAATTATCGGCGGTGGTAGCGGCAGTAAAAAGCAGATCCGTCAGGTTAAGGGCACGCCCCACCCCGACAAAATTGAGACTGCCGCCAATGTAGCTGGCGGCCAAACTGCCAGCCAACCGAGGGGTATCACCGCCAAAGCGGCTATAAAAAATGACGCTAGCTAAGAGCGCCCCCACTAAGGTGCCCAACGAGGCGATCGCGAAGGCCAAGAGAGCCGATCGCCCCACGCGGCGGATATCCTGCAAATTTACCCCCCACAGCAACCAAATAATGGCCAAGGAGGTCACCGGGCCATAGATGGTGTCATAGACCGCCGACTGCTGTGGAATCATGCCCAAGTTGGCACACACTGCCGCCAGCAGCAAAATAATTAAGGACGCACCCACCCGTGCCGCCCAGCGATAGCGGTGCTCTAGCCATAGCCCTAGGGCAGTGAGGGTGAGTAAAATGCCCCAGAGAACGAGGCTCTCATCCATGGGGTGCCCCCCCGGACATCGGTTGGCCTAGGCGCGTAGGTTGCTCATAGACCCGTCGCAGCGTGTTCACATCCCGCCGGGAAATCGGGGGCGGATCCGCCACCTGGGCAAAGTAGAGGGCATCTGTTGGCAGGGGACTATGACCCCAAATCCCAAGGGCATGACCCAGTTCATGGCGGAGGGCGGCCAGCACGTAGCGGGGGGCTTGGGTAGGTCGAACCACGACGCGAGTCCGATGCCGTAGTACCCCTTCGCTATCCACAAACAGTTCATAGCTGGTTTCGGCGGCACGCACACGGCGGTTATTTTGATCGCTGGGGCGCTCCGACAGCAAGCGAATATTGGCCGGGGCTGTTGCCGGCACAATTTGTAGCGGCAGATATGCCGACCATTCGGCAACCGCCTGCTGCGCCGCCTGTGCCCACGCCTCATTGGCATCCCGCGTTGGGGGTTCAATGGCCACGGTAATCGGAAACTCTGTCCACAGCAGATAGCCCACTTCCAAAGGCTGCACCTCAGAAAAATAATCATCCCCGTCGGTGGGCAGCGCCGCTAAAGAACTCGGCAGTGGATAGACGGTAGGGGGGGGCAGGGTAATCGTCTGGTGGGCAGTTGAGAGCCGCTCCCACGCTGGCGCAGGACGGCTAAGAATGATGGCTAGGGCAACAACAAGGGTGATCAGGGGCCAGCGCATCCTCACCTCCTTAGCAGGCACTCAAAAACGGCCAGCCCGGAAACCGCCACAGCAGCATTGGGATGGCCACGCTCCAGAAAAAGGCATTTAGTAGGGCAATCTGGCCCGACAGGTTCATGGGCAAACGCAGTAGTCCTTGCAGCAACCAGCGATCTAAGGGCAATACCAGCACCCACATCAGACAGACCACCGCCAACCCCAGCCAGAAGATCGGCCAGCGGGCATTGGTGTTAAACCCCTCAAAAAAGGTACGACTCACCAGTTCTTCTAAAAGTGCCGCCGCTGCCGAGCGGTACTGCCCTCCCGTGGCCTCAGTTGCTGCGGCTAAGGGGGGGGCATGATCCCCCACCACAATGGCATTAATTTTTACGCCTTGAGCCTGCGCCGTTCTAACAACGGCAGCATCGACGGCAGCATCCCCATCGGTAATTAATAAAATTTCGCGGCAGCGGTTGGCCACCTGTTGTAGTTGTTGCGTAGCGGTGGCGATCCCCCCCGAAAGATTAGTGGCGGAAGGATCCACTTGTGCCAGCAAATCGCTGCGGTTGAGGGCTTGCTCTAGTTGGGTGAGCAACACATCGGCATTGGTTTCAAAGCTAGGGGTTAAAAAGACCACATGGCGGCCAAAGCCATGGATCATAATGGCATTGGGGTTCACTAACTCCCGTTGATTGCGTTGAAAATAGAGTTTTGCGGCAGCCACCTGCTGCGCCATCACCGTTTGCGGCTGATTAAACTGCAAGGGATTGTTACCAAACGTACTGCCACTCAAATCCAGCGAGAGAACCACCGCCACACTGGGGCGACCCCAGCCCAAGAGCGCAAAGAGTAGGGCAAGGAGAAAACACAGCGTCAGCAGAATCAGGGGAATTTGAAAAAGGGGGTAAGACCACAGGGGTCGCCGTTGACGATACATGGCGGCTAATGGGTAATCAGGTGTCCCCTAAACACTGCGACGGCAGGCCCGGTCATATACAGATGTTGCGAGTGCAAATCCCAGCGAATGTGCAAATTCCCCCCGGGTAACTCCACCGTGGCCATGGCGTGGCCGCTGGCATCCGCCTTGAGCCGCTCGGTGAGAACCGCCGCCACAAGGGTTGCACAGGCACCGGTGCCACAGGCAAGGGTCAGCCCTGCTCCCCGCTCCCACACCTGCATCCGTAGGCGATCGCCCGCGAGTACCTGCACAAACTCTGTATTGGTGCGCTGGGGAAAAACCGGATGGTGCTCAAACTGGGGGCCAAGGGTAGCAAGGGGAATCGCGGCCACATCCTCAACAAAGGTGACGCAGTGGGGGTTGCCCATGCTCACACAGGTGACTGGCCACAGTTGATCCGCCACCTCTAAGGGCACCTCAATCACTTTTTCTTCGGGTGCAGCCAAGGTGGTGGGAATCTGGCGCGCCAACAGTTGCGGTGGCCCCATATCCACCGTGACCTGACCATCCGCCTGCACGTGGGGCACCATGACCCCCGCCAGCGTGTCAATGCGATAGCTCACCGTTTCCTCGGGGGGGCGGCCTTCTAGTTCAAAAATAAATTTAGCCAGACAGCGAATACCATTGCCGCACATTTCCGCCACCGAGCCATCGGCATTGTACATGCGCATTTGGTAGTCGCAGTCCCCAGTTCCCGCCAGCAGAAAAATCACGCCATCCGCGCCCACACCAAAGTGGCGATCGCACCACTGGCGCGCCTCCTCGGCAGACAGCAGTAAGGCCGACTGGTGGCGATTGTCCACAAGTAGGAAATCGTTACCTAACCCTTGGTACTTCTGAAAAGATAGGCTCATAGAATTGTAGAGGAACTAGAGGAGAACCCATGACTGACGACTTCCAGACGGGACTACCCAGTATTCGCCAGTTACAGACCTTAATTAAAGATAGCACTGAGGTTGAGGTGAAACTGAGCACCAGCGATTTAGTGGTGGGGAAGGTGCGCTGGCAAGATGCAAACTGTCTGTGCGTGGTGGATCACTACGACCAACCCACGATTATTTGGAAGCAAGCCATTGTTTTTATTAAACCCAAACTCACCTAAGATTCCAAAGGCCAAAGGGTCAGCCCTACCTGTAGGGCAGCATGATAGACCACCTGCCATGGCTGCTGGTGTTGTCGCGCTAGGGCGGCACAGTCCTCGTACTCTGGCTGCACATTCAGCCGTTGTCCCTGTCCATCCGTGGCCACTTTAATCCGCACCTCACCAAAGGGGGTAGCGACGGTTTTTATCTGCCGCTCAAGGATATAGCGCGCTTGGACTTGGCGGCGCAGCCCGAGGGTGGTGGTTTCACGGAAGAGGGTTTGTACGCAGGCCGCTTCGGCACTGGCGGGGCACAAGACCGTGAGCAACACTCCAAGGCGGGATTTTTTCATCGTAATCGGCTGATAAAAGACCTCTATCGCCCCAGCGGCATACAGTTGCTCCATGCCATAGGCCAAGGCCTGAGGCGTGAGGTCGTCCAGTTGGGTTTGCAGTTCCACAATCTCGGTTGGAGTGGGCATCTTCTGCTCAGGCCGTTCCCCCAGCCACAGGCGCAGCAGGTTCGGCAGGGGTAAGTCATGGCTACCGGCGCCTAGGCCCAGTCGCTGTAGGGTCATGGCGGGGGGTGAGCCAAATCCTTGGCTGAGGGCGCAAACAATGGCGGCACCGGTGGGGGTCACCAGTTCGTAATTGAGGCCGTTGCTATACACGGGAACTTGGTAGGTTTGCCACAGTTGTAAGACGGCGGGTACCGGCACCGGCAGTTGGCCATGGGCGGCTCGCACCGTCCCGCCGCCGGTAGGTAAGGCGGAACAGTAGATCTGTTCAATGCCAAGATAGTCTAGCCCCAAGCAGGTGCCGACAATATCCACCAGTGCATCGACCGCACCGACTTCGTGAAAGTGCACAGCGGTAGGCGCAATGCCATGGACTGCCCCTTCGGCGATCGCTAGGGCTTCAAAGACCCGTAAACTCCAGTCGCGGGCACGCGCCGGTAGGTCTGCCGCGAGAATTTGCGCCTGAATGTCGGGCCAGTGGCGGTGGTGGAGCCAAGAGGAGGAGTGTACTTCAACGTGTGCCTTCAGACCCCGCTGCCCCTTGCGCTGTACGGTTTCGGTGGTCAAGGTAAATTCTGCCCCAATACCCAGCGTCGCCAGTTGCCCTTGCAGGTAGTCCAAGGGAACGCCCGCATCGATTAGGGCACCGAGGCACATATCCCCCGCAATGCCCGCCGGACAGTCAAAGTAGGCAACGTTCATCCGGTGCTCTCCTCGGCTAGAAGTCCCCCGCTAAGGCCGCTTCACAGCGATCGCACAGGTGGGGATGGCGCTCAGAGTGCCCGACGCTCTCGGCATAGTTCCAACACCGGACGCACTTTTGACCGCTGGCGGTATCCACCCCCACCCACAGATGGGGTTGATCGAGGGTGTAGTTCAGGGGGAGGGGGCGCCGCTCTGGCATGACCTCTACTTGAGACACCAAAAACAAATAGCGGAGTTCGTCCACGCCATTGCCCGCTAAGGCATTCGTGGGGTTGAGGGTCGCGAGGCGATCGCGCCACTCGGCATCCGCCACGTATAGCCACACCTTCGCCTCTAGGGAAGAGCCAATGGCCTTTTCCGCCCGCGCCTGCTCCAGCACTTTGTTCACCTCGGTCCGCAACTGCCGCAGCGTCTCCCAGTGACTGGCCAGTTCCGGATTGTGCCACTGCTGGGCAAGGGTGACCCAACCACTCTGGAAGACGGAGGTGTAGGGGGTGGCAAAGGGTAGATGCTGCCAAATATCTTCTGCGAGGTGAGGCAACACCGGCGCGATCGCCCGGGCAAGGTTCTGCACCGTAATGGCCAGCACCGTCTGGCAACTGCGGCGGCGATCGCTAGTGGCAGCACTGATATACAGGCGATCCTTGGCAATATCTAGATAAAAATTAGACAAATCAACGGTACAAAGATTCTGGATGGTCTGGAAAAAGCGGTAAAACTGATAGCTATCAAACGCCGCCGTTACCTCGCTCAACACCTCGTGTAAGCGATGCAGCATATAGCGATCCAACTCCGGCAACTGGGCATAGGGAATGGCATCCTGCTCCGGATGAAAATCGTGGAGGTTCCCCAGCAAAAAGCGTGCCGTATTGCGAATTTTGCGATAGACATCCGCCAACTGCTTCAGGATGGTTTTGCCAATGGGTACATCGTTGGCGTAGTCCACCGACGAGACCCACAGCCGCAAGACATCGGCACCGTAGGGCGGATCCTGCTTTTGATTTTTGCCCCCCTCAATCACCTCGCGTGGATCCGTGACATTGCCCAAGGACTTACTCATCTTGCGCCCCTGCTCATCTAAGACAAAGCCGTGGGTCAAGACAGATTTATAGGGGGCATGACCTTTGACCGCCACCCGCGTTAGCAGCGATGACTGAAACCAACCGCGATGCTGATCCGAGCCTTCTAGGTACAGATCTGCCTGCTGCTCACCGAGCACCGCCGCCCAAGAGGAGCCGGAGTCAAACCAGACATCCATCGTATCGGTGCCCTTTTCGTAGCGCTCTGCCTGATCCCGTAGGGAGGGGGGCAGCAGTTCCGCCACCGTTAACTCCCACCAAGCATCTGAACCGTGTTGGCGAATAATTGCTTGCACATGGGCAATGGTTTCTGGGGTCAGGAGCGGTTCCCCCGTAGCCTTGTCGTAAAAGACGGGGATAGGTACCCCCCAGCTCCGCTGCCGCGAAATACACCAGTCAGAGCGCTCGGCCACCATGGCGGTAATCCGGTTTTCCCCTTGAGCCGGAATCCAAGTGACTTCGCCAATGGCCTTGAGGGCGGCTTCGCGAAACCCCGCCACCGAGGCAAACCACTGCTCCGTTGCTCGGAAGATGGTGGGTTTTTTGGTGCGCCAGTCGTAGGGATATTTGTGGACGTAGGGTTCCTCTTTCAGGAGCGCCCCGACCGCTTTGAGGGCATCAATCACCGCCTCATTGCCCTCGCCAAGAACGCTCAGCCCGGCAAACGGCCCCGCTTCTGCGGTAAAGCAGCCATCCGCATCCACGGGGGATAAAATCGGCAGGCCATAGCGTTGACCCACCGCGTAGTCCTCCAGCCCATGGCCGGGGGCGGTATGGACAAGGCCCGTACCGGAATCGGTGGTCACATAATCGCCACCAATGACAATTTTGCTCTGGCGCTCGAAGAGGGGATGTTGGTAGCAGGTATGCTCTAGATCGGCGCCTTTGGCAGTGGTCACCACGGTCAGGGGTTTGGCGAGGGTTGGGCTGAGGCGTTCCACTAAATCCCGCGCCACAATCAGGTAAGCATAGCGCTCCGCTGGCTCAACACGCACCAAGGCATAGGTGAGGTCTGGGTTAACGCTCACCGCCAAGTTGGCCGGTAAGGTCCAGGGCGTTGTTGTCCAGATGGCCACTCCTAATTGACCGAGCGCCTCATACCATGCGGGGGCTAGTCCGGGGGGCAGTTCTAGCACTTCAAAGGCGGCATAGACACTGCGGGAGGTGTGGCCTTCCGGGTATTCCAGTTCGGCTTCGGCTAGCGCCGTTTTGGAACTGGGGCTCCAGTGCACGGGCTTGAGGCCACGGTAGATGTAGCCCCGCAGAACCATTTCCCCAAACACACCAATTTGGGCGGCCTCGTAGTCGGGTGTCAGGGTGAGGTAGGGGTGCTGCCAGTCGCCCCACACTCCATAGCGCTGAAAGCTTTGCTTTTGCTCGGCCACGGTTTTGAGGGCAAAGTCTTTGGCGCGCTGGCGCAACGACAGCGGGGTGAGGCCCTGGCGTTCAGCGGGCTTTAGGGTTTGCAGCACCTTTAGTTCAATTGGCAGGCCGTGGCAGTCCCAGCCCGGACGATAGTGAACTTTACGCCCCTTGAGAAGCTGATACTTATTGATAATGTCTTTGAGAATTTTATTGAGGGCATGGCCAATGTGCAGCGCGCCGTTGGCGTAGGGGGGGCCATCGTGGAGGATAAAGACCTCGCCCGGATTCTGTTGTTGCAACTGCTCGTAGATTTGGTGCTGCTGCCAAAAGTCTTGGAGTTGGGGTTCCCGAATGGGTGCGTTGGCCCGCATTTCAAACGTGGTGTGTGGCAGATTAACCGTATCTTTATAGTCTGGAGCGTCTGGGGTGGGTTCAGCCATAGCAGCGGGCAGGTCTTACAATGACAGCAGAAGAAGGTGCCTTTCATTGTAGGGGAAGTCATTGGGCACGCTCAAGCAGAGGACACGGATCACGCTACGGGCATGATTTCAGTTTTGGGTTTAGATTTGGGGCGCAAGCGGATTGGTGTGGCGGGTTGCGATCGCCTCGGGCAGTTTGCCACCGGCTTAACCACGATTCAGCGCCGCACGTTTGCCAGCGACATTGAGCAACTGCGGCAGTTGTGCCAACAGCGGCAGGTGGAGCGTCTTGTGGTGGGGCTACCCTACACCCTCAACGGGGAACTAGGGTCACAGGCGCGGCAGGTACAGCACCTCGCGGAACGGATTGGCAAGGCGCTGAACTTACCGGTGGAGTACATGGATGAACGCTTGACTTCTTTTCAGGCGGAAGAACTGCTCCGGCAGCGGGGGCGATCGCCCCGGCGCGATAAAGCTCTCGTGGATCAAATTGCCGCGGCGCTGATTTTGCAACAGTGGCTGGATACCCTGCGATTGCGAGAGTCACCCCCTAGGCACTAGCGATCGCCCCTGCTCGCTCTGGCGCCAACAGGGGCAGCACCGCCTGCAGAATCTTCGCGGCACTCTCTTCTATGGTTTCCAGATGGGTGTAGCACTCCACCTCTGGCTGTAGGGGCGGTTCGTAGGGATCATCAATGCCGGTGAAGTTACGAATTTCACCAGCGCGGGCACGTTTGTACAACCCCTTCACATCCCGTTCCTCGCACACGGGCAGGGGGGCATTCACAAACACTTCCACAAAGCGGCCTATTTTTGCCCGCACCTCCTCCCGTACCTCGCGGTAGGGGGAAATGGCCGACACAATCACAATCACGCCGTGGCGGGTCAGCAGTTCCGCCACAAAACCAATGCGACGAATATTTTCATCCCGGTCCTCCTTAGAAAAGCCGAGTCCCTTGGTGAGGTGCTGACGCACAATATCGCCATCAAGCATCTCAACCGCGTAGCCCGCCTGGTGCAAATGCTGAAAGAGGGCGTGGGCAAGCGTAGTTTTACCCGCCCCCGACAGACCCGTGAACCAAACCGTTAAGCCTTGGCGTTGTGTCATTGTTTCAATACAAAAATAAGATTTGAGTTATTTTACGCCAAAATGCCCAAGCGGCTCTCCCGCGGTTGGCTTGGCTTGACGGGCAGGTGCAGCAGTTCCCGCTGTTCCCGGAAAATTTGCTCAATGGGTAACATCTCGCCCGTGGTGGTCATGAAGCAATGATCCTGTGTGGCGCGCAGGATTGAACCATCGGCAAGGGTATATTCAACAATGGGGCGAAATCCTTGGAAGTGCCACTGGGCAATCGGCTGGGTGTAAAGATGGCCATGGGCATCAAGGCTATAGACATGGCAGGCTAAGCGCTCAGTCACAAGCTGTTCAATGGGGACGGCCCCGTACTCAACGGTCATGACTGCGGTGTCACCACTCAGGCAATACTCGGCAAAATCCAGCATCTGCTTAAAGAGTTCTTGGGCAACGGCACTGGGAACCCCATTCTTGGCCGCCCCCTCAATAAACAGGGCTTCGTGTTTTTCCATTTCCTCCTTTTTCTTTTTGCCCATGGCCCGCCGTAGCAAATCCGCTTGACCCAGAGAATAGCCCGCAAGGTCTTGCGCCATACGCATAATCTGCTCTTGATAACACAGAACACCGTAGGTTTCTTTGAGAATGGGCTGAAGCAGTTCGTGCTGATAGACAATCGGTTCACGCCCGTGCTTGCGGTTAATAAACTTGGGAATTAGCCCCGCATCTAACGGCCCCGGGCGGTAGAGCGCCAAGACCGACGAAATGTCCTCTAGGTTGGAGGGCTTCAGATCCCGTACAATCTGGCGCATGCCTGAGGATTCCAACTGAAAGATGCCTTCTAGCTTGCCTTCGGCCAAAATCTGGTAGGTTTTCGGATCATCCAACGGTAAGGCATCGACATCCAGTGGTTGACCCCGGCTTTGCTGCACTAGCTCGCAGGTTTTTTGGATCATGGTCAGGTTTTTCAGCCCCAAGAAATCCATCTTCAAAAGGCCAAGGGACTCTAAATCCTCCATGAAGTACTGGGTAATGACCGCACCGTCGTTGTTGCGTTGCAGGGGCACAATCTGATCGAGGGGTTCCGAGGCAATGACCACCCCGGCCGCATGAACCCCATAGGTCTTGTTGGTGCCTTCAATGCGCATGGCCATATCCACCCAGCGGCGCACCTGCGGATCACTGTCGTACTTTTCTTTGAATTCGGGGGAGGGGGTTTCTTCGGAAATCATGACCGCTAGCTTGGTGGGCTTGCCGCGGACAATGGGGATGAGTTTGGCCATGTAGTCCGCTTGGCTGTAGGGAATATCGAGCACCCGTGCCACGTCTTTGAGGACCGCTTTCGAGGTCATGCGGTTAAAGGTAATAATTTGGGCGACGCGATCGCTGCCGTATTTTTCGGTCACGTACTGGATGACTTCTTCGCGGCGTTCAATGCAGAAGTCGGTGTCAATATCCGGCATGGACTTGCGCTCGGGGTTCAAAAAGCGCTCAAACAGCAAGCCGTGGTGTACCGGATCAATATTGGTAATGCGCAGAGCGTAGGCCACAAGGGAACCTGCCGCAGAGCCGCGCCCGGGGCCAACGGGAATATTATGATCGCGGGCGTATTTGATGTAGTCCCACACCACCAGAAAGTAGGTGGAAAACCCCATCTGTTGCAGCATCTTTAACTCGTATTCCAGCCGCTGGCGATAGGTGGGGTCAAGGGCCTGTCGATCACTCAGGTGGAACCGCTCCAGTAATCCCTGCCATGCCACCTGCTCAAGATAGGTGTCTGCCGTGTGACCGGCAGGGACGGGAAAATCTGGGCTTTGAGGCTCGCGGAAGATATTGTACGGCTCAATCTTCTCAGCCACCTTGAGGGTATTGGCTAGGGCGGTTGCAATCACCTCCGGCGGCAGGTGATCCCGAAACAGGCGCGCCATTTCAGCGGCGGATTTAAGGTATTCGGTGCCGCTGTAGCGCAGGCGTTTGTCATCGGTGAGCAGTTTGCCGGTTTGGATGCACAACAGGGCATCGTGAGCCTCGACATCGTAGCAGGAAATAAAGTGGGAGTCGTTGGTGGCAATCACATCAATGCCGAGTTCTTGGCCAATGCGCACCAGTTCAACATTGACGACCCGGTCTTCTTGGGAACCGTGATCCTGAATTTCTAGGTAAAAATCATCACCAAAGGTCTCTTGATACCAGCGAGCGATGCGGCGCGCCACCTCCGGTTTCCCCTGCAAAATGGCCTGGGGAATTTCGCCCCCCAAGCAGGCACTGGTTACAATTAAGCCCTCGCGGTACTGGGCCAGTAGCTCTTTGTTAATGCAGGGGCGGGCAAAAATCCCTTTCCCCTGAAACCCTTGCAGGTGGGAAATACTGGTGAGCTTGCACAGGTTGTGGTAGCCCTGCTTGTTCTTTGCTAAAACCACTTGGTGGTAGCGGGGTTTGCGTTCCTGCTGGGTAATGTCGCCGTTGATGACGTACATTTCGTTGCCAATGATCGGCTTGAGGGGCTTGCCACGGCATAGCTTGAGTAGCTCGACCGCCCCGTACATCACCCCGTGATCGGTGAGGGCAATTGCCGGCATCTCGAGTTCAATGGCCCGCGCCACTAAGTCGGGGAGTTGACTCGCGCCGTCGAGGAGGCTGTAGTCACTGTGGATGTGCAGGCCAACAAAGGACATGGGCAATTGCCTTGGCTCGATTAGGTCAGGACAGTTTCGGCAGGCTGCTTAGGTAGGCGTTGAAATCGGCCTCTGCGTCCCGAAAGCCCTCCTGGGCCAAGGGGACACTGTTGAGGTCTGCCCCTTGGTCAATTTTGAGGAAGTCCTCAGTCAAGGCGCGGGTGAGGGCGGTGGGGGTGGGCTGATCTTTGGCAAGGAGGTTGCGGTTCAGGGCACGCATGTCCATCAGCATTTCACCGAGGCTACCGCGCATGATGTTGCCCGCCTCCTGCCAGTCCGCTTTGGCAATGCTGGTTTCGAGGTCGGCAAAGCGCTTGGCATTTTCCTGAATATCACTCAGGTAGTCGTTAATGCGGGTGATTTGCAGGTCACTATAGGTGGGGGGCGGCGCAGTTGTGGCACTAGGGCCACCGCAGCCAACAAGGACAACGGCCACCATACTCAGCAATAGGGAAATAAAGGCTGTCCGATTGAGGCGCACCATAAAACCTAGGTTTCCATAGGGAGTAAAAATACGCTTCTATTGTGCCATGCTCGGGTAAGGGTAGCGATCGCCCGCACCGCTCTCCAGCCGCCGCAGCATAAATTAACACTCGCGCAGTTGATTTTTTATGGCTAGCGAATTATTATGCACTCAAAACTTTACTCTGGAATCCCCTAAAATCAGAAATAATGCTTAAAGCAATAGCAATAGTCATTATTACCTATTGCTTGGGGTTGAAGGAGTACCCTCAGCCCTTGGGTTCAGTGAGCGTCATCGAACAAAAGTGAACGGGTTGGGGAGATGGCATTCCCCCTCAAATGTCCGGGGTGTTATGAATTGTGCGCTGTCGAATAACCTGACAGCGTCGGGGTTAGGAAACGTCGTGTATGGGGGATGCAGCAGCACATTGACTTGGGCAAAAACTGCGGAGGATGAGGCCATGAAACTAGAAGATATTTATACCTTTTTTCAGCAGCCGCCGCCGGTGTACCTCAGCAAAGAAGTGGCGGTTTGTTATGTTCTTTACACGCTGGTTGAAAAGGGGGATTCTTATGGCACTGCCCTGATTCAAGCCATTGAAAACGAGTATCCCCTCTACCGTCTGTCGGATACGGTGCTCTACAGCGCCCTCAAGTTTTTAGAAGACGAGGGCATTATTGATGGCTACTGGAAAAAGGTGGAAGGACGGGGCCGACCGCGGCGCATGTACCACATTGTGGGCGAGAAGGCAGACCAAGCGCGAGAACTCTCGGAACTGTGGCTGCGCTATCTCGATGAGCATCCCCACCCCCCGGCCTAAGCCTGTGACTCAATCTGGCGCAGGCGATCGCGCACCGCTTGTATATCCTGCCAAGTCAGCCACTTCGGGCTGCCGGGCTCCCGTGAACTATTGCGCAAGAGGTAGGCGGGGTGAAAGATGGGCATACACCAGCGCCCCTGCCACTCAAACCACTGCCCACGGATTTTGGTAATGCCCTGCGACTCCTGCAACAGACCCCGCACTGCCGTGGCTCCGGCCAGCAAAATAATTTTGGGATCCACTAGCCGAATTTGCTCCAACAGGTAGGGTAAGCAGGCAGCGGCCTCTGCGGGTTCAGGGACGCGGTTTCCGGGGGGGCGGCACTTCACAATGTTGCAAATGTAAGCGTCCTGCTCACTGTCAAGATTGACGGAGGCTAGAATTTTGTCTAGCAATTGCCCCGCCTTGCCCACAAAGGGGCGACCCTGTTCGTCCTCCGCTTGGCCGGGGCCTTCACCAATAATCATCAGGGTTGCCCTTGGGTTGCCCCGACTCACCACCACATGGGTGCGCGTTGCCGCCAAGCCACACCGCTGGCACACCTGACAGTGGGCATTCAAGGCGGCCAAATCCGCATAGGTGCCCGCCGGAATCGGCACCTCGGGGTTCAGGGGAATCTGCGCGTAGGTATCGCCGCTGGGGGGAGTTGGGTCGGTGATCTCAAATAGACTGAACTGTACTGGCTCGGTCATGGGAGTAGTTACTTTCTGAGAATAATGTTAAAGAAACTTCATCAAACTTAGGAAAAACTTAGGCTAAATCGGGGCATTTTTATGGCGATCGCCCTAGATTTAATTTATCTGAAGAAAGTATTTTACAAATTAATAACGGTTTCGAGTCAGGTTTCCCACCGCATTGTATAAGAAATACCTGAAGGGTTTAACTCAACCGTCGTTGCGTTCCTCACTGAATTTCACGAGCGTTCAGCATTCAGCGGTCAAAATCCTTCCGGCGTGCTTTGCTTCTGGCCGTCGTCACAATCTGCACACGAAGTCCTGACTTCTTTAATTAAGGAGAATTGATCCATGCTAGATGCATTTGCCAAAGTTGTCGCTCAGGCCGATGCCCGGGGTGAATTTCTCACCAGTGCCCAGTTCGATGCCCTGTCCAACTTGGTGAAAGAAGGCAACAAGCGGCTGGATACCGTTAACCGGATCACCAGCAACGCTTCGACCATTGTTGCCAACGCCGCTCGTGCCCTCTTTGCAGAGCAACCCCAACTGATCCAACCCGGTGGGAATGCTTACACCAACCGTCGTATGGCTGCTTGCCTGCGCGACATGGAAATCATCTTGCGCTATGTGACCTACGCTATTTTGGCTGGGGACTCCAGTGTGCTGGATGATCGCTGCCTCAATGGTCTGCGGGAAACCTACCAAGCCTTGGGTACCCCCGGTTCCTCCGTGGCTGTGGGCATTCAAAAAATGAAAGATGCCGCCATCGCGATCGCCAACGATCCCAACGGGATTACCCCCGGCGATTGCAGCGCCCTGATGTCGGAAGTGGCCGGCTACTTTGATCGTGCCGCTGCTGCGGTTGCTTAATTGGCAATTACAACGATTACCTTTGACCGTTTTGACCACGCAAACTTTAGGGAGACATCTTATCCATGAAAACACCGATTACTGAAGCCATTGCCGCCGCCGATACCCAAGGCCGTTTCCTTAGCAACACCGAACTGCAAGCAGTGGACGGTCGCTTTAAGCGTGCCGTGGCCAGCATGGAAGCAGCTCGCGCCCTCACCAACAATGCCCAAAGCCTGATCGACGGTGCGGCGCAAGCGGTGTATCAAAAATTCCCCTACACCACCACCATGCAAGGTTCGCAGTATGCTTCGACCCCCGAAGGCAAAGCCAAGTGTGCGCGGGACATCGGCTACTACCTGCGGATGGTGACCTACTGCCTCGTGGCGGGTGGCACCGGTCCAATGGATGAGTACCTGATTGCGGGTTTGGCAGAAATCAACAGCACGTTTGATCTGTCCCCCAGTTGGTACGTTGAAGCGCTCAAATACATCAAAGCCAACCACGGCTTGAGCGGCCAAGCAGCGGTGGAAGCCAACGCCTACATCGACTACGCCATTAACGCCCTCAGCTAATTGGCGTAAGCCCCTGTCGCCCGGTGAGGTAAGCAGATGTCGGCATTTGGCTGACCCTTTGTTTACAACGCCGGGCTTGTTTGTACCCCTTGATGTTTCAGGAGTTTTGTACCGTGGCTATTACTGCTGCTGCTTCGCGCTTGGGTACCTCCGCCTTCAGTGATGCCCCGCGGGTGGAACTGCGCCCCAACTGGAGCGAGGAAGATGTGGAAACAGTGATCCGCGCTGTTTACCGTCAAGTCTTGGGCAATGACTATTTGATGGCTTCCGAACGCTTGGTCAGTGCCGAGTCGCTGCTGCGCAATGGCAAAATTAGCGTGCGCGAATTTGTGCGGGCGGTTGCCAAGTCAGAACTATACAAAGAGAAATTTTTCTACGGCAATTTTCAAACTCGCGTCATTGAGTTGAACTATAAGCACCTGCTCGGTCGCCCTCCCTACGACGAGGCGGAGGTGATTTTCCACCTCGACCTCTACGAAAATGAGGGGTTTGATGCGGACATTGACTCCTACATCGACTCGCCCGAATATACGGATGCCTTTGGGGATTCGATTGTCCCCTACTACCGGGACTTTGAATTCCATCCCGGGCAGGTGAGCGTTGCCTTTGGTCGGATGTTCCGCCTCTATCGCGGCTATGCCAATAGCGATCGCGCCCAAGCGGAAGGCAGTATGTCTCGCTTAGCCCGCAACTTGGCCACCAACACCCCGAATACGGTGGTTCCCCCCTCCGGCAGCGATACCCCCTTTGCGTACTACGCCGCCAGTGCCGATGTGCCGCCGCGGGCCTGCTTGGGGGGTTCCTTTGGCCAAAGTGGCCGCGTTTATCGCATTGAAGTATCGGGGATCCGTCAGCCCGGTTACCCGGGGGTGCGTCGCAGCAGCACCGCGTTTTTAGTGCCCTACGAACAACTGTCGAGCAAAATGCAGCAGTTACAACGGACGGGTGCTCGCATTGTGAGTGTGAATCCTGCCTAGGGATGGCGTTGAGTAACCTTTGAGATTGGGAGTCAGTTGTTATGTTTGGTCAAACCGCTGCCGGTAGTGCTGCTAACAGCCCCTCCGGTGCCCGCGTCTTCCGCTATGAAGTGGTGGGACTCCGCCAGAATGAGGAAACCGATAAAATGGGTTTTCCGATTCGTCGCAGTGGCAGCACGTTCATTACCGTGCCCTACAGCCGCATGAACGAGGAGATGCAGCGCATTACCCGTATGGGAGGCAAAATTATCTCCATTACCCCCATTAGTGCATCCTAAGGGGCGATCGCCATGGCGGCAGTGTCGGCAGCACCATCCCTCACGGTTCCCGAGATGCTCAAGCAGCTTCAAGGGGAGGATCACAGTCTCCGCTACTACGCCGCATGGTGGCTGGGTAAATTTGGCCTAGAATCAGCCACCACCGCTGAGCGGCAGTCTATGGTTACGGCGTTAATTGCTGCCCTAGCGGACGAGAGCGATCGCACCGAGTTGGGGGGGTATCCGCTGCGGCGCAATGCTGCCCGTGCCCTAGGCAAACTCGGCGATCCTCAAGCGGTGCCGCCCTTGATTGCTTGTTTAGGGTGTGACGATTTTTATGTCCGGGAAGCCGCCGCCATTGCCCTTGGGCAGTTAGGGGATGCCGCCGCCGTTGAGCCACTCAAGACCCTACTGGCGGGGGGCGTTGCCATGGCCACCCGGGTGCCGGGTCGGCCACACCTTGCTCAGCCGGTGGAGGCCGTCATCGAAAGTTTGGGACAGTTGGGGGGTACCAGTGCTATCCCCCTCATTGAGCCGTTCCTTGAGCACGATCTGCCACGGGTACAGTTTGCGGCGGCGCGTGCCCTCTTTCAACTGACGGCAGCCCCCGCCTACGGCGATCGCCTCATTGCCGCCTTAGCCAGTGAAGATGTGCAACTGCGGCGCACTGCCCTGCTAGATCTGGGGGCAATGGGCTATCTGCCAGCCACGACGGCCATTGTTGAGGCTAGGGTGGAAGCCAGCTTTAAGCTGATTGCCCTCCACGGTATTCTGGCCAAGCAATTGACCACCCGGGTCGCCCCCGCAGAACCGCTCTTTGCGGCCTTAGATCAACTGCTGTGAAGGGGATCTAGCCAATGGTTGACCTTGCGCCCTACCTCCAGGCTGTTACCAACGCCACCACCGCTGAAGACTTGACCAGCGCCGTCATTGCCTTGGCGGCACAGCAGCAGGTGGCAGCCATCCCGACACTGATTCAGGTGCTCGGCTACAATAACCCGGCCGCCGCCCAAGCGGCGGTTGAGGGTCTCATTCAACTGGGGGATGCGGTGGTAGAGCCGCTCCTGGCGCAGTTGGATAGCTACAACTATGGGGCGCGGGCCTACGGGGTGCGGGTGCTGGGTGCCATTGGTCATCCCGCGGCCTTCAGGGTCTTGCTCAGCGCTGCCCAGTCGGATTTTGCCCCGAGTGTGCGCCGGGCGGCCACCAAAGCCCTGGGTGCCCTGCGGTGGCCTCTCATCGATGAGCCACAGGAGCGGCGAGTGAGCCTTGAGCAAGCCCTACAGGTGCTCCAGCGGAATGCCGAAGCGGCCGACTGGGCGGTACGTTATGCCGTGGCGGTTGCCTTGGATCATCTCCGTCAGCAACCGGAAACCGCAGCGATTCAGCCTGCCATTGGGGCGCTGCTCACTGCCTTGGGCGATCGCGACCCCGACATTGTTGTGCGTTCCCGCGCTCAACTGGCCCTCCACCGGAACGCCGTCCATCTGTCCATGCATACCTAGAGGATTTGGAAGTTATGTCGTTACCCTTGCTGGGTGTTAAACCCAAAACCCTCGACCAGCGGGTTGTTAGTTACGAAGTCCCCGCCGAGGATGATCCCGTCATTTACCGCCTGACGGATGCCACCGATGCGGCGGACGTGGATGCCCTCATTTGGGCGGCCTATCGGCAAATTTTTAGCGAGCACCTCATCCTAGAGTCTTACCGCCAGCACTTTCTTGAGTCGCAACTGCGCAACCGTGCCATTGCGGTGCAAGACTTTATTCGGGGTCTGGGCAAGTCAGAGGTGTATCGGGAACAGGTAGCGGCAGTCAATTCCAACTATCGACTGGTGGATTTGTCCTTTAAGCGCTTCTTGGGTCGCCCCACCTACAGTCAGCAAGAGCAAATTGCTTGGTCCATTATTTTGGCCACGCGAGGGCTAGAGGGCTTTATTGATGCCCTCATTGAAAGCGATGAGTACCAGCAAAACTTTGGTGCCGATATTGTCCCGTACCAACGGCGGCGGCGTATGGGTCGCCCCTTTAACTTGGTCAACCCCCGCTATAGTGACTACTGGCGCAGCCGGGAAATGGCTCTCAGTGGCCGCTCCTACTACCAAGTGCGCTACTACACCTCTGGACCGCTAGACAAGCAAATTATGCGGGGTGCCATTCCCGCCAACTTCCTCTCAATGGCTCGCTCGATTGTGGTGCCCACCCTCGATACGCAGCGGCACGTTGCCCGCGCTACCTCCAGCTTGGTGAAGCCCCCAAGCACCACCGTTGAGCGCGACTTACCCCCCACACCGGTTAAGCCCGTTGCCGCTGCCCTGCCCTATCGTTATTTACCTTCTCAACCCAAGGTGTAAGTTATGGCCATTCCCCTACTTGCCTATCCCCCGAGTTCTCAAAATCAGCGCGTTGCCGGCTACGAAGTTCCCAGTGAGGAAACCCCACGGCGGTACTCCCTTGAGGATGCAGCGGATCAGTCCACGATTAACGAGTTGATCTGGGCTGCGTACCGCCAAGTCTTTAGTGAGCACGTTTTGTTGCAAAGTAGCCGGCAGCCCCATCTGGAGTCGCAGTTGAGCAACCGCGCCATTTCGGTGCGCGACTTCATCCGTGGGTTAGCAAAGTCCGATGTCTTCCGCAAATTAGTGGTCGAGACGAATTCCAATTATCGGATTGTGGAGTTGGCCTTGAAGCGGCTGCTGGGGCGCGCCCCCTACAACAAGGCGGAGGAACTGGCTTGGTCTATCCGGATTGCCACGGACGGCTGGCAAGCCTTTGTCGATACCCTCATTGATAGCGACGAGTACACCCAAAATTTTGGCGACAACACCGTGCCTTACCAGCGCCGTCGCTATAAGGATCGCCCCTTTAACTTGGTGACCCCTCGCTATAGTGACTACTGGCGCGATAAGTTAGAAAGCAGTCGCTACAAATGGGGCGACATTCGCAACTTTTTGGATATGGCGCGATCGGTAACGATTACACCGGTGCAGTTCCGGGCGGTCTCAACGGCCAATGTGCGTATCCCCGATACCACCCGTAGCGATCGCCCCGCCGTACCGGCCTCGATCAATCCTACCGCCACCTTTCCGCTGCGCTAGCTGTTGATTATTCACCTCTTTGACTTGGGAGAGATTCATGGATTTACCCTTACTGACGTACAAGCCAACCACCCAAAACCATCGAGTGGTGAGTTTTGGCACCGCCGATCTCAACGAAGATACCCCCTATATCTATCGCCTTGAGGATGCCGCCTCCTATCCAGAAATTCGCGAAGTCATTTGGGCCTGCTATCGGCAGGTGTTTAGCGAGCACGCCACCCTCACCTTTAACCGCCAAGTGACCCTAGAGTCCCAGTTGGTGAACCGGGTGATTACGGTGCGGGACTTTATCCGCGGCTTGGCCAAATCGGAGCGGTTCTATAACACCGTTGTGGCGGTGAACGACAACTATCGCCTCGTAGATGTGTGCCTGCGCCGCTTTTTAGGCCGCAGCGCCTACAATCAAGACGAGAAAATTGCCTGGTCCATTAAAATTGGCACCTTGGGCTTTGGCGGGTTTGTGGATGCCCTTCTCGACAGTGAGGAATACACCCAAGCCTTTGGTGACTTTACCGTGCCCTACCAGCGCAAACGGATGGAGGGTCGTCCCTTTAACTTGGTGACCCCCCGCTACGGCTATGAGTATCGCGATAAAGTGGGCACCACCACCACCGATTGGCGCTTTACGGTGGAGAAATTCTACAGCCGCAAATTCCAAGAACGGCGCTTACCGGAAGGGGATCCGCGCAAATATCGCGAACTGGCCGCCGCGATCGCACCCAAGACCCGCTATGCCCAGCAGTTGCGCGCCTCGGATCTGGACTACCTTGCCAAGGTGCCCCGCCGCCGCTAAATCCGCCTAGAACCATAGGTTGTCAGTGGGAACCGTCAGTGCAACAACTGGCGGTTTTTTCTTCGTCTGCTGCTACAATAAACTCGTAACGAGTTTGATTAAGCCGATGCGAATTCTCGATTTACCCCTTGCCGCCATTCGTCGTCCCCTCATCCGCCAGACGGATCCAGAAAAAGTGGCCGCCCTCATGGCCTCGATTGCCGAGATTGGCCAGCAGGAACCGATTGATGTCCTAGAAGTGGAGGGGCACTACTACGGTTTTTCCGGTTGCCATCGCTACGAAGCCTGCCAACGCTTGGGGTTGCCCACCATTCGGGCGCGGGTGCGGCGTGCCCCTCGGTCTGTGCTCCAGATGCACCTAGCTTAAGAGGCCGCCGCGAAGGCCAACCGATCGCGGTGGAGTTTGGTAAACTAGGCAAGAGCCTGTGAGATACGCCCCTATGCCGCGATCGCAACGGAACGATAACTTCATTGACAAAACCTTTACGGTCATGGCCGATCTAATTCTGAAGGTGTTGCCCACCAACAGCCAGTCCAAGACGGCCTTTGCCTACTATCGGGATGGCATGTCGGCGCAAGCGGATGGCGAGTACGCCGAGGCACTAGAAAACTATCAAGCGGCGCTCGAACTAGAGGAAGATCCCAACGACCGCAGCTATATCCTCTACAACATTGGCCTGATTCATGCCAGCAACGGTGAGCACGAGAAGGCTCTAGAGTACTACCATCAGGCGCTGGAGCTCAATCCGCGGATGCCCCAAGCCTTAAATAACGTAGCGGTGATCTACCACTATTTAGGCACGCTGGCCGAGGAGCAACAGCAGTCGGAGGAGGCGGAGCAATTATTTGATCGCGCGGCGGACTACTGGAAGCGAGCCATTCAGCTTGCCCCCAACAACTACATTGAGGCGCAAAACTGGTTAAAAACGACCGGCCGCTCTAGCATGGATGTTTACTTTTAGGTGTAGATCGATGGCAACTAAAATCATTACGGCAGAGGATGTGCGCAAGGTGGCTCACTTGGCGCGGTTGGCCATTGACGAGAGTGAAATGACGGCCTTAACCGCCCAACTCGACAGCATTCTTGACTACGTTAACCAGCTTAGTGAATTGGATGTGACCGATGTGGAACCCACCACCCGCGCCATTGAAGTGAGTAATGTGACCCGCCCCGATGTTTTAGAAACAACTGTGGATCGGGAAGCACTACTGGCGATCGCCCCCGACCGCGAAGATGACTTTTTCCGTGTCCCCAAAATTATTTAGTTTTATTTAGTTCCAGTTGTGCGCCGTAAGTCTCAGCCCCTGCAACTGGATTTATTTCCCTTTCTCTCGATTTTGGCCTGTACAATTGGCACCCTCATCCTCTTGGTGGTGGTCATTAGTGCCAGTAGCCTGAGTCGGGAGCGCACCACGGTGCAAATTTTAGCGCGGGAAAGGGCACAAAACGATGGCCGCACGCCGCGGTATCTGGAGTGCCGCCGCGATGGTGTCGTCATCCACCCCCAACAGACACGGGTGCCCCAACGGCAGTTGACCAGCAACACCTCCCTGTTGGCCCTCTACCTTGCCAACCTCCGCAGCCGCGGCGATCGCGAGTACATTATTGTGGCGGTGCGTCCCGATGGCTTCCCCTGTTTTGAGCAGGTGCGCGAACAGGTGGAGCGGGCAGGGCTAGCCATTGGCTACGAACCCTTTGATGCCGACTGGGAACTGTGCGTTCCCGCCCCCGGGCGCTCTAACTGCCCCTAGTTGCGCTGGCTCATGGCCTCACGGACCTTGGTTTCCCCCTGACGGTTGCCTTGCTCGCGGTAGAGTTTGAGGGCTGTCTGGTAGGCACTGCGTGCCTCTGAGCGCCGTCCCTGCACAGCCAAGGCGCGACCCAGCTTATAAAAGCCCTCAGGATTGTTGGGGTTAATGCGGGTAATTTGGCGGTAGGTAGCCGCTGCTTCGAGGGGATTATTTTGCTGCATCAGCAGATCCCCAAGCTGGATATAGGTGGGAGTGCGCTCCGGCTGTAGGGAAATCATGCGGCGGTAGGCCTGCACCGCCCGCTGGGGTTCATTCGCAGTAGCCGCGAGTTCGGCAATCTGCTGCAAAAGGTCTAAGTCCCGCTGACCCAGCCCCATGGCTTGGTCAATGGCCTGCCAACCGCTGCTGGGATCCCCCGCCGCCAACAGTGCCATGCCTAAGTTCAGTTGTACTGAGGCATTATTGGGGGCTAAACTGGCGGCTTGGCGTAGGGTCGTCACGGCTTCTGTCACATTCCGCTGTTGCAGTAAAAGCACCCCCAATCCCTTGTAGGCCGACCAACTGCGTGGCTCTAGGCTAATCACTGAGCGATAGGACTGAATCGCGCCTTGGGGATCCCCCATCCGTGCCAAAATGACCGCTAGCCCCTCGTAGGCTTGGGCGTTACGATTATTCAGGCGAATAGCCTGCCGATAAGCGGCAGCGGCACCGTGGTTTTCCCCCATCATGCCGAGGCTGTAGCCTAGGGCGTAGTAAAAATCTGGGTTTTGCCGATCTAGCTCAATCGCCTGCTGGTAGGCGCGAGCCGCTTCGGGAAATTTCCCCTGCTGGGCATAAATAAAACCAATGGCGGAGTACACCCGAGGATTGCGGCTATCGCTTTGCAGCAATTGCTGATAGACCCCAAGGGCTTGATCGTAGTTGCCCGCCTCAACTAAGCGGCGGCCTTCCTGCATCAGAACCGCCAATTGATTGTTGGCAAGGGCTGGGGGCATCAGGCCCAAGGCAAGGGCAACGGCTCCTAAGCTGCACATCTGTCGTAACTGCATCGTGAGTGAGTCCTCCTCGCAACAATTAACCGCCGCTTAACGGTTGTTTACGGATCCCTTAAGAGATACTGCAAATTCTGCCCTTGGCGATCGCCACAGGGTATAGAGATCTACTAAACAGCAAACTAAGGGTCTATTCTGGACAATTTTGACCCGAATGGCAAATCAAAAGGCAGGTGTCCAATGGCAAGACGATGCAACATTGCCCTGATCGGCAGCTACAACAGTGGCAAAACGACCCTTCTTGACAGTATTTTGCGCCTCACCCACACCATCAATGGCAAGGCCAGCAGTTTGCTCGACAGTAACCCCGAAGCCCGCGATCGCCAGATGGGCACAGAAATTAACCTAGCCGATGCCCATTTTGGCGACCTAGAGCTAACCCTACTCGACTGCCCCGGCTCAGTAGAGCTACTGCAAGAAACCCTGAATGCGTTAGTCGGGGTAGATATGGCCATTGTGGTGTGTGAACCCCTCAGCGATCGCGCCTTTACCCTCACCCCCCTATTCAAATTCCTAGACGATTGGCAGATTCCCCATATTCTCTTTGTCAACAAAATGGAGCGCGCCCACGATCCCTTCATGGAGATTCTGGCGGCCTATCGTCAGGTTTCAACTCGGCCGTTGGTGCCCCACCAATACCCCATCTGGCAAGGGGATGATCTACTGGGCTACATTGATCTGGTCACTGAAGAAGCCTACCATTATCACGCCGGGGCCGCCGCCGATCTGGTGCCCTTCCCCGCCGAACAGCGACCCGCGGAGCAAGCAGCCCGCGCCGAACTCCTTGAAGCCTTGGCCAACTACGATGATCATTTGCTGGAGGAACTGCTCGAAGATATTGCCCCCGCCACCAGTGAAATTGAGGCGGATTTACGCTGGGAGTTAGGGGCTGACCTAATTGTGCCCGTCTTTTTTGGCAGCGCCCAAGCGGACTACGGCGTACGCCCATTACTGGCAGCCCTAGAGCGGGAAGCTCCCGCTGCCGCGGAAACCGCTGACCATCGCCAGATCCGCAGCGATGAACCCCTCGCCCAAGTCCTGAAAACCTTTTATTTACCTCAGGGGGGCGGCAAACTTTCCTTGGTGCGGCTGTGGCATGGCACCCTCACCGATGGCATGAGCTTGAACGGGGTACGCATTGGCGGCCTCTATCGCGCCCTAGGTTCGCAACTGCACCCCCAAACCCAAGCCACAGCGGGTGACATTGTTCTGCTGGCTCGCCTAGAGGGTATTGCCACCGGCGACACCCTGAGTGCCAGTGGCCAAGCAGCACCGTTACCCCGCGCCCCACAGCTTGAGCCAGTGTATGCCTTGGCCATTACCCCCGCCAAGCGCAGTGATGAAGTCAAGCTCACGACCGCCCTGCAAAAACTCTTAGACGAAGACCCCGCCCTGCGCTGGGAGCACCACGGCGATACCCACGAAATTATCCTCTGGGGCCAAGGGGATATTCACCTGCACATTGCCCTTGATCGCCTGCGGCGCAAATACAATCTGCCCATGCAGACCCATCTGCCTCAGGTGCCCTACCGCGAAACCATTCGCCGCAGCACCCACAACAGCCATGGTCGCTATAAGCATCAAACCGGTGGCCACGGCCAGTTTGGCGATGTTTATCTGGATATTACCCCCCTCAGTCGCGGCAGTGGCTTTCAGTTTGGCGAAACCATTGTCGGTGGTGTTGTACCAAAGCAGTATATTCCGGGGGTTGAGCAGGGGGTGCGCGACTTTCTTAGCCATGGGCCGCTGGGGTTCCCGATGGTAGATTTGGCGGTGACCCTCACCAATGGCTCCTACCATTCGGTGGATAGCTCTGAGCAGGCCTTCCGCCAAGCGGCTCGCCTTGCCATGCAAGCGGGGATTCCCCGGTGCGAACCGCAACTGCTCGAACCGATTATGGCGGTGCAGGTGTGGATGCCCCAAGCGTTTACCGCCAAAGTGATGCAAGCCCTCACAGGACGGCGCGGCCAAGTGCTGGGTTACGATCAAAAAGCGGGTTGGCCGGGGTGGGAGCAAATTGAGGCGTACCTCCCCCAAGCGGAAATGCACGACTTTGTGGTGGAACTGCGCTCGATTACCATGGGGGCGGGGGGCTTTCACTGGCAATTTGACCACCTGCAGGAAGTGCCAGAAAAATTAGCAACGGCCATTCTGGCACAGCGCAGTTAAGCGATCGCCAGTTGGCTCACTTTGGCCTGGAGGTTTTGCAGCCGTGCCGCCATGATAGCTTCAATCTGCTGCCGCTGCTCCAGATCGGTGGCGCTCAGATCCTCGGGTACCGTTCCGGGGGCGGCCTGAAACTTGGCAAGTTGACGATCAAAAAAGCTGCCAGCAAAGCGGCGGTATTCAACGGTTTTTTGCTCAAGGTGAGCCGTATGGCAAAATCGGTGTAACCAGTGGGCATAGGCCGCATCCTCTGCCCCAAAGCGAAATTGCCGGAAAACCGCCTCTTCCGGGAAGCCGCCAATAAATTCGTGAACTTCGCGGCGCACCGCCAAATTGAGCACAAGGGTTTGCTCGAGGGTTTTCTGCCAGTAGGGATGGAGGCGATCGCGACAGTAAATACCCGTGCGCACCGCACCAAAATAGACCGGTGCCGTTGGTGTGCTGTAGGGTTCCGGCAGCGGCTGGTTCAGGATCGATAGGGCCAAGAACAGGTGCTCAGGGCGGTAGAGATCATCGGCATCGCAAAAGAAAATCACCTCCCCGTGGGCCAATCGCACCCCCGTATTCCGAGCCGCGGCAATGCCCCCATTGGTGGGTAGCCCCACCAGTTGCAGCGGTACCTCTGCTGGCCATGCCTCGCTGGCAACCGCACAGGTGGCATCGGTGGAACCATCACTGACAATAATCAGTTCCCCCCGCAAGGGCCGGGGATAGGTGCGCTCAAGATAGCGGTAACTGGCGGCAATACTGGCAAGGGTTTCGCGAAAAACCGCCTCCCCCCGCTGCTCCACAACATTGAAGGCGGGCATCACAATCGAGAACGAGCTTAAGTCCGCAAGGGTCATGGTTACGCTGCCAGCAAATTCCCCCCTCCATATTCCCCTCCGTTGTGCTGTTCATGCAAAATTCCGGTGAGGTGTTGACAAGGCACTCAGGGATTGGGTAACGTAATAAATGCTGAACTTGCCCCCATCGTCTAGAGGCCTAGGACACCTCCCTTTCACGGAGGCGACGGGGATTCGAATTCCCCTGGGGGTATCCACCAACGGCAAGGGTGCAACCGCCAGCCAGCGCCCTTACTCCACACGGCTTAAAGGGCAGCGGCATCCAGTACGCCAATGGTTTGGTTGTAAATGGCTTGCGCCTCTTCCGGCGTATTGCCAATACTCACTAGCCCCAATTTGCCAAATTCAGATAGGGCACCCATCAGGTGAAACACCGTCCCCGTTTCGGTACTGGAGTCAAAGTGCAGATGGTAGCGGGCAATCATATCCAGCAGATCGTTGGGCAGCAGGCCGCGATAGTGGGGTTGGCACAGGTTATCGGAGGCAATATAGAACTTGGGGCGGCGGTGCTTACTGTAAAATAGCCCCGACTCTAGCTCATAATGACCATCGGTGAGAAACTGTAGCGTCATGAAGGGATGGGTGGTGCCCCCTTTGCGCAGGTTAATTTCAATGGCGGCTAAGGTCCATGCTTGCTGCTGCGGATCAAGGGTGGCAATAAAATCTAGGCCGTAATAGCCAATGACCCCCTGCTGCGCCAGATAGGTGCCAGCCCTGTACCCTAGCTCTTGTAATTGCCGCCGATAATCTGCGTGGGCAGGAAATTCACAGCCAATGAAAATTTGGCCCTCAGGGGCATTCAAAAGCTGTTCATGGGTGGAGATAATTTCAACGCTGCCCTTGGGGGTGATCCGACCCTGAACGCTGGGCGATCGCTTCTGGAAACCCTCAACGAAGGCTTCGACAATGCCGCCAAGGGTGTTAAACCGCTGCCGATAGGAGTCCCACGTTTCATTTGGCGCTTGAAAGGTCATCCCCGCAAGGCTGTTTTCGAGCCGTTGTAGATGGGATGGCTCCATAGGATGGGTGGTCGGGCGCAGGTCTCGCAGATTCAGGAGGGCGTTCCCCTCGCCGGAAAAGGCTTCGTTGAGTTTCACCACCACCCGTGCCACTTCGGGGGATTTGCTCTGGAGTTGGGCGATCGCCGGTACTAACTCAGCGACACTGGCTAAAAAGCCGCTGCCCACCGGATGGGGGATCCCCGCAGCAGCAAAGAGTTCGCGGCTGCCCGCCTTTGTCCCCCAGTACAGCAAATCCGGATCCGTTGAGTAAAGGGGAATCCCCAACGCAACCGCCAGTTCCCGCTCAAGGGGGGTCGAGTTAAAACACACCATGTAGGCTTGATTAGGCCGTAGCGCTTGGCGGATACGCGCCACCAGACGGGGACGCTCCAAGATTTTGGCCGTCAAGGGTTTATCGGAGCGATCGTAGGTGGCCAACAGCAGCAGGCGATCGCGGGCATGGGAGGTGGGCACCCCCGGTAGCAAATCAAGGTAGTAGTCAATAATACTGGGGTGCAGCGGCTGCGAGGTAATATAGACCATGCGCGTGCGGGGGTTGCGCAGTTGAATTAATGTGTAGAGTTGCCGTTCTTCGTAGTGGGTGTAGCCCGTAATTTTGGCAAGTTCCGGTTGCGGAAAGCTGAGGGAGGGAATCACCACAATATCCCGCTCAATGCCCCCGGGGCCTTTGGGCAGTTCCGGTATAAAGGTTTCTGTCCCGTCCCAACACTCCTGTAGGCGGGTTTGGAGGTTGCGAAATTGCTGGGCAATGGACATCCGCCAGTTCCCCAAAGACTTGTCCCCTAGTGTAGCAGCGCCTGCCTCCCTCCAAAGAACGTGCTTATCGCGATGTTGCCCAACCGCCGTGCCTTCACCAAAGCAAGCTAGACTTGAGGGGTGTCTTGGGAGTCAACTCAAATGAGTAACGATATTCCTGCGGATGCCTACGTCATCCTTGGTCTTGCCCAGTGCTTTGTCCAAGTGGAGGGAAAATTACAACCCGTAGAGATTATTGAGCCGATTCCCTCCGCTGCCCTTGAAGCCCTCCTGCACGGCCTGCCCACGTCCTATTGCTACGCCAAAGCCTTGACCTACACTCAGGCCATCGACACCGCCGCTGTATTGCCGCAGTTCCCCAGTACGGCGCACCTGTGCGATGACTACAGCGAACGCTTGGCGGCCACCGCCCGCACTTATATTGCCCGCCCCCAGAGCACCGCCCATATTCCCCTAGGGGAAACCTACGATGGGTTTAACACCTCCACTGAACGCAAGCGGGTGCTTAACTCCGAGCGCATGGTCACCGCCGCAGATAACGTCAAGCAGCACGCCTATACCCACCAAGTTCTTTAGCGAATTAGAGTAAAGGAAGTACCTCATGGTCAGTGAAGTTCGTTCCCCTGCCCCTTCTGTTGCCGTGGACTCCACCGACTGGGTGGACATTGTGGAAACGGTGATTTCCGGATTACACCAAGGGGAAGCGCCCCTAGTCGGCCAGACGGAAACTGGCAAAATTTGGATGTTTCGCTATGGGAGTGCCGAGGTCTTTGTGCAGTTAAGCGGCTACAGCGAAGAAGATTTCCTCACCATTTGGTCGCCAGTCCTTCCTCTGCCGGTGGCGGATCCCTTGGGACTATACCAAAAGTTACTATCCCTCAACTGGCTGGCAACGCTGGAGGCACATTTTGCGGTAGCAGAAGAGCAGGTGCAGGTGGTAGCCACCCGTACCTTGGCGGGGATTTCAGCGGCGGAAATTGCTCGACTGATTACGATTGTGGCTACCCTTGCGGATGACTACGATGATCTGCTCAAGGCTGAATTTACCCGTTAATTTGGAGTGTTAGGACATTACTTACACATTATTTACACATTAAAGCGAAACAGCATCACATCCCCTTCTTGGACAACGTAGTCCTTGCCTTCACTGCGCATCAGCCCCTTTTCTTTGGCAACGGTCACCGACTGACAGGCCACTAAGTCCTCGTAACTGATGGTTTCGGCACGGATAAAGCCCCGCTCGAAGTCACTGTGGATGACCCCTGCCGCTTGGGGGGCTTTGGCACCAATGGGTACGGTCCAAGCGCGGGTTTCTTTTGGACCCGTTGTGAAAAAGGTTTGCAGCCCCAAGAGCTTATAGGTGGCTCGAATGAGCGATCGCAACCCCCCTTCGGCCACCCCGAGGCTATCTAAATAGGCTTGGCGATCTTCGTCGGGCAACTCCACCAGTTCCGCTTCCACTTGGGCGGAGACAATCACTACCTCTGCGCCCTCCGCCGCCGCTTGGGTTTGAACCGCCTTTGTCCAGTCATTGCCGCTGGCCAGATCCTGCTCGGCCACATTGGCCGCATAAATCATCGGTTTGCGGGTCAACAGCCCCAAAAAGCGTATAGCCGCCTCTTCTTCTGGTGTGAGGGGACATAACCGCGCCGCTTGTCCCTCATTGAGTACCGCAGCCAGTTTCTCTAGGGCTGCTAATTCAATCTGAGCCTCCTTTTGCGATCGCGCCGCCTTGCGAGTGCGCTCTAGCCGCTTCTCAACCTGTGCCAGATCCGCGAGGGCTAACTCTAGGTTAATGATCGCCATATCCTCCACCGGATTGACCCGTCCGGCCACATGGACAATATCATCATCCTCAAAGCAGCGCACCACATGGACAATGGCATCCACTTCACGAATATTGGCTAAAAATTGATTGCCCAGCCCTTCCCCTTTACTGGCCCCTTTCACTAGCCCAGCAATATCAACAAACTCAACCCGCGTCGGTACAATTGCTGCCGAGTTAGAAATCGTCGCCAGGACGTTCAAGCGTTCATCGGGAACCGGCACCACCCCCACATTGGGTTCAATGGTACAAAAGGGGAAATTGGCTGCCTCTGCGTTTGCATTGGCCACTAGGGCATTAAACAACGTTGATTTGCCCACATTGGGTAATCCGACAATTCCGGCTCGCAGCATGATGTTTAACGCTTTTCTCCCACAGTCTTTGCTGATCTCTAAGCAGCTTGGGGCTTAATTTTCACAGTCTCTGAGTGTAACACAGTTCCCGGGTCAAATCTATGCGGCGTTTTGATTCCTTGGTGGCAATAACAAGAGCAGGCAGAACAGTTCACGTAATGATAGCCATAGAACACAACGCGTTTACCGGGGATGGCGATCGCGATTGCGCAACGAAAAATAATGTTAGAAATAAAGGAAGATAAAGGAGGCGATTGATGTCTCACACAACTGAATTAAGGCTCGACAAAAAGGTTTGGACAGACGAAGAGTTTATGGCCTTGCCCAAGAATGGGCATCGCTATGAGATTGTGAACGGAGAACTGGTTGACATGGGGAATTCAGGCGCATTACATGGCTATGTGTGTAGCCTGCTGTTGGCAGCCTTAGCCAGCCATGTCTTGGCTCAACAACTAGGTATTATTTTAGACTCTAGTACTGCCATGAATGCTCCAACCACTTGCTGACGCGAAGTGGTGGTGCCTGCAAGGCATTAGCCCTTGCGACAGGCGGCATTCTC
>OGCL01000723.1_pt1 | contig 32849 bp, 18 predicted proteins | sample 1570041 | NCBI WGS metagenome assembly OGCL01 (sample SAMN06266162, study PRJEB24511) | hot springs metagenome | isolation source: Hot spring water | place: South Africa: Limpopo | collected 2015-06-22 | reverse complement strand
GCAGATTGAGGCTTGGGTTGGGGAGGTGTCAAAAGGCTTTGGCTCTAAGTACATATTTACTTTTTAGGTCTTACTTAGCGATGGTATCGTTTACTTTTATCAAGATAAACAAAAGGCAGAGGACTTTACCCAAAATATTCAGGTATGGGTACAAGGTGAAATTGACAAGGCTAAATCATCTGTGGAACGCATCCTTGAACAGATGATTTCAGAATTCAGTCAGTCCTACCAAAAAGATGTGATTGAATCTGCCACAAAAACGCTTGATGGCCTAAAAAACACCCTTAGCAATGCTGGCCTAAAAGGTCTGAGACTGGAATTGCCACATGCCAGCACACTAGATCTGCACATCAATATTGCAGGTTTGGCCTCTGACTCTATCCATCAAGAGACTAAGACGAAAACTCGCTATCGTGATGCTGGTGGCATTGCAGCAAAGGCAAAGCGTTTTTTTGGTGGACTGTTTGACACGGACTGGGGGAAGGAGTCTTATCAAGTCAAGGTTAATGAGTATCAGGTTGATCTTCAATTGATGCAAAAAAAGGTGTTTGAAAATGTTGATGTTTTCTTTGACCAAATGAATAGCAACATCCAACAAAACATCAAACATCCCATTGAGCGTTCATCTGAGAGGTTCTTTAAATCGTTTAAAGAGACGGTCGAGCATGTTCGTGGTGACCTGCTTAAGACTCTCGCCACCAAACAGCAAGATCAGCGGGTTCAAGACGAGCTATTGCAAAAAATCAGTCAGATTAAAAAAAATATGCCTGATCTACTCGCAAGTGCAGATGACTTAAAAAAAAACCTAGAAAAACTTAGCTAGTTTAAAGTGAGGTGATTTAGCCAAGCCGTCAAGCTTGGCTATCTTGTTACGATCTAGTGTGCCTATAGGGAGAAATGATGCTTAATCCAGTCATTCAGACAACTATCCCGTGCCTTGCGGACAAGTTTGTCATCGAAATCTGTAACAGTTTGAACGTGACCCAAGATCACATTCGCGTCCAGCAAAGCCAACAGACTAAGCTGAATCGGCTCTGGGGTGCATGGACTGGCGAATCACATCGAAGACAAACACAAGTGAATCAAAATCTCCAAACAGGTCTCGATGCGACACTGCAATGGCTACAGGCACTCACCCAAGAATTCAGTGTAGGGTTTGAAGCTATCCAAGCTGCGAATCAGACCATCGCTGACATTGGTGATGGTATGACTCAACTGACGGATTACAGCCTAGAAACACGCCACATGCTGGATCAACTGGCGATTGAGTTACGCCACCAATGCGATAATCTAAACCACCGACTACACAGCCTAGAAGCCGAATCTCGTGCTGAACGACAAATCGACTTATTGTTTGAGCGTTGGGCGATTGGAGAACTTAACCATCTGCCAATCGCGGTACGTCAGTATGTGGTTCTAGAGCGGCTATATTGGGGAAATTTTGGTGATTATTATCGGCAATATCGTCATCGCGCTAAAAGTGCATGCGATGACCTACTGTCGATCATTAAAATAAGATCAATCAAACAGCTGAACCAAGACGCTGATCTGAAACAGGGTGATTTTGCCTGCTTGTCACACTGGTTTGCAGCGCACCCAGTAAACCATGAAGTATCCCAGCTTGACGACGCATTAAAATTTATGGCGGATTGGAGCGATCCCGACCAACACCCGCTGGCCTATATGTCGGCCTATCGTCCCGAAACACTCTCATTACACCTACCGCGCATCTTCACCTCTGAGCGGCTCGCCAATCGTAGCGTACAAGAATTTTTTGATGGACGGCTCACATGACGCAACTCAAAGTAGGCTTGGTTTTATCAGGCGGTGGTGCAAAGGGTGCGTATCATGCTGGCGTGATCAAGGCGTTAGACGAATTCGGTATTCAGGTTGATGCAATTGCTGGCGCAAGTATTGGCGCATTAAACGGTGCAATCCTTGCATCTGCACCATCGTTTAAAGACGGCGCAGCGCGGCTGGCTGAGATTTGGCAGTTGCTCCAGCAAGAATCGCCGATGAAAATGCAGAAAGGTCTGTGGCGACACACGCCTGCATATCTGGCGTTTTTAGCCAGCTTTGGTATGCGTGTACACCCATATTTTTTGGCGGCGTATGTTGGTTATCAAGGTGTTAAGGGAACTGTCCGTTTTGTAGAAGAGCGGTTTTTGAGTACACAACCCGTTCTGAGCTATTTTTCAGGCTTTTTTGAATGGGCAGAGGAACAACTGAAGCCGAAACCCAGCATTTTAGATAATGACCCGCTACAACAACTGATCAACCGCTATCTTGATCTAGACAGTCTTCAGCAGGGTACACCACTGTATATCTCAGTGTATGAAAGCAACGGCGGTTTGCTTGATATGGCGCAATGCATCGCTGCCATGCTGAGTCTGAGGGAGACCAAGCCTTCCAGCTTTTTACATGTCCAATCGTTATCACAGGCCGACCAAAAAACTGCATTAATGGCCTCAGCCGCGCTGCCTCTGCTGTATGAAGCTCAAAAAATCAACGAAAAGTCGTACACTGATGGCGGGCAGGGTGGATGGTATACCGTACAAGGCAATACTCCCATCACACCGCTCATACAGCACGGTTGTGATATTGTCATCGTCACACATCTATCAGACGGTTCGTTGTGGGATCGTCACGACTTTCCAAATACCCAAGTCATCGAAATTCGACCGCAGCGCAGTATTACCAGAGATGGAGCGGCAGACTTGTTAGCATTCAATCCCGATCGAATCACCGAGTGGATGCAGCAAGGTTACGACGATACACGTTACTCGCTTGAGCGTATCCACACTGCACCTGCAAGCCGAAATCAGCTGCACACAGCGATGCAAAACCAGCAAGACAGTCAGCAAAAAATGCTCAGTGCAGTCGAGCGGATGAAGCAATCACTTAGTCGGCTAAAGTAATCTAGCCACATCATTTTAGGGACAAAAAATGTCGTATGCTGATAGCCTGAGTATCAAACCTGCCCACCAAGCCATCGGCCAAGCCGCCGAAGCCAAAGTACTGACTGCGTTAGCACGACTGCCAGAGCCGTGGCAGTTTTTTAGCGCAGTTGAATGGCGGGCACTCGGCAGTCACGGTGAGCGGATCGGTGAAGCTGACGTGATAGTGCTGCATCCACACTATGGCTTGGTGGTGATTGAAATCAAAGCAGGTGCGGTGTATATCAAAGACGGCACGTGGCATTACGCCTCTGGCCGTCCGATGAAACTCTCACCATCGGCACAAGCCCGCCGTAATCGGTTTGAAATTCACGAAAAACTGGCCGCCCGCATCGGCAAAGACGCGGTGCAACAACTGACCATTACTGATGCAGTATGGCTGCCAGATGTGCATTGGAAAGCCACACTGCCCGCAGAGTTTCCAGATCGGGCATTTTTACTGGATCGGCTGAATATCAGCCAGCCCGAAATTGCCCTAAAAAAGTTACTACTTGCGGCCAATCCCAACCCGACTACATGGACACGCGCACAGTTAGCCGCCGTGCAGGAGCTATTTGCGCCAACCGTCACTCTCACTGTTCCACTGGCCAACCATGTCGATCAGACCAAATTCGCCCTACGGCAGGCGACCCAGCAACAAATCGCCATCCTTAAAATCCTCTCGACCCAGTCACGGCTACTGATCGAAGGCTGTGCGGGATCGGGTAAAACCATCTTGGCACTCACGCTGGCGCAAGCTCATGCGGCACAAGGTAAACGCGTGCTGTTTACCTGCTATAACAAGCATTTGGCGCACTATTTGACTGAGTATTTAAAAGATCAACCGAATATCCATGTGTATAATTTTCATCGGCTGGTCGAAGTCAGTGCGCAGCAGGCAGGCTTGCCTTACGTTGTCCCGACCGATGCCGAGGGTAAAAAACACTTTTTTGCTGAGGGTTGTGCCGAGTTGCTGATGGATGCAGCACAGCAAAATCCAATCCAGCGTTTTGATACGATTATTGTCGATGAAGCGGCGGATTTTTTGGGTGTTTGGTGGTTAGCGTTGGAGTCGCTGGGCGCGGTAGATTTTGGCTGGTACTGTTTTTATGACCTGAACCAGTCGATTTATCAAGCAGCGAAGAACTGGCAACCGCCGTTTCAGGCTATCCCGATGGTGCTTGACCATAATCTACGCAACACCCAGCCGATTGGAACCTACGCGGCGGAGCAAACCAATCGGCCAATGCCGTCGGTGTTTCGGGTCACGGAAGGGGTTGAGCCTGTCCAGCAGACCAGCGTGGATTTTGGGGAAATGGCACAACAACTGCGCCAACTGCTCAAGCAATTGATTCACCACGAAGCGATTCGACCCGAGCAAATCGTGGTGTTGTCGCCGTATCGACATACCAACGCCAGCTATAGCACTCATCATAATAGGTGTAGCCTTCACATCGCTTTTCCTTAATGTCAATAAAACTTAGGCCTGCCTTGATCAGTAGCTGATTAAGTTCACCGATGGCAGCGGCGAGTGCGATGCCTTCGGGTGTTTGTGGATTGGTCTCAGCGGCCATAGTCTCTGGGCTGGTGCTGTCAGTCGTAGGCGGCTCGGTACTTTCTGCTGGTGTTGCCGCCTGTTGTAAGTATTGCTGGATTTCTGCACTGCTGACGCTGGTGGGCGTGGGGGCAGGAATCTCGTCCGGCTGTTTTGGCTCAATACTGGGCAGTAGCGCATAAACCAACACCAGCAAGCAGATCACCAAGGCCAGTGTTGCCAATCCCCCAATCCCGAGTGGCAGTAGGCGTGCCAATCGGAAAATCACCCGATGCTCGAAGGCATCGCTCCATTTGCGTATATTCATCAACTCTCGTCCTGTTATTTGGTATCCGATATCGTGTGGTCAGGTGGATCCGATGAACCACCCGCGACGACGGCCAATATAACAAGCGTTTACTCAGAAAAGCAGTGCCGGATGATCTGAGTACGTCACAGTATGACGCTGTTGTTTTTGATATATTTTGAGGAGTTGAGCCACCTGCCATGGTAAATCACTCTCGTTTTTTGCGACTCTAGAAATGCTTCATAACAAGGGCAAATGAAACAGGCATATGCTGGTTTGGATTGTGCCAAAAAGCAATAAATTCACCCTCAATAACCTTTGTGGTCACAAGGTGAACAAAATGATATTGATATACGCAGCTTGATGATTACCAGTTTTTATGTGTTTTTAGTACACAAAATAAACCCATATCAGCCGATACTTTGTGTGATACTGTGCCAATAGCACACTTAGCCTGAGGATCTTGCGGTGAAAACACGTCAAAGTATGTTGGTCTTGGAGAGTGTGCTGACGATTATTGAGCCACTTGTGCTGCTTTTGCTGCGTCAAGGTGTGAGCTATGTTGAACTGGCAGAGCAGCTGAAGGCAGTATTTTTAACGCAGGCATTGGCCGAAAGTGAACGAGTAGGCAGTAAACAAACCGACTCGGCACTCAGTCTAGTGACAGGTCTACAGCGTAGAGATGTGCAACAATTACGGATACACGCACAGCAGATGACGCGGCCACAACAACTACACCATACGATTCCCTCTGAAGTTGTTGCACGTTGGTTAGGCGATCAACATGTCGATGAGCTACCTTATAGTGATGACACTGCCGCCATGTCATTTGAACGGCTGGTCAATTCTATCTCGAAAGATAAGCATCCTAGGGCGGTTTTAGATGAGCTAATTCGGATTCAGGTTGTCACCTTTGATGAGGAGATGCAAACGGTATCACTTCGTCGCAAAGCATTTTTGCCTGATGCGCAATCCGAAGAAGCCCAGCATTTTTTTCGTCGCACGCTGACCGACCATCTGTTGGCATCAGTGCACAATATCTCAACCGATCAGCAGCCAAAATTTTTAGAACAAGCCGTGTTTGCGCATGGGTTAAGTCAGCCATCTAGTACAATTTTGCATACTTATGCGCGTAAGCAATGGGAAAATATGCTGAAGGACTTTGTAAAACTGGCCGATTCGCTGTGCATGGTAGATGCCGACACACCAGAAGCGGCCGAACGTTTTACAGTCGGCATGTATGCCTACTCAGCGTCCGATCCAGCATCTGATGTGGCATCTGCCTCTATGATTCGTTGAGTCTATGGCAGCACGCTACGTCTGACCAAGGCCAGACCTCCTTGTTCAAGCGCATACACATCAAGGTAGTGCAGACCATTCTCAACACTATTGATGAACAAGCGATCTTGCAGGATTCGCACAGCAGCGTGATCTTGCCGTAGTTGATGTGTCGTACTGTTGGCAGCCAATTGGCCTTGTAGCTTGACCGGTTCAGGATGATCACAAGTCGGTTGATCAATCACGCAAAAGACGGGATGAATCCATGTGTGCCCCTCATCATCCTGACCTAACCAGACCATCCAGCGATCAGATGATGCGCTGGCTAAAATTGGATACGGCAGCGCATGTTGATTCGGTGTGCCCTTGGTGCGCGTGATGGGGTCAACCAACGAGCGTGCAAAGTATGCCGGAGTATCACTGTTGAGTGGCTGAGTAATCAGTTCATCAATCTGGGTAATGCCTTGAGTATTTTGGATACGCAGATGTTCAACACGTCCGGCTTCGCGTGATGTCGAGGTGCTCAGTGCATTTGCAGCAGTGTTGTGGGGCGTAATGAGTGTGGACAGTGTGTCCTGACGGTCACTATGTAGTGCAATAATCAGGTCATTCGTTGCGTATACTCCCTCCGACTTGCCTTGTGTTGCAATGCGATGGATGGGATTGGTGGCGAATGTATTTGGATAAAACAACACCTGCTCATCGGTTTGTTGGATGCGCAAAGATCGCCAGGTATTGTTGGTCGGCAATAAAGTAGGCTGTGTTGCTGTGTTGATGGCCACCGGCGGTCTAACCCCACCACCACCAAGAAACAATCTCGTAGACAGGACGGCCTTACTCTGTGCAGTCAAGGAGTTGGTCGTCACCAGTGGTGTAGCAGTACCTGTGAGACGAATCTGATCCACGGTGCGCAGTCGTCCATTCAGCAACTCATAAACAGCCAGAAAAGACTGTCCGTTGCTTGCAAGCTGCGTGTAGATTCGATTGCTGTCCATCAATAATGCTGAATTGTTACTGCGCAGCTGTGAGGTTGCACTAATCAACTTGCCACTGAGTCGAATCGGTGGCGGTGAGCCACAATCAGTCGTGGCTGCTGCACACTCGATCAGGTACAGCCACTGATTGCCACCTTTGTTCGCCCCGATCCATGCCAGACCAAACGCCCCCGCAGTGGTCGCCAGTGGGCGAGAGGCCAAACGAGTGCGCTGCGCAGGCAGCACAGATTGTCCATCTTGTAGTCGTGAGCGTAGATGGTAGCTGCCGATTTCTGCGTTTAGACCTGTGTAGTCTTCCACAATAAGATCGAGTACCGCGTCATCAGTTGACAGATCCGTCTGTAGGCGTGCTTGTAGGATACGTCCGGTGATACTGACTGGTGTGCTAAGTTGTGGCTCACCGTCATCATCTACGGATAGAACTTGGTAATACGACCGCTGTGCATCTGTACCAAATACCACGGCGACTTGATCGTTAAAGAGCATGCCTTCAGATTTTTGGCCGAGTTGTGTTGTTAGCTTACGCCGTAAGTCCGGCAAAATCAGTAGCTCTTGATCCGACTGAACCAAGCGCCAATTCGGCGCAGACCAAGTGACATCGGTTGGAAAGAGCGCTAACTGTTCAGCCTGATTGGCAGCAATAGGTGGATTCGGCAGAGCCAGATCTGCGTCATTTGGCAAGCTGACATCATCTTCACCCAAGTCTGGCACGCGATCTCCCGTACCGCCGGTACTGACGCCGCTTGCAATAAAATCGGAGCCACAACTGGCCAGACATCCGGTAAGCAGCAGCGTAAGCCAAATCGGTGCTGATGGTGGTTTCATGCGAATCAATTCCTTAAACTGTTGTCAGCCAAACCAAAATGATGCGTCTTTAACGCGTTTGCGCCAATTTTTGCCAAGTATCAGGATTACGCCTGTCAAAACCCGACTGAATAAATCGAGTATGGCATATTTTTGGTTTATGATCAGCGCAAACCTAAGCTGCATCTTCTGGAGAAGTCAGATGAGTCACAACAAGATTTTTTTGATAAAGTCTTTATGCTGGAGCGGCCTGCTGTTGTCGAGTACTTGGCTGGTCGGCTGTGGGGGTGGAGACCCAGAGACAACCACCGCGACAGCATCATCGGCGACACCAGTACTTGGACAAACACCCGTTCAGCGCAATTCGTTGTTAAACAAAACCAATATCACATTGTGTGCCGATCAAACCCGTAACGATCTGCCGTGTAATGCGCAAGCATTATCCGATTTATACCCACTCAAGCAAGATGCAGAAGTGCAAGTAGGACTGACCCCGAGCTACACGATCGTACAACGCAATCAAGCGGGGTGTATTCAAGATCAAAACAGCGGCTTGGTGTGGGAGCTGAAAACCCAAGACGGTGGGCTGCGTGACGTGGAGTATGGGTATTATTGGTATGAGCCAGACCTGCGTAAAAATGGTGGGTTTGCTGGCTTTGAGGAGTTTTTTGATTTGGGTTTGGCGCCGGGTGAAACCTGTGGTAATCATCTCGAAAACTGCAATACGGCGGCCTATTTGGCCAAACTCAACCAACAACAGTATTGTGGTTATAGCGACTGGCGTTTGCCGACAACATCAGAATTGGCCAACTTGGTTGATTATGGTAAGGCCAGCCCACCTTTTGTGTTGTCCCCATTTGTCGTGACAAGCGATGGGCCGTACTGGTCTGCCTCTCCAGCGGCATCGAATCGTGAGTTTGCAAAGGTTATTTATTTTTTAAATGGTCGAATGACACTGAATGAAAAATTTTATCCCAGTAGTGTGATTGCGGTTCGGGGCGAAGCCATTCGTCGTTAAGTCATCGGTCGTATTGTGTTTTTGAGGAGAATATAGAATGTATCGTTACGGGATGATTGGCTGTGTCATCGTGAGTGCCACCGCGACAGCGCAAGTGTGCCAAAACACGATTGTGCGCGCTGCACCAGATGCACGCTACGAGGTGGTCGCAGGCACGAATGGTGCTGAGGTACTCGATTTATATACCAATTTAATCTGGCAGCGTTGTAGTCTCGGCCAACGCTGGAGCGGCACACAATGTGAGGGTGAGGCACAGACTTACTCATGGGTTGATGCGCTAAAACAAACCGCCGTGCAGAATCCACCGGTTTGGCGTGTGCCGAACATTCGAGAGCTGCACAGCTTGGTTGAGGATGCCTGCCATGACAGTAGCACTCATCCGCAGATTTTTCCGCTGACACCTGCGCAGGTCTATTGGTCTGCATCGCCGAGCATGGCTAATAAGGAGACGGCATGGAGTGTTGATTTTAATATTGGTACGACTTCTACCAGCAATAAACTCTCGCAACATCATGTGCGTATGGTGCGTGCAGGTATGGCGCGATAAGCTATTGTTTGGTTTTTGCGCCATGTTTTGTTAAACAGCATCAATCCACACGTATTTTTTACATATATTATACAATTTAACATTTAAGTCATTTGCCCATTTTTATGGGCCTTTTTTTTAATTAACAATAAAAATGTGTCAATAACACTTTTTTTATCGGAATTTGGATTCATTAATTTTTCTTAAAAAATTATTAACTTTTAATTTTTTTTATCTAAAATACTGTTTAGATTGCTTTATTTTATATTTTTTGCTGTAGAATCCATTCGTCGGACGACGAAAGGTAATTTTAATTTGATGTATCTTTTCCACATTGAGGATTGTGATTTTCATCACGAATTGTTAGTGTCTTGAGTGACGCTGTGTTTCTGAATTGTACACCACCCACTTTTTTAAGGATGAAGATCATGTCTCAGCCTCAGTTTTCTCCGCTGCAAATCAACTTTCGCCAAGATACTGGCGTTTTGGGTGATTTCATAAGCCGTGACGGCGCGATCCGCGTCACCCAAGTGGGTGCTGGCAATCGAGTGGAATACAGCAGCAACGGCATCAACTGGCAAGCCACCCAGCCGACACCGATTGAAGGCAGCAATACCGTATTCGTGCGCCAAGTTGACCCAGCAGGCAACGCCTCTGCTGCTCAGCGTTTTGACTTTATTCTTGATACCATGGTGAACGCTGTTGGCGTGACACTGGCCAACGACACAGGGGTTGCCGGCGACCTATTAACCAATGATGGCACACTGAACATCACCGGCGTAGAAGCCGGTGCGCGTCTAGTGTACATACAAGATGGGATTACCAGCGACGTCATGCCAGTCGGACGGGAAGGTGTCAACATCATTTACGTCCGTCAGGTCGACCTTGCAGGCAACGCCTCGACCCTGACCCGCATTCGCTATGTTAAAGATAGCCAAATCAGCCCACTCACGATTACGCTTGATCAAGACACTGGGGCGAGCAACAGTGATCTGATCAGCAGTATCGGTACTTTTAGCGTGACTGGGATCGATGCAGATGCCCAAGTCAGCTACAGCACCGATGGCAGCAACTGGTCACCTGCCGTACCGACAGCGGTTGAAGGTCTCAATACGATTTATGTCCGTCAGATTGATCTGGCTGGCAACGTTGCTCAATCACAACTGACCTTCACCCTCGATACCCTTGCACCAGACACCCCACTGGTTGCCCTGCTGAATGACACGGGCAGCAGCGACACTGATTTGATCACCAATATCGGCACACTCAGCGTGACCGGCATAGAAGCTGGTGCAATCGTCGAATACAGCAGCAACGGTACAGACTGGTCAACCAGCCAGCCGACGGCGACCGAAGGCAGCAACACCGTTTGGGTACGTCAGACTGATGCAGCAGGTAACGTCTCTGCGGCGAACCAACTGACTTTTACTTTAGACAGCCAAGTGAACGCACCGACTGTCGCCCTGTTAAACGATACCGGCAGCAGTAACACAGATCAAATTACCAATAGTGCTGCTCTGAGCCTAAGCGGCATCGAAGACGGTGCGTTGGTTGAGTACAGCAGCAATGGTACAGATTGGTCAATCAGCCAGCCGATGGTGACTGAAGGCAGTAATACCATTTGGGTGCGTCAGACCGATGTTGCAGGTAACGTCTCCACGGCGACCCAATTTAGCTTCACCCTTGATACCACCAATCCAGATGCACCAACCCTCGCGCTACAAGCCGATACGGGTCGCTTCGATGATGATAACCTGACGAACGACAGTACTATTTTGGTCAGTAACGCCGAAATCGGTGCGACGATTGAATACAGCAGCAACGGTACAGATTGGTCAAACACTGCGCCGACACCGGTACAAGGCAGTAATACGGTTTGGGTGCGTCAAGTCGATGTCGCCGGTAATGCCTCGGCAGCGACCTCCATTAGTTTTATGTTTGACTCGATTGCCCCGAACCAACCTCGCTTAGAGCTAGACGATGATACTGGTCTGAGCAGCACTGATAACATCTCCTCCAACGGCACCCTGCTGATTCGCGGTCTAGCCAGCGACGTCGAACTGGAATACAGCATTGATGGTATTAACTGGGATCCATCGACCCCGATTCCAGAAGAAGGTCTGAACAGTATCTGGGTACGTCAGATTGATCGCGCTGGTAATGCATCAGCTCCACAAACGATTGTATTCACATTAGACACCACTGCACCGGTTGCACCAGTGATTACGCTTAGTCAAGACACCGGTAACAGTGCAACTGACTTACTGACCAATATGGCAGCATTAAGCCTAGCTGGTATTGAGGCTGGTGCATTGGTGGAATACAGCACCGATGATGGTGAAACATGGAGCGATGTTGCGCCGACTGCTGTGGAAGGCAGTAACACGGTCTGGGTACGTCAGACTGATCTGGCTGGCAACGTCTCAGACACCTCAAGCATCAGCTTTGTGCTGGATACCCAGATTGCCGACTTGACAATCACGCTAGACCAAGACACCGGCAGCAGTAGCACTGACATGATCAGCAGTGTCGGCACGTTTACCGTGACGGGTGTTGAAGATGGCGCATTGGTGGAATACAGCACCGATGAGGGTGAGACATGGACAGCGATTGCACCGACAGCCACTGAAGGCAGCAACAGCATCTGGGTACGTCAGACTGATGTTGCAGGTAATGTTTCGAACACACAACAACTGAGCTTTACGCTGGACACCCAGATCGCCACACTGGGGATTGCGCTGCAACAAGACACCGGCAGCAGCAGTACCGATCTGATTACCAACATTGGTGCGATCAGTTTAAGCAACGTCGAAGACGGTGCACTGGTCGAATACAGCACTGATAACGGTATGACATGGAGCGATGTTGCACCGAGCATCCTCGAAGGTCTAAACACGATTGTCGTGCGTCAGACCGATGTCGCAGGAAATGTCTCGGCTGAATCAACCATCAGCTTCATCCTCGATACTCAGATCAGCACACCAACACTGAGCCTAAACAGTGATACCGGAGCCAGCAACAGCGACTTGATTACCAAGGTTGGTGGCTATAGCGTTGCCAATATCGACCCAGATACACTGGTCGAATACAGCACCGACGGCAATACATGGTCAACCACTGCACCGACTGCGATGGAAGGCAGTAATACCATCCACGTGCGTCAGACTGATGTGGCGGGCAATGTCGCCAGCAGCAGCCTGACTTTTACGCTGGATACCCAAGTGGTCGCGCCGATGGTTGCACTGGCACAAGACACAGGCCGCTTTAATAACGACCGCATTACCAACGTCAGCACGCTCAGTGTGACCGGTACTGAAATCGGCGCGCTGATTGAATACAGCACAGATGGCACGCACTGGTCAGCCACACAGCCGACAGCCACCCAAGGCAGCAACACCGTCTATGTGCGTCAGACCGATGTCGCGGGCAATGTCTCGAGCAGCACGCCGATCACGTTCACCTTTGACACCGTTGCACCCGCACAGCCCCGTATTGAACTCGATCAGGATACCGGTGTCAGCAGTACCGATTTGATTACCTCAAACGGCGCATTATTGGTGCGTGGCCTTGCCGCCGACGTGCAGCTTCAATATAGCGTGGATGGCAGCAACTGGACGACCAATACCGTCACCCCAGTCGAGGGTGTCAATACCATCTTCATTCGCCAAGTGGATCGTGCCGGTAACGCATCACCCGCACAAAGCATTACCTTCACCCTTGATACCAGTGCCGCCGCGCCGATTGTCAGCCTGACCAACGATAGTGGCCTGAGCGACACAGATCGCATCACCAACGACAGCCGCTTGACCATTGAGGCTGAGGATGGTGCATTGATCGAATACAGCACCGATGGCAATACATGGACGACCGGTGTGCCGATTGCGAGCGCAGGTTTGAACACTGTGTTTGTACGGCAGACCGACAAAGCCGGTAACGTCTCAGCTGCGACGCAATTTAGCTTTACCCTTGATCTGAGTGCGCCTGTCGAGCCAACCATTGCGCTGACCAACGATACGGGTCTTGATGATGCGGACTTCGTCACCAATGACGGCCGCCTCACCGTGACCACTGAAATGGGTGCTTTGGTCGAATACAGCACCGATGGTACAACGTGGTCAACCACGCAACCGGCTGCTGTGGAAGGCTTAAATACCATTCAGGTTCGTCAGACCGATACTGCGGGTAACGTCTCGGCTGCACAGCAAATCACCTTTACGCTAGACACACAGAACCCTGCCGCACTTGACGTGGGTCTGAATAACGACACTGGCAATAGCAACACAGACACCATCACCAGTGATCCGAGCTTCTTCATTAATGGCACTGAAAATGGTGCACTGGTCGAGTACAGCACCGATGATGGCATGACATGGGGTGCCACTGCACCGACACCAGTCGAAGGCAGTAATACCATCTTGCTGCGTCAAACCGACGTAGCGGGCAATGTCTCCGCCACCACGACACTCAGCTTCGTGCTAGACACCCAAGTCAACACGCCAATCGTCACGTTAAAACAAGACACCGGCCTGAGCAGCACCGACCTGATTACCCAAATCGGCGTACTCATCGTCAGCGGTACAGAAGTCGGCGCACTGATCGAATACAGCACTGACAGCGGTGCAAACTGGTCGCCGACTGCACCAACTGCGGCCGAAGGCAACAACAGTGTCTGGGTACGCCAGACCGATGTGGCGGGTAACGTGTCCCGCGCCCAACAGATCAGTTTCGTGCTGGATACACAACTGCCGGATGCACCGATGGTTGAGCTGACCACCGACACCGGTCTGGTTGGGGATGACCGAATCAGTAGTATCGGTGCACTGAGCGTGACCGGTACAGAAGACGGTGCATTGATCGAATACAGCGTGGACAATGGTGAGACGTGGTCAGACACTCAACCGACCCCAACCGAAGGTGAAAACACCGTACTGGTACGTCAGACCGATGTGGCGGGTAATGTCTCCGCCACATCCAGCATCACGTTCACCTTTGACACCATGGTCGATGCGCCGACAGTGGCACTCACCAACGACACCGGTGCTAATGACGATGACCTGATCACCAACAACGGTGCATTGACCGTCACCGGTACTGAAGACGGCGCACTGATCGAGTACAGCCTCGATGGCATGACTTGGTCAGACATGCAGCCTAAATATGCACAAGGCAGCAACACCGTGTATGTGCGTCAGACCGACCTTGCCGGTAACGTCTCAGATGCGCAGACCCTGACCTTTACCTTTGATACCTTGGTTGATACACCAACGTTAAGTCTTGAAGAAGACACGGGTGACTTTGACGATGACCTGATCACCCGTAACCCACAAATCAACGTCGCCAACCTTGAAGCCGGTGGCACATGGGCATACCAAATCGACGGCATGGGCGAGTGGTTTGAAGGCAGCGGCACCAGCTTCGACGCGATCGACGGCGAGCATAGCTATGTGGTGCGCCAGACCGATGTAGCGGGCAACGTGCAAGACTCTGCCAGCTTTACCGTCAACGCCATCCTAGAGCCAGCCCCTGTGTTTGCACGGATGTTTGACAGTAACGATAACGAAGTCGAAAACGGCGCGACCAGTGATCCGAATGCTGTGCTGCGTCTACGCGGTGACAGCACTGACACATGGCAGTATCGCTTTGTCGCACCGAACAATCTGGATGCCGAGTGGCAAGATGTCACCGGTGACACTGACTTGAGCTTGATCGAAGGCAGCTATAACGTTGAAACCCGTAAGATCGACATCGCGGGTAACTTCGTGTCGGCACTGAATCGCGTCAATATCGACACCTTCGCTGCCACACCGATCATGACACTGGTCGAAGATACCGGTGTAGATGGCGATGGCATTACCACCAATCCATTTGTGACCGTCAGTGGGGTCGAAGGAAACGCGATCTGGGAAGTGCGTATCGATGACTCCACCATCTGGAATCAGACCACGCTGTCTACCTTCGAGTACAAACTACTGCTCGGCACACACACCTACCACATCCGCCAGATCGACAAGGCGGGCAACATCTCCGCTGAAGGTTCATATACCTTTACCTATCAGTCTGAAATCGAGCAGCCGACTGTCACACTGGCCGATGACACCGGACTGAGCGATGGTGACATGATCACCAGCAACAGCACCATCAATGTCGGCCTGTTGCCTGAAGCCACTGCATGGCAGTACAGCATCGACGATGGCGAGTGGATCGACGGCGTGGGCAGCAGCTTCGAGATGCTGACCGACGGCATGGGGCACAATTATGCGGTGCGTCAGCAGTCGGCTGGTCTCTGGAGTGAGCCAACCCCGATCTACGGCGTGCAGTTCGACAATACCGCACCAGCCGACTTTATGGTCGCTCTGGCAGCAGATACGGGTGCATCTGACAGTGACAATATCACCAACAATAGCGCCCTGAATGTCAGTGGTCTTGAGGTGGGTACACGCTTGCAATTCCGGATCGACGGGGGTGAGTGGCGTGGTGTGGATGTGACGACCAGTGAGCTGGTGTTTGATCTACTGGTGGGGACGCATGCGTATGATTTCCGATTGGTCGATCTGGCGGGTAATACATCAGGCACGATCAGTCAGACTTACACCTATATCAACGCTGACTTGGCCGCTCCAAGCCTGATGCTGGCCGAAGATACTGAGCGTGCAGACGATGGCATCACTGCAAATCGTCAGGTCGATGTGACCTTGTCGGTGACCGGTGCGGGGATCACTTGGCAGTATGAAGTGGATGGTAGCGGCACATGGATCAACGGCACGGGTACGTCGTTTGATGCGCTGGATGGGGTACACAGCTATCGTGTGCGTCAGGTCGATGTGGCAGGTAACATCTCACCAGCGAGTGATGCACTGGCGGTGAATGTAGACGCTGCGGCTCCAGTGTTTAGCTCTGGCTTGACCGGTCGAGTGACTGATCTGGATAGCCAAGGCCAGCAACTGATCGCGACTTCCCAAGTGTTGTATACCGCGACAGCCACCGACGACACCGCTATCACTTACAGCATGGCTGACAGCGATGTGTTTAGCTTCGATAGTGCGACCGGTCAACTGAGCTTTAAGCAGCCGGTTGGTTATGTACTGGGTGGCAACAACAGCTACAGCACGGTGATTACGGCCACCGATGCGGCAGGCAATAGCACAGATCAAACTGTGACCATCCATGTCGATCGTAACAACACTGCTGCGCCGGTGATTGAGTTGGCGGAGGTGTTTAGTGGCAATTTTGTCGCAGCCATTACACCCACTTCAACAAAGCTGCAAAGCGATGGTAAGATTTTGGCACTACTCGACGCTGGTAACCTTCAACCGAAACAGATCGTTCGTTATTTGGAAGATGGTTCACTTGACAGTAGCTTTACCCCGATACAGTTTGCTGGATCGGGTAGCTCGAACACTGTGATAAATGTGACAGGCTTTAGTACAGACAGCTCAGGTCAAGTGTATGTCACCACACTAGCCCGAAACTTTTCCAACAATACTCAACAAGTCACCGCTTCTCGCTTTACTAGCACAGGACAGCCAGACAGCAGTTGGGGGGGGACAGGTCAGCTGACCTTCTCCTTCGCTGCGTCGAACTCCCCAGCGACTGAGGGATCTATCCTCAATGACGGTTCTTACTTTGTCGCATCAGGACTTGGCTCAGAGAGCAGCATATTTATCCGCTTTAGTGCATCTGGTCAGGTCAGCAATACACCCCTGAGCCTTGCGGGTAACTCACAACAAGCCTTCTATCGCGTCAGTGAGGTTGATCCGACTGGGCAGTTTGTCTATGTTGCGTTTGGTGCAGCAGGCTCGTATCAAGGCATTGGCGTTTCCAAATATCGCTTGAGCAATAATACGCTAGATACCAGTTTTGGGACTAACGGTACGCTCAAGTTGGTCAATAGCAATCAAGCTCCTAGTCTCGTCGACATCGACAGTCAGGGTCGTCTGATCGTGGCATACCATGACTTTAGTGGCGCTTCTAAGGTCTATCGGGTTCTCGCCAACGGGACAGTGGACACCAGCTTTGGGGTGTCTGGCGTGGCGTCGGTCAGCACCAGTGAGCGTAGCTCATCGTTCGAGTTGGCGAGTGACGGATCGGTTTATGTGTTGTCAGGTAACAAACTCACCCACCTGCTCGCCAACGGTACACTTGACCCCAACTTTGGCACCAATGGTCAGGTGATCATTGGAGGGTTCGAGAATTTCGCAGGTTCATTTGTCCCTTATGCCTATAGCATCAAACAAATTGGCAACGTGATTCAGATCATGGTGCCTAGCAAGACCTCGACAGACGATCCAGCTTATGTCATCGCCCAATTTGATGCTACTGGCAAGCTAGTCAACAGCTTTGGGGATGTTTTGCTGACAATCACCGAAGGCAATCGTCCGATTGGACTGCTCAGTGGTCAAGCCAGTATTATTGATACTGATGCGGTCAGCATCAGCTATGACGGCGTGACCGTCAGCATTGCACGGCAGACTGGCGCGGACAGTACGGATGTGTTTGGGACTCGCGGTAACCTGAGCTTTGCAGATGGCAAGATCGTCTGGAGTGGCACAGAAGTCGGTACGGTCAGTAACACCGCAGGTCAGCTTGTTCTGACGTTTAATGATGCTGCCACCCATGAGGTGTTCGACGGGGTGACGCGGGCGATCACCTTTACCAATACCAGCCAACAGCCACCCGCTCGACTGCAACTGCTGTGGACAGTCAATGACAACGACCCATCCGGTGCGCGTAGCAGTACAGCCGTCCAAACCATCAACGTGCGTAATGACAATCGTGATGCGGGTGATCCACTGGTTTTTGCCAACAACAACGGTGTAAACCTCACCCTCAAAAACATGATCTTGGTTGATGGTAAATACTATTACCTGCAAGACGTCGGCAATTTCCAAGCCAGCGTCAATCGTAATTCGCTGGATCAATTCTTTAACAATGGGCAAGACACCACCGTTAATGCGCGTAGTTACACACAGGCCGATGGCATGCAGTACAAGCTGCTCACTGCGGCTGAGATCAATACACTATTGGGACATCCTAGCGTAGTTGCCAATAGCAGTTGGGTCAGTCAGTTGTTTGCAGTGAGTGGTACTGACTTCATGGAGCAGAGACAGGGTGTATGGGCGGCTGATCTTGGTAACAACGCCAACACTCATTTGTTCAAACGGACTGCTCAAGATAACTTTACAGTGACACAAGATGACTTCTTTAGTTCTGGCCCACGCTATGCCCTCATCGAAGTCAGCCCCGCGACCCAAGAAGCTGCGGTGTTGCAGCCACAGCTCCGCTTGGCAGAGGACAACGGCGATAGTGCCACCGACTTCCTGACCTCTAACGGTGTGGTGAATGTACTAGGTATTGAGCGCAGTCTACCCTTCCGCTACAGCATCGACGGCGGTACAACATGGCTGACCGTGCCTGCCAATGCCAACAGTGCATTTGAACTCCCTGAAGGCACATACTTCAAAGACCAGATTGTGGTTGAGCAAACTGATCTGGGTGGTTTTGTCACTACCATCACCAACGGTGATACGTATCGGATTGATAAAACCATCAAAGCGGTCAGCATGCTGAATGATCAAGGGATGAGCAGCACAGACTTCATCACCGCTGATGGTCGTGTGGTTGCCACCGGCATTGTCGATGGCACACCTTACGAGTACAGCACCAATGGCGGTAACACTTGGCAAGCTGGCGGTATGCTCGATGCCACCACCTATGGCTTTACCCTCGGCACTGGTAGCTACGGCATCAATAGCGTGGTGATTCGTCAGACCATCGACGGCTTTACCACCTTTGGTCGTAACAACACCGCGTATGTAGTCGATCCCGTGCGTGGACAAGGCACACTGACCTTAAACGTGGACACGGGTACCAGCTTTACCGACCGCCTGACCAATGACGGTAAGTTCAGTGCGACTGGTTTTGATGCCACCACGCCTTGGGAGTACAGCATCGACGGTGGCAACAACTGGCTAAATGGTGTTGGCAACGGTACGACCAAGAGCTTCGAGGTCGGTGAAGGCAGCTATGCCGCAGGTGCGATCCGTATTCGTCAGACTGACAGCAAAGGCTTCTTGCTCCAGTTCCAAACCAGCGACAGCTATGTGGTCGATACCACGATTGCCACCGCCAGCATCAGCCTGCTGAACGATACCGGCTTTAGCAATACCGATTTGCTGACCGCTGATGGTCGGATTCGCATCGACATCAATGGCACGCTTGCCGCTGGTGATGTGTGGGAATACACGATTAATGGCGGACAGACATGGACAAAAGGCTCAGGCAGTAGCCTTGAAGTCACGCTACCCAATGGCATCTACAACGCGCAGCAGATTCGTGCACGCGTCACTGACGACGCAGGCAACATCTCGATTGGTGCTTTTGATCAGCGTGTGGTGATCGACGACACCGACAACAGCGCACCCGTGTTTACCAGTGCCAACACCGCGTTTGCTACCGATCGGGACGGCACCAATGCCACACTGAAAGTCATCAGCACCACTGCACTGATGACCGTACAGACCACTGATGCCAACACCGTGTACTACAGCCTGAGCGGCGCGAATGCGCATCTGTTTAACATCAACAGCAACGGTCAGATCACCTTTAAGACCGATACCAACCTGACCAGTAACTCAGGTGATCGTTATGATCTGACTGTCAACGCCGTAGATGCCTTTAACAATGCCAGCTCGCAAGATGTCACCTTGACCATCCTGCCACCGTTTGAATTGGTCAGTCGTTCGGTTGCGCAATCCTCTGATACGATCAACGCCGACCGTTATGTGCTGACCTTTAGCCATAACATTGCGCTTGACCCAACAGGTCAGATTAAAGTCAGCAATTTTGCCGGTGATTTCTTTATTGATGCCAGCGATACCAGCCGTGTACAAGTGTCTGGTAATCAACTGATCATCTTCAATAAAGGTTTTGATAACCATCTGACCACCTACCGCTTTGATCTGAAAGGTCTGGTCACCTCGACCCTTAACCAAGAAGTGTGGCAGCCACCGCGTGCTGAGATTGGCTTCTACGTCAATAAGTCCGTACGCTTTGAAAACAATCAACTCAGCACCAACGATGGTGTGGTGGTGCAGTCGATTGATGGCGGTAATAAGCTCGGCATGGTGACCATCCTCGGCGATGTCAACGGTGACGGGATTGACGATTGGGCGGTATCGTATGCCAATGCTGACAGCCGTGGCCTCACTGACAACGGCAAAATCTATGTGGTGTATGGCCGTACCGATGGCGTAACCACTAACCTGAGCCAAGTCGCTAATGGTCAAGGTGGTTATCTGATCACAGGGACGGATAACGGTGGCCTTGCTGGCAGCAGCATCTCGGCAGGTGATGTCAACGGTGACGGATTGCGGGATATTGCCATCCACGTGCCGGGTGCTAACGGCGGTATGGGCTTGGGCTATGTGGTGTTCGGACGTCCTAACGCCAGCAACATCGACCTGACCTTCGGTCGTGGTGGCTTTGCAGGTGGACGCTTCTACAGCATCAACACCTCTGATTCGTTTGCCTTTGTCGGTGACGTGAATGGTGATGGTTTTGACGATGTTGGACATGGTCGTGGCAATATCAACCGCACCACAGTGGTTGAAAACATTACCGTGCGTAAAGTCACTGCTGTGCGTGACGGCAAGATCATCGTTAAGGCTGACTGGCTGAGTTTTGCGGCCGACTGGATTGATGCCGCGATGAAGATTAATGACTTTATCGACGATCCTCTGTCTGGCTCAGTTGAGTTGATGGCCGAGCTGCCGGATCGGATTGAGCTAGTGATGGGGTCAGATGGCAACATCAGTCCAGTTGAGCGTGCTATGGCTGATCAGTTGCGTCAGGTGATCAATGAGCTACGGCCGAATCAGCGTCTGATTGACTATAGCTTTACCCAAACCGGTGGTAGCAGCGGTGGGTTGTTATCCATTCCGAAGGACACCGTGTACAACATCAAGTACACCATCGAAACCACTGTCAAAGATATCAACCGTATTACCACGACTCTGTTCGGGTCAGGTGAAACGAATGTGCAGCTTGGTGGACCAGACGGTAACTCGGGCGGTATCAATGTGATTGCGACCGAAGGTCAGCAGCGTCTCGGTGCACAAGTCACCAGTCTAGGCGATATCAATGGTGATGGTCGTGCCGACTTCGGTATTCTCGATGGTGGTCAAGGGGGTCAGCCTGCGCAAATGAGTGTGGTGTTCGGTGCGCGTGATAACGTCAATATCTTCACGGGTAACCTCCAGCAAGGCATCGGTGGCTTCCGGATTCGTGATCCACAGCGTACTGCAGAATACGAAGGTCTGGGTAACATCACCGGTCTAGGTGACATCAATGGCGATGGCATTAATGACTTTGCGGTGACGACAGACTCTGTGCATGCAGCGACTTACATTGTGTACGGTCGTGCCGGTATGACTGGCGTCGATCTGAATCAGGTTACAGCAGGTAATGGCGGCTACCGCCTCTCACCATCAAGCCGCTCATCAAATGTTCACGTCCATGCGATTGGTGACTTCAATGGTGACGGCCTTGATGATTATGTAGCCACCTCAAACAGTGGGTTTGGCGATGTGACCGGAACCATGTATGTGATTTACGGCAGCCGCACAAACCCTGACCTGACCGGCTCACTGTTCGGGATCACCGACGAAACGCTCGGTTTTGGTGAAAAAGGCTTCCGCATCACCAGTCCATTTAGCTTTGCTGACAGCAACGCAGTATCTGCGGGTGACATTAACAGCGATGGTCTGACGGACTTGGCGATTCGTGGCTCAGATGGCCAGACCATCTTTGTCATGGGCTCCACCACTAATGGTAAGTTCTCTCAGATCAATCCTGATCAAGTGGGTACCAGCGGTAATGACACACTGACCTCAACCGGTGCACAGCTGATCGTAGCGGGTCATGGTAACGACACTATCCACACCAATGGTGCAGATGTGATCTTGGCAGGCTCAGGCAATGACACCGTCGTGCTAGACAGTGGCATGATCACCGCGCTGTATAACCGGATTGGCAGTGGTGGTAATGTCGATCAACTGGCCAGAATCGACGGTGGTGCGGGTCGTGATACCCTGCAACTGAGCGGTGGTGTGTCACTAGACTTCACCCGTATCAGCAACAAGATGATGGATACGTCTAATATCAAAGGCCGTGTCCACGACATCGAAGTGATTGATATGGCAACTGATGCAGCAGGCAATACACTGCGGTTAGGGTTAAACGACGTGCTTGAAAGTGCGAACAGCAACGTATTTAACCTGAACACCGGCTGGTCGAATGTGTCTGGTGGCCAGTTGTCTAGTGTGGTTGCTAAGCATCAGTTGGTGGTTACTGGCAACAGTAATGACGTGGTGCAGCTGCGTAGCAGCGAGTGGAGCAATACCGGTGCAACCGTGCGTGAGCAAGCGACCAATGAGATCTACAACGTCTACCAAGCCAATAATGGCGTGGCCGCACAGTTGTTGATTGATCGGGATGCACAAGTCACTTGGTTCTAATGCTATAGTCCTACCCCTGCGTGCGAGTCCATGACTCGCACGTTTTTTTATTGGAATACAAAGGAACGCCCAGCATCATGTGGTTGAGAGTCCCTCGTTTGGCACATGATCTGGCATGGCTTGGCTTGGTGGTGATCTGTAGCGGATCATCGTTAGCACAAGCACTGACGCTAGATCAGTTGACCGTACACGCACTGACGCTAGATCAGTTGACCGTACACGCCTTAAATCAACATCCCGCCACTCAAGCAGCCGCCTACGAAGTACAGGCCAATCGGCACGAGGTCGAAGTGGCACGTTTGGCACGCTGGCCGGTTTTTTCGGCGACTCACGACAACTATTGGAATGATCGGCGCACAGTGTTCTCGTTACGCCAGCCACTCTGGGATGGTGGGGCGATTCAGTCGCGGATTCGACAGGCTGAAACCCAAGTATCACAAAGCCAAGCCGCGGTGTTATTACAGCGTCAGCAAATCGCGCAACGCGTGCTGAGTGCATGGTCTGACTACTATACCGCGTTATATCGGCAGCAATTGATCCAGCAACAACTTGCACAGTTACAGGATTATGCCGCGCTGATGCAGCGACGTGTTGATGCGGGGGTGTCTGCGGCGATTGAGCAGCAGTTGGTCCTGAGCCGGATTCAGCAGACGCGAGTGGATGAGCAGGTTGCGGTGGCGATACAGGCGGTGGCGCGAGACCGTTTGACACGCTTGACTGGATTACCACAAGTTGATCAATTACTTGATTTGTCCAGTTTTGATCAGCAGCTGGTCGCAGTATTACAGGCCAGCGCACTGCTGCCGACATTTGCCGCGACGGCTGCCCAAGCTGCCCAGCAGCATCCTTCAGTGCTGGGTGCGGATTATGCGATTGAAGCGGCACAAGCAGTGATTGTGACTCAGCAGGCTGAACGCTGGCCGCGTGTTTATTTACAGTATCAACATCGCATTGATTATCCACAAGCCAATATTGACGATCTGGGGATTGCTGTTGGCGTGGAGTTTAGTACCGATCGTAGTCTTGGCAGTTGGATCAGTAGTAAGAGTGCGCAGTCACGTTTGCAAGCCGCTGAGGCCTCACGTCAGGCCACGCTAGAGCTGATCAATGATGATTTAATATCAACCTATCAGCAGATCATCAGTTTGCAACCGCGCCTTACTGCATTACAGCGTGCGGTGGAAAGTGCGCGCTTGGTACAAGCGTCGTACACCCGACAGTTTTCGGCTGGACATAAGTCATGGCTGGAGGTGTTGAATGCGTTGCGCGAAACAGCACAAACTGAGCAGGCATTGGCCGAGGCGCAAGTGGATTTGGTCGGTTTAAACTTTAAGTTACGTATGGATCAAGGATTAATGGATTGGCAACAGATCACGAGTACGCCATGAGCTCACAACAGATGACACAACCTGCGCAGCCTGAAGGCGTACAAGATATTCAACAGAATCAGCCTGCACCTCAGCAAAATCCTGCACAAGATCGTTTGCGCTGGGCAATCAGCACACTGGCGTTGCTAGAAGGTCAGGCTTTAGATCGCGCAGCATTACAAGGCGTGTTGGATACGGTTGTCGATATACAGGACACGCTGGCGGTGCAGCGAGCGTTAGGCGACGTCACACAGCGTGGGGTTCGCACTGACCAGCAACCGGAGCCTAGTACTGTTCCGGTATTGGCGTACGCACCAGCGTATGGTTGGGGCGTGGTGGTTGCCCAGCAAGCAGACCAGACATGGACATTTCGTCAGGCAGAGTGCCACTATCAACTGCCGCAGTCAGAGCTGTTATTGCCGTGGATTGGTTTGGTCGCACGGCCATTACTGATCGAGCAGTTGAAGCAGCCCAGCTTTATGGGATTACTACGGCAGACCTTGTGGCAACAAAAAGCCATTTTTATACAGGGTATTTTGGCGACGATTTTTATCGGTGTGCTGACGCTGGGTATTTCGTTATTTGCCATGCAAGTGTACGACCGCGTGATTCCGACCCAAGCAATCGCGACATTAGTGACATTGGGTACAGGCGTGCTCATGCTGATTTTGATGGAATTTTTAATAAAAATCAGTCGCTCAAGGATCATGGACGCAGTTGTGGTGGCGGCGGATACTTTTTTGAGCAAGCAGGTGTATCAGCAGTTATTAGGCATTCGCACCGATCAGCTACCCAAAAGCGTGGGTAGCCTCGCCTCACAGCTACGCGGTTATGAGCAGGTGCGCTCGTTTTATACTTCGTCGACGCTATTTACTCTCGTAGACCTGCCACTGGGTCTGATGTTCTTGTTATTGATCGCATTGATTGGTACGCCAGCATTGGCATTGCTACCACTCACAGCAGCGGTGCTTGCACTCACCATCGGGCTGCTGAGTCGGCGCAAGATCGAGCAATACACCTTAGAGTCCGCCAAGTACAGCAACCTTAAAACAGGCTTGCTGGTTGAAACCGTTGAAGGAATTGAGACCATCAAAGCAGGTGGCGGTAGCTGGAAGTTTTTATCACGTTGGACACAAAACAACCAGAAAACCATCGGCACTGACTTAAAAATTCGACACTTAAACGAACAGGTCAACTATCTGTCGCAGAGCTTACAGCAAATCAGCTATGCCGGTTTGGTGGCTTTTGGTGCGTTATTGGTCGTCAAAGGTGAAATGTCGATGGGTGGGCTGATCGCGTGCTCAATTTTAAGCAGTCGGGTCTTGATGCCAGTGATGTCATTGCCGTCGCTGCTGGTACAACACTCGCATGCTAAAGCGGCGATTAAAGGCTTAGAAAGCCTATACGAGTTAGAACAAGACCAGCCTATCGGCCAAAAGCCATTGATTCCGCATCAGTTGCTCGGACACTATCAGCTGGATGATGTGCGATTTGAGTACAGCAAAGATCTGGCTGCGATTGAGGTTGAAACGCTGCAAATCAGTGCAGGTGATCGCGTGGGTTTGATTGGGCCAATTGGCTCAGGCAAGTCTACACTGCTCAAAATGCTGGCCGGACTGTACCGCCCGACGCAGGGTAAGTTACTGTTAGACAGCATGGATATTAGCCAGATCAGCCCACAAGTCTTAAATCAGCATATTGGTTATTTGCAGCAAGATCACCGCTTGTTTGCCGGTACATTACGCGAAAATCTGTTGATTGGCATGCCAGATCTCGGCGACGAAGTATTGCATGAAGTGGCCACACGAACAGGTTTAGCGCGTGTGGTTGCTGCGCACCCACAGGGCTTTGACTTGCCGATTCACGAAGGCGGCAAAGGGTTGTCGGGTGGGCAACGGCAACTGGTGGCATTTACCCGTATTTTATTGATGAAGCCACAGATCCTTTTATTGGATGAGCCGACCGCCTCGATGGATGAGCAACAAGAGCGTCAGTGTTTGCAGGCGTTACTTGATCAGCTTGATCCCAAGGCAACACTGGTGTTGGTGACGCATAAACCGGCACTGCTCAGTTTGGTCAGTCGTTTGATGGTCGTCGCACAACAAAAAGTCGTTCTGCAAGGGCCACGCGATAAAGTGCTGGCGCACCTCGCAGGTCAGCCGACCGGCAACACAGCAACGGAGAAAACAGCATGAGCCACGATCTACAGCCGCCACAGATCAAGCGCTCTGCGATACTACTTTGGGTCAGTATGATTGGCCTCAGCGTGCTGATTGCATGGGCATCAGTAGCGCGTGTCGATCAAGTCACTCGCGCCCAAGGACAAGTGATTGCCGCTGGCAGAACCCAACAAATCCAAAGCACCGATGGTGGTGTGATCGCTGAGCTATTTGTAAAAGAAGGGCAGCAAGTACAAGCAGGCCAACGGTTGGCAGTGCTTGAAACTGGTCGCGCCCAAGTTGCTGTCGATGACAGTCAGTCACGCGTGGCAGCTCTAAAAACAGCCCGCGCCCGCTTGTATGCCGAAATGCAGCGGCAGCCCTTAGTCTTTCCAGCAGAGTTACAAGCGTATCCAGAATACATTCAGAACCAACGTGCGTTGTATCTACGCCGTAAACAGGCAATTGATCAAGAGCTTGCATCACTCAAGCGGTTGTTACGATTGGCACAAGATGAGCTGGCGATGAACGAAAAAATCTTCAGCTATGGCGACGTCAGTCAGGCCGATATTTTGCGTTTGCAGAGACAAGTGACCGATATTGAAGCGCAAATGATTAACCGGCAAAACCGCTACTTTGAAGAGGCTCAACAAGAGCTGACCAAAGTTCAAGAGGAGCTTGACAGCCAGACTGAACAACTGCGTGATCGTCAACAGGTGCTGTCGCACACGGACTTGATTGCACCGGTCGATGGGGTGGTCAAAAATATCAGCATGCACACGCTGGGCGGCGTGTTGCGTCCAGCAGAGGCACTGTTGGAGCTTGTCCCGACAGACTCTGAATTAATCCTTGAAGTAAAAGTCAGCCCTGCTGATATTGCCTATGTGCAACTCGAGCAACCAGCAATGGTAAAGTTTGATGCTTATGATTACTCGATTTTTGGTAGTTTAAACGGACAGGTCAAATATATTAGCCCTGACACGATTCGGGAAGATAGTCCGCAGGGCGCGGCGTACTTTTATCGTGCGCACATTCATGTGCAGCCACCCGATCCACAAGATGAGCGCGCGCGACGTATCATCATCCGGCCAGGCATGACGGCGGGAGTTGAGATCAAGTCACGTGACCGCACTGTATTGTCTTATTTGACCAAACCGATTGTCAAAACCTTGGATGCATCATTCGGTGAACGCTAGACGGCAATTGGGACAACAATCTAAGCGAGGGACAGCAAGCGGCCGTATAAACAGATGCAGATCGGTCAGCAGACTAAGCCAATACGCAGTCCTCTCACTTTCTGATTAATAAAGTTCGGTCAATGCTTTATGGCTTACGGTGTTGAGGGCAAGAATGGTGTGGACCGCCTGATTGCGGTACAGCTCCGTATCTTTGTTTCGCACTAATGGATGGTGACTTGTCCTTTTTCACGCAGTTTGACTTCAGGCATGATCATGGCTCCTGTCGCGGGTAAAAAGCAAAGTAAGAAATAGGATCATCAATCCTACCTCTGATCATAGGTGATTTTCAGACTAATGCAATCATCCCGCTGTCCCACTAGGCCTATTTAAGTAGCCAAAAATAACATAGCTCAATAGAGTCGCTGTGGCTATTATTGGCTAGGTTCGTGTAGACTAGGCCGTTAGGGTATACCCTATTAAGCTATGTTTAGCCCCCAATCAACTCGGAACAGCCACTCATGAATGTCGCTCGCTTGTACCTGCGTGTCAGTACCGATGAACAAGATCTCGCCCGTCAAGCTTCGGTCGAGGCGAATGCACGTCAGGCCGGTTACTACATCGCGGGCATCTATCGAGAAAAAGCGTCAGGCGCTCGGGTCGATCGTCCTGAGCTATTGCGGATGATCGCTGACCTACAACAAGGCGAGGTGGTCATCGCTGAGAAGATGGATCGGCTGAGCCGCCTGCCACTGCCAGAGGCAGAGCAGTTGATTGCGGCGATTCGTGCTAAGGGCGCACGCTTAGCCATTCCGGGGTTGGTGGATTTATCTGATATGGCGCGGGCAGCCGATGGGATTGCTAAGATTGTGCTGGAGTCTACCCAAGAGATGTTGCTCAAACTGGCCTTACAAATGGCGCGTGATGATTACGAAACGCGGCGTGATCGCCAACAGCAGGGCATTGCTTTGGCAAAAGCATCAGGCAAATACGCTGGGCGTAAACCTGACTTAGTGATGCAACAGCGTATCGTTGCGCTACGCAAGGCAGGCTATTCAATCCGTGCTACTGCCGACATGGCAGGCTGTAGCCAGAGTCAGGTCAAGCGCATTTGGGCAGGACAATCCGCAATAGTCCTTGATTCTACTCATTGAATGTGAGTGAAGAACCCATACCACCGTTGATTGGGCGGCGGTATTCAGCACATTACAACTCAGGCAACAACGGTAAATCTGCCCGTGCCAGTTGCTCAGCTTCTTGTGGATCAAGTCCGAGCGCCCGTAGCAGCAACTCTGCTGTATCTGAGCCAGCATCACGCCATGTGCGATGGCCTTCAAGCACCAAAAAAATCGAGGTGAGTACCGACCCTGCGATCACACTCATCACGCTCATCAGTTGTTCGGGGCGAAAGTGATAACGCTCACGCTGTAGACCAGTCAGGACATCGGGCATGGGTGAGTCTGCACCTGTCCACAAATCTCCCATAGATTTGGAACTAAACGCAAAACGACAAATGAATTTACCCCAATCTGGTTCTTCATGAGCACGGCGGATATACATCCGTACCCCCTGTGCCAGACGTACCGCAGAATCTGTTTCATCCCCAAAGCTTTTGATGATCCGCGCATTCATCTCGGTACTCAGTTGCGATGCGATGTCTTCAAATAAGGTATCGGGGTTGAGCTGGTTGTTGTAAATGGTGCCACGAGCGACCCCTGCTGCTTCTGCCAAATCCCGCACTGTAATGTCTGCCGATCCGCGTTCAGCAAACAAGCGTAAGGCCGCACGATGAATACGCAGTTGTGAGGAACTCAGAGCCATCAGATCACCAATTTGAACAGGTTGCGATGATATTGAACAAATCATAGCATAAATAGAGCAACATAGCGGGGGTGTTTAGCCTGAAGTCAATTGTTTGCGTAACCAACCCCACTGTACTTTGCGGTCGTGTGCGCGATAGGTTTGTAACTCCACCAGTTGACGCTCAATAGATTGCGCAACTTGTTCGCGGATATCCCAAAGACTAGATGCTTCGGCTGTGGCCTGTGCTGTGGAGATTCGCTCCCCAAAACTAAAATAAAATCGTTCAGGTTTGGGAATAGGCAGCTTCAACAATCCGGTCGATAACGGCGGTAACAGATCACCCCCACGAATTTTATCGTCTAGGTGCAGGCGTTTAAGCCAGTGCTGTAGACGTGCACTGTGTTTGATATCGTTGGCATCGAGCTGAATATCAAAACAATCATCGGGGCCTACCGATGCAAATGGAATAATGTCATAGCCATGCTCAATGGCAAGCCGTGCAAACCCTGTGCGCTGTTTCCAAATCAGTTGATATTTCTCACCTTTGCGGCGCATCACTTCGCGTGCACCACCAGGGAATACCAAAATAGACTCTCCAGCTTGCATCAAGGCGTGGCAGTTGTCAGGGCTGCCCAGTACCATCCCACCTTTGACCAAAAAATCACGCCAGAACGGCACTTGAAAATGCACACGGTCGCCTAGCGAACGCAAATATACCCCATGTTCAGCACGGATATGTTGAATCAACAGCGGCACATCCATCAAACCGTATAGGGTGTGATTCCCCACAAATAAGGCTGGTTTGGATAAATCGAGTTGTTGGGAATTCAAAAAGATAGGATTGAAATAGCGTTGAGCAAGAAAAAGCCGTTTTTGCATGTCATCAAGGGATGGTGGTGTGTAATTGTCCATGATGGTGTCCTCAGAGGATGGGGCAACATCGACACAACATCGGGGTGATGTCGTGTCGCAGCTGATTAGGAAGCCAACCGTATCGATGTCGTCGTCATGTGGCTGACCCATGCTTCACTTTGCCGCCATAACTCGCTCGCCAAAGCAATATTTTGCGCCGCCGATGAAGATGGACTGACCTTGCAAGTGTCGTAATACATGCCTGTTTCCGCGCCCAAGGCAGGATGGGTGGCACAGTGCAATGTGGTGGCTGCACCTTGTTCAGGTGTCAACATCCAATGACCGACGAGCTTGGTCAGTGGGGATGGCAGGCTGCGCCAGACGTTGGTCGCGACCACACCCGGATGTACGGCATAAGCAGTGACGCCTGTCCCATACAGACGCCGCGCCAATTCTTTGACAAATAAAATATTGGCGAGCTTGGCAACACTGTACTCACGCAGACCACCCATGCTCTGGGTCGGCTTGCTGATGGCGTGAAAATCAATGCCTTTGACATGCCGGTGTGCCTTGCTGGCGACCACCACCACGCGTGCAGGTGCTGAAGTGATCAACACTGGCGTGAGCAATTTGACCAACAAAAAATGCCCCACATGACACACGCCAAAACACAACTCAAAGCCTGAGGCAGTCATGCCTTTTTGTCCTGCCAAGCCCGCATTGGCAATCAGCAGATGCAGTGGAAGGTTACGCGCCAAAAAGGTGTCAGCACAGCGTTTGACCGAGTCCAAATCGGCTAAATCTAGTTCAATAAACTCAACCTTGGCTTTGTTTTGGGTCAAGCTCAAAATGTCACGAATCAAAGGATCTGCTTTGGCTTGGTGCCGACAGGCCAAAAACACATGATAGCCTTGGAGAGCGAGTTCTCGTGCTGTGGCGGCGCCAATCCCAGAATTGGCACCGGTGATCAAAGCGACTTTGGGAAGCGTCGTTGCTGCATTCATTATGATTCTCCTATACCGATGCGCGTTGTTTGAGCAGATCTAGCGCCACGTCTACAATCATGTCTTCTTGACCACCCACCATCCGACGACGACCTAGCTCCACCAAAATATCTACGGTGCTGATACCATAGCGTGCGGATGCCAGCTCGGCATGGCGCAAAAAGCTGGAATACACGCCTGCATAGCCAAGCGCCAAGGTTTCACGATCAACCCGTACCGGACGATCTTGCAGCGGGCGCACTAACTCATCGGCTGCATTCATCAAGGTGAACAGATCGGTACCGTGTGTCCAGCCTAGACGTTCAGCCGCCGCAATAAAGACTTCTAGAGGTGCATTACCCGCCCCTGCTCCCATCCCTGCAAGACTGGCATCAATCCGATCACAGCCTTCTTCGACCGCCACGATTGAGTTGGCAACACCTAAACTCAAGTTGTGGTGGGCATGCATCCCCGTCTGGGTGGTGGGTTTGAGTACTGCTTTCATGGCGCGGAAACGCTCGCGGATGTCTTGCATGGTCATTGCACCGCCAGAATCCACGATATAGATACACTGCGCACCGTAAGACTCCATCAATTGGCCTTGTTTTGCCAATGCTTCAGGCGTAGTCATATGGCTCATCATCAAAAAGCCGACAGTGTCCATGCCAAGGTGGCGGGCATATTCGATGTGCTGTTTGGAGATATCTTCAAGGGTGATTTTCCAATCGGTGATCGCACTATCGACAATCTCAAGTGCGGGCAAGGCATAGGCAAGGCTTGCCAAAAATTCCGACCATGAGGGGATAACACCGGTCAAATCACGCCCGACCACAAACGCCACTTCAGCTTCGGCTTTGGGCTGAATCAAACGGCTCATTGGGATGGCATCACCATCCATAAACTCCATATCATCAAACAAGATGCCAAAATCAGGCTGATCGACCCCGAGCTGGGTTTGTACCGCCTTCGAGGTCAATCCGACTTTCTTGCCAATGATCCGCCCACCACTCAACACCTTGGCTTGGGTGTTGAGTTCTGCCACTTGGTAGGCTTCAACCAAGCCTTGGATCTGATGGGTCTGTGAGATTTGTGCAATCGGCACACCACTTGCACGCGCTTGGCGTAGGGCAAGCGCAGCCGCTTCGATTCGTGGATGGATCGTGTTCATACGGCAGTACCTATGCTTGCTGGGGTGGAGTCGGCAATGATCTGGTCTATCGCCAGTTGTTGCTTGAGTTGGGCAATCGCGGCATTGATGCCTTGAGGCGTGACCGCAGCAAAGGTAAATTTGTCGGGACGGATCAGGACAATGCCAGTTTCACTCAAGCAAGATTGCTTCAACCAATCGACCATCAGGCCTTCAATATCTTCGACCTCTGCGACCTGTGGATTCAAGTTACGACAGGTCTGGCCTTGCGGGCGCTGACCATAGGCATACAGGGTAATGCTGCGATAACCCACCTGACTCAAGATCTGTTTGGAGGTCTGCGACAAATACACGGTTGGATCAACCCCCAAACCAATCAAGGTGTAATCTTCACCGAGCAGAGAATCCAGCAAGACACGACGACCATCAAAACGACGCACTTGGGGCTGTG
>OGCL01000722.1_pt1 | contig 32884 bp, 34 predicted proteins | sample 1570041 | NCBI WGS metagenome assembly OGCL01 (sample SAMN06266162, study PRJEB24511) | hot springs metagenome | isolation source: Hot spring water | place: South Africa: Limpopo | collected 2015-06-22 | reverse complement strand
TGGCCATGCGTTTGATCGGTGACGCCCATCGGGGACGCGGGGATTACCGTTATGCGCTGGAGTGGTATGAGAACAGCCGCGCGACTCTGCGCCAGGCAGCGCGCAATGAGGGCGAGCGCCAATCGGTGCTGCTGGACGAAGCGATCACACTGAAGGCGCTGGGCGACACGCTGTATCTGATGGGACGCGTGGACGAGGCATTGAACAGGTATGCCGAATCGCTGCAGCTGCACGCGCGCATGCCGGGCGACGACTGGCGGCGCTTCGCCGGACTGCGCGGGCTGCACGCCTATATGTACGCGCAGCCGGGGAAGAAGCTCCTCTTCATGGGGGGCGAGATCGCGCAGTGGAACGAGTGGAGCCACGAGGCTAGCCTCGACTGGCACCTGCTCGAGTACGCGCCGCACCAGGGCCTCCAACGGTGGGTGCGGGATCTGAACACCCTCTACCGAGGGGAGCCCTGCCTGCACGAGCTCGACTTCGACGGCGCCGGCTTCGAATGGATCGACTGCCACGATTCGCGTCAGTCGGTATTGAGCTACCTGCGTCGCGGCCGCCACGGGGAGATGCTCGCGGTGGCGCTCAACCTCACCCCGGTGCCCCGCCACGGCTACCGCATCGGCGTGCCAGCGGGCGGAGAATGGCGCGAGATCCTCAATACCGATTCCACCTATTACGGTGGCAGCAACGTCGGCAACGGCCCCGGCCCCTTGATGGCCGAGGACAAGGCCTGGATGGACCGGCCCTTCTCGCTCGCGCTCACTTTGCCGCCGCTCGCCGCCATCGTACTCGCCCCGGCGGGAGGCCAAGGCAACGCCGACTGATCCGGCTCCAATCGGCGTCGTGCGCCGGGTTGAGCCCGGCCCCTGGCTCAGAATCGCTCGTCCGGACCGAGGTGACGCCATTGGCCGAGCGGCAACGCGCCGAGCATCACCCGGCCGATGCGCACCCGCTTGAGGCCGGTCACCATGAGCCCGACCAGCTCGCACATGCGCCGGATCTGGCGTTTGCGGCCCTCCTTGAGGATGAAGCGGAGCTGGTCCTCGTTCTGCCATTCGACCCGGGCCGGACGCAGGCGAACGCCGTCGAGTGATAGGCCGTGGTTGAGCAGCGCCAGGCCTTGGGCATCAAGGTGGCCTTCCACACGCACCAGATATTCCTTTTCCACCTCCGAATCCTCGCCGATCAGCTGGCGGGCGATGCGACCGTCCTGGGTGAGCACCAGCAGGCCGGTGGAATCGATGTCGAGGCGGCCGGCGGGGGCCAGTCCCTTCCACATGGCGGGCCTGAAGCGGGGGCCGGGGCAGCCCTGCCAGTGGCTGTCGGCTCGGATCAGCTGCACGGCCGGGGTGTAGCCCGGCTCGGGCTGTCCGGAGACGTAGCCGACCGGCTTGTGCAAAAGCAGAGTGACACGCTGGCCCTGCCGTTCCGCGGCGCGGCGGTCGAGGCGAATGGCGCAGTCGGGGTCGACCCGGGTACCCAGGATGTCGATGCGCACCCCGTCGACATACACCAGACCCCGTTCGATGTAGCCGTCAGCCTCGCGCCGCGAGCACAAGCCGCGTTGCGCCATCAGCTTGGACAGGCGGACGGATTCGGTCATGGCGGGTCAGCCGCGCGGCTGGACTTCGCGACCGGCCTGCTGGCGGCGGGTTTCATTGCGCGCCGCCCAACGCTGCCAAGCGGCGAGCACCATGTTGGGGTATTCGGCGCGCCCCAGGCTGCCGTTGTAACGGCCCAGCGCCCGGAACAGGTCGCCACGCTCGATGTCGAGGTAGTGGCGCAGGATGGTGGTGCCGAAACGCAGGTTGGTGCGCATGTGGAACAGGTTGTGCTCCGGGGTGCCGATCAGTTCGACCCAAAACGGCATGACCTGCATGTAGCCGCGTGCGCCGGCGCTCGATACGGCGTATTTGCGGAATGCGCTTTCCACCTCGATCAGCCCCATCACGAGGTCCGGTTCCAGGCCGGCGCGCAAGGACTCGTAATAAATGGCGCCGAGCAGTTCGTCGCGATGCTCGCGGTCGGGCAGGCGGCGGGCGAGGTGCGGCGACATCGAATCGATCCAGGCGCGCGCCTCGGGAGTTTCGAACAGGCGGGTATTCACCGCGCGATCGGCGATCGAGCGCGACAGGCTGGCCTGCACGCTGGCGGCGAGCGGCTCGTATTTCTGGTTGCCGGCGAACGGGGCTGTTGGCAGGAGCGCCATGGCACCCGCCAGCACAGAGGCGGCAAGGATGCCGCGCGGGGATCGGCGTTTCAGCTTCGACATGACTCGATGCGCTCACGGATGAAATCCACCGCCTCGGCCCGGGGGATGCGGCTGGCCTGGGACGCGCTGCGGGCCTGGTATTCGAGCGTGCCCTCCTTCAGGCCGCGCTCGCTGATCACCAGACGGTGGGCGACCCCGATGAGTTCCATGTCGGCGAACATGACCCCGGGGCGCTCGTCGCGGTCGTCCAGCAGCACGTCGATGCCTGTGGCCTTGAATTCAGTATAGAGCGCCTCGGCCACGCTCCGCACCTCGGCGCTGCGGCCATAGCCCAGCGGCACGATGGCGAGTTCGAAGGGCGCGATGGCCTGCGGGAAAACGATGCCGCGTTCGTCATGCCCCTGCTCGATGGCGGCGCCGACGATGCGCGACACGCCGATGCCGTAGCAACCCATGATCAGGGTGCGGGTCTGGCCCTCTTCGTCGAGCACCGTGGCCCCCAAGGCCTGGGAATACTTGGCGCCGAGCTTGAAGATATGGCCGACCTCGATGCCGCGGCACAATTCCAGCGTGCCTTGGTCATCCGGGCTGGGGTCGCCGGCGACGACGTTGCGGATGTCGGCGACCTGGTCGGGCTCGGGCAGGTCGCGGCCCCAGTTGACCCCGGCAGCGTGGAACTTCGGTTTGTTGGCGCCGCATACGAAGTCGGCCATGGCCGCCACGCTGCGGTCGGCGATGACGCGGATTTTCGAACGATCGAGCCCGACCGGGCCGAGGAAACCGGGCGGGCAGTGGAAGGCGGCGCGGATCTCCTCCTCAGTGGCGAAGCGGAAATCGCCCAAGCCCTCGACCTTGCCGGTCTTGACCTCGTTGAGGCTGTGGTCGCCACGGATGAGCAGTGCATGCAGTTTCTCGCCGGCCATCACGGCGATCAGTTTCACGGTGCGCTCGAGCGGGATGCCGAGCAGAGCGGCGACGTCCTCGCAGGTGGTCTGTTTCGGCGTCTCGACATCGCGCATCGCCTCGGTGGGCGCCGACCGAGGCGTGGCGGGCGGGAGCGCCTCCGCCATCTCGACGTTGGCGGCGTAGTCGGAGGCCGGGCAAAAGGCGATGGCGTCCTCGCCGGAGTCGGCCAGGACGTGGAATTCGTGCGAACCGGAGCCGCCGATCGCCCCGGTGTCCGCCGTCACGGCACGGAACTTCAGCCCCAGCCGGGTGAAGATGCGGGAATAGGCGACGTGCATGGCCTGATAGGTCGCATCGAGGCTTTCTTCGGTGAGATGGAAGGAATAGGCGTCCTTCATCAGGAACTCGCGCGCGCGCATGACGCCGAAGCGGGGCCGGATCTCGTCGCGGAACTTGGTCTGGATCTGGTAGAAGTTTACCGGCAGCTGGCGGTAGGAGCGCAGCTCCTTGCGGGCGATGTCGGTGATCACCTCCTCATGCGTGGGGCCGAACAGGAAGTCGCGCTGGTGGCGGTCCTTGATCCTCAGCATCTGCGGGCCGAATACCTCCCACCGGCCCGACTCCTGCCACAGCTCGGCCGGGATCACGGCGGGCATCAGCAGTTCGATGGCGCCGGCGCGATCCATCTCCTCGCGCACGATCGCCTCCACCTTGCGCAGCACCCTGAGGCCCAGCGGCATCCAGGTGTAGAGCCCGGAGCCGAGCCGTTTGATGAGGCCGGCGCGCAGCATCAGCCGGTGCGAAACCAGCTCGGCCTCGGCCGGGGCCTCCTTGCTGGTGGAGAGGAAAAAGCGGGCAGTGCGCATGATAGTCTTGGCGGATTGGAAAAACAGGGATTCTACCGATGCGTCTTTTCGGCCGCCAACGGCAATCGTCCGCCCCCGTCCCGGTCGAGATCAGCGAAAAACAGGGTGTGCGCTACCTGCATCTGGGCGGGGATGCGGTGCAGAGCGCCATGCGCATGCGCGATCCGTTCGCGCTGGAGCTGGAATACACCCGCGCCATGTTCGCCGCCCTGCTGTTCGTGCCGGAGGTCCGCGCGATCGGCCTGATCGGCCTGGGCGGCGGCTCCATCGCCAAGTATGTGCACCGGCGCCTGCCCGAATGCCGGATCGAGGCGGTCGACATCCACGCCGAGGTCATTGCCGCGGCCCGGACCTGGTTCATGTTGCCGGACAACGACGAGCGCCTCGATGTGCGGGAGGCGGACGGGGCGCGCTGGATCGAGTCCCGCCCGGCGGCATTCGATCTGTTGCTGGTCGACGGCTATGACGGCCGCCGCATCGTCGAGGCGTTGGCCTCGCCCGGCTTCTACGCCGCCTGTATTGCCGCCCTGCGGCCGGGGGGCTGCGCGGTGTTCAACCTGTGGGGCAGCGACCGCCTGTTCGAAACCTATCGCCAGCGCATCGAGGCGGCATTCGGCCATGCCCCTCTGCTCCTGCCGGCCGAGAAGAAAGGCAACATCCAGGTGTTCGCGTTCCGGCCGCCCTGGCCGGGGCTTGAACTCGACGTGCTCGAGGATCGCGCCGGTGCCTGGCAGCAGCGCCTGGGCCTCGAATTCACCCGGTTCCTCGCGCGCCTCGTCGCGCTCAATCCGGTCGCCGCGGGCGCGTTCGAGCTGGCCCCCGGCGAGGCCTGAGGTTTCCGCCCGGCCACCGGCTTTCAATCGCCGGCGAAGGGTGGGAAAATGTAGCCAGTACATCAATTGATCGAGGACGGCCATGATCGACAAGGACGGTTACCGGCCGAACGTGGGCATAGTCCTGTGCAACCCGCGCAACCAGGTGTTCTGGGGCAAGCGCGTGCGGCAGAATTCGTGGCAGTTTCCACAGGGCGGGATCCAGCATGGCGAGACGCCGGAGCAGGCCATGTACCGCGAACTGCACGAGGAAGTCGGGCTTCAGGCTCGCCATGTGCGCATCCTGGGCCGCACCCGCGACTGGTTGCGCTATGACGTGCCGCGCGAATGGGTGCGGCGCGAGTGGCGCGGCCATTACCGTGGCCAGAAGCAGATCTGGTTCCTGCTCCGTCTGGTTGGCCGTGATTGCGACGTCTGTCTGCGCGCCAGCGAGCATCCGGAGTTCGACGCCTGGCGCTGGAACGATTACTGGAACCCGGTCGGCGCCGTGGTCGATTTCAAGCGCGAGGTCTATCGCCTGGCGTTGAGCGAGCTGCGCACTTATCTCGAAGGCGAGATCCCGCCGCGCAGTCGGCATCCATATTGTCAGGCCATGCGCATGCATGGCGGACACCCCTGAGACCGCGCCGGCGCCCCGCCCCTGCGACCTCCAAGCCAAAGGAAGCGTCCATGTCCGATTCGTATTCCACCCTCCCTGCCATGCCCCTGCAGAAGGGCGCGACCTATCTCAAGCCCCGCCAGAGCCTGCCCGAGCTGGTGCGCCTGGAGGATCCCGCCCTGACGGTGATGACCGACTTCGCCCTGGTCACCGCCCGGACCATCGCTCCACTGGAGAACATCGAGGCGGCGCGCGCCCGCATGATCAATGCCGGCGTGCGTCTGCTGCTGGTGGTCGATGAGCAGGAACACATCCTCGGCCTCATCACCGCCACCGACCTCACCGGCGAGAAGCCGATGCAGATCCTGCAGACCCAGGGCATCCGCCACAGCGACGTGCTGGTCAAGGACATCATGACCCCGCGCGAGAAACTGGACGTCATCTGCATGGACGACCTCAAGGGCGCCAAGGTCGGCAACGTCGTCGCCACGCTCATCGCCCAAGGGCGCCAGCATGCCCTGGTGGTCGAGCGTCAGGCCGACCTCAGCCAGATTCTGCGCGGCATGTTCTCCGCCTCGCAGATTGGCCGTCAGCTCGGCACGCCCATCCACACCCTGCCGGTAGCGCGCACCTTCGCCGAGATCGGCACCCAGCTCAACCACTGAGGCGGGAGGCTGGTATGCGCACCCTCATGCTGCGGATCGGCGCACTGCTCGTCCTGCCGGGTCTGGCCGGGCATCTCCTCGCCGAGCCCGTGCCGGGCAACCCCTGGCTACAGCCTCCGCCGGCAAGCATGCGCATGCCGCCGGCCTGGATGTCCCCGCCGCGTCGGGTCGAGCCGCAAACCCCAGCCCGCGCGACACCCCAGCGCCCTGCGGCCGACAAGTCGCAGGCCGGCGCGAAACCGGTGGCCAGCCCGGCGACCGGCAAGCGCAAGCTGTGCTGGAAAGGCGACCGCCTCGACGTATGTCCTTGAGTCGTTCCGGGTGCTTGTCCGGGTTCCTTGCGGCACCGGCTATAGTTGATTAAAATTATCAACAATTATCCCATCGGGGGTCGCTTGAATTGCATGGCTTCACCCCAACCTGTCGCCCGCCGGCCTGATTCGACGGCCGCGGGCGGAGCGGGTAATCCCTTTCGTGAATCACTGATTGCAGAGGTATGTGATGTCGGTCACCGAACAGCAGGTCCAGGCGGCGCTCAAGGCGCTGGTCGATCCCAATACCCAGAAGGATTTCATCAGCGGCAAGTCGGCGCGCAACATCAGGATCGAGGGCGGCAAGGTCACGCTCGACGTGGTCCTCGGCTATCCCGCGAAAATGGTGCAGGACGAGATCCGCGCCATGATCGAAGGCGCCATCCGTGGCCTGCCGGGCGTGGAATCGGTCACCGCCAACGTGTCCTGGAAGATCGTCGCCCATAGCGTGCAGCGTGGCGTGAAACTGATCCCCAACGTCAAGAACATCATCGCCGTAGCATCCGGCAAGGGGGGCGTGGGCAAGTCCACGACCGCGGTCAACCTGGCCCTGGCGCTGGCCGCAGAGGGTGCCAGGGTGGGGATGCTGGACGCAGACATCTACGGCCCCTCGCAACCGACCATGCTCGGCATCACCGGCCGGCCGGTGTCCGAGGACGGCGAATCGCTGGAGCCGATGATCGGCCATGGCATCCAGGCCATGTCCATCGGTTTCCTGATCGACGTCGATACCCCCATGGTCTGGCGCGGCCCGATGGTCACCCAGGCCTTGGAGCAGTTGCTCAACAACACGCGCTGGAAGGACATCGACTATCTGGTGGTGGACCTCCCGCCGGGCACCGGCGACATCCAGCTCACCCTGGCCCAGCGCGTGCCCGTCACGGGCGCCGTGATCGTCACCACGCCGCAGGACATCGCGCTCATCGACGCCCGCAAGGGACTGAAGATGTTCGAGAAGGTGGGCGTGCCCATCCTCGGCGTGGTGGAAAACATGTCGCTGCACATCTGCTCGAAGTGTGGCCATGAGGAGCCGATCTTCGGCACCGGTGGCGGCCAGAAGATGTGCGACGACTATGGCGTCGAATTCCTCGGCGGCCTGCCGCTCGACATGCGCATCCGAGAGGAGACCGACTCCGGAAAGCCCACCGTGGTGGCCGAGCCGGAGGCGCGCATCGCCGAGATCTACCGGCAGATCGCCCGCCGGGTGGCGGTCAAGGTGGGCGAGCTGGCGGTCGACCACAGCGCCAAGTTCCCCAGCATCGTTATCCAGAACACGTAAGGCGGGTGACGACGTGACGAGTGACACGTGACGGTCGACGACGGCCACCGGGTCCACTGCGTCACCCGTCACTCCTCCCCCTGACTGCATAACATCGCGCTTCCTGGCCGACATTCAGCGCGGCCACACCCTGCTGCGCCAGGAGCGGCCGGTGGAGGCCCTGCACCTGGCCAAGCAGATCCTGGCCATTGACCCAGACGAGGTCGAGGCCCTGTATCTGCAGGCACTGTGCTTCCTGCGCGGCGGCCGGTTCGAGGATGCCGCGCTCGCCTTGCGCCGGGCCCTCGCCCTGCAGCCCGGGGTGGCGGCGTTGCACCTGAACCTGGGGGTGGCCATGCAGGCCGTGGGGCGACTGGCGGAGGCCGAGGCCGCCTACCGGGAGGCGGCCCGTCGAGCGCCAAACCTCGCAGAAGCGCATTGGCAACTGGGCGGCCTGCATGAACGCTAGGGCCGGCTCGGTGAGGCCGAACAGGCCAACCGTCGCGCGCTCAAGGTCGATCCGCAATCCTGTCAGGCCTGGCACAACCTGGGGGTGACCCTCCTGCGTCAAGGGCGCGCCGAGGAGGCGGTGCCTGCCCTGCGCAAGGCACTCCGCTTCTGCCCCGGCCTGATCTGGTCGCGTGCCAGTCTCGCCGCCGCATTGCGTTCGCTGGGCCGCCTGGATGAGGCGCTCGCCGAGGCCGAGGCGGCGAGCCAGGCACGCCCCGATCTGGCCCTCACATGGCTGTCCCTAGCGGAAACGCGGCTGGTACGGGGCGAGTTCGACGCAACCCTCGCCGCCACCCTGTCTGCGCTCAAGATCGACCCCGCCCATGCCGAGGCCTATCGCATCCTTGCCGCGGCACTGGAGGGGCAGGGTTTCGCGGTCGAGTCACTGGCCGATTGTGGCCGTGCCCTGGCCGAACACCTCGCGGCCCAGTCCATTCCGGAGCCGGAACGGCAGGCACGGCTGCGCGACTACCACCTCAACCTGGCCGGGCTGTGCGTGCAATGGGGCCAGCATGCCGGGGCGGAGCAGCATTACCGCGCGGCACTGGCGATCGACCCCGAGTGCGACGAGGCACGCAGTGGCATGCTGTTCGCCGCCAATTACCGCCCCGACCTCGCCCCCCTCGCGGCGCGCGCCGATGCCGAGCGGGAGGCCGAAACGATGCGCCGGCGCCGGTCGCAATGCGGGTTCGACACGCACGACCGCGATCCGGAGCGACCCTTGCGCATCGGTCTGGTGTCCGGCGATTTCGGCCGGCACCCGGTCGGCTATTTCCTCGCCGGGCCGCTGGCCGAGATCGATCCCGGGCAATTCATCCTGCATGCCTATTCCACCCTCGTGCGCAATGACCGCCAGACCGGGGTGTTGCGCGCATCGATCCCGCACTGGCGCGACGTCGATACACTCGATGACGATGCGCTGATCGAACGGATCCGCGCCGATCGTATCGACATCCTGATCGACCTGGCCGGGCACACCCTCCACAACCGGATGGCGGTGTTTGCCGCCCGCGCCGCACCCGTGCAGGTGACCTGGCTGGGCTATTTCGCCACCACCGGACTGGCGGCCATGGACTGGATCCTGGCCGACCCGCAGGTGTTGCCGCCGGCCGAGGAAGCCCATTTTTGCGAGCGACCCTGGCGCCTTCCGGACAGCTATTACTGCTTCGCGCCACCCACCGATGCGATCGAGGTGGCGCCGCCCCCCTCCAGTCGCGGCGCGCCGTTCACATTCGGCTGCTTCAACAACCCGGCCAAGCTCAACGAACGCGTCATCGCGCTCTGGTCCCGCATCCTTGCCGGACTGCCCGGCGCGCGCCTGTTGCTCAAGTACAGGCATTACCGCAACCCCGACTTCGTCGCCGCGATGCGGGCCCGTTTCGCCACGCACGGGATCGATGCGGAGCGTCTCGAATTCGAGGGCGAGACCCTCCGCCCGGAGTACCTGCGCGCCTTCGACCGGGTCGATGTCGCGCTCGATCCATTCCCCTATCCCGGCGGCACCACCACCGTCGACGGGCTGTGGATGGGGGTGCCGGCACTGACCCTGAAAGGCGATCGATTCATCGCCCACCAGGGCGAGACCATCCTCACCAGCGCCGGGCTTGCAGACTGGATCGCCCGTGACGCGGAGGAATACGTCGCACGGGCCATCGCCGCGGCCCGCGACATCGACCATCTGACGGCACTGCGCGCCAGCTTGCGCCCGCAAATTCTGGCCTCGCCGCTGTGCGACGCGCCGCGCTTCGCCCGCAACCTGGAGGCCGCCTGGCGCGGCATGTGGCGGCGGTGGTGCGCGGAACGCGAGGCGAATCACGAAGGAAACGCTGAATAAAGCCGCGAGCGGGATGCAGCGCAAGGCGCACGGAGCGCAGCGACCGAAGCCAACACCGCGCAACGCTGCGATGCGCCCGCACAGCAATTTATTCAGCGTTTCCCAAAGTGACGGATGACAATTGACGGGTGACGGGTGACAATCGCCGCTCACTTCGTCACCCGTCCATGGTCAGCGTATGTCCATCAAATCCGACCGCTGGATCCGCCGCATGGCGGTCGAACAGCAGATGATCGAACCCTTCGAGGCCGGCCAGGTCAAGACCGTGCAGGGCGAGAGGATCGTATCCTACGGCACCTCCAGCTATGGCTACGATGTGCGTTGCGCCGACGAATTCAAGGTGTTCACCAACCTCAACCACACCCTGGTCGACCCCAAGAATTTCGATCCCGGCAGCTTCGTCGAGGTGAAGGGCGATTCATGCATCATCCCGCCCAATTCATTTGCGCTCGCCCGTACCGTGGAATATTTCCGCATCCCGCGCAATGTGTTGGTGATCTGTCTGGGCAAATCCACCTACGCCCGCTGCGGCATCATCGTCAATGTCACGCCGCTGGAGCCGGAGTGGGAAGGCCACGTCACGCTGGAGTTCTCCAACACCACGCCGCTGCCGGCACGCATCTATGCCAACGAAGGCGTGGCGCAGATGCTGTTCCTCGAATCCGACGAGGTGTGCGAGACCTCCTATCGCGACCGGGGCGGCAAGTATCAAGGCCAGACCGGCGTGACACTGCCCAAGATCTGACCCCTGAAACCTGATCGCCATGCGCTTCCGCTTCCCCGTAGTCATCATCGACGAAGACTTCCGCTCCGAGAACCAGAGCGGCCTGTCCATCCGCACCCTGGCCGAGGCCCTGGAAAAGGAGGGCATGGAGGTGTTGGGTGTGACCAGCTACGGCGACCTGTCCTCCTTCGCCCAGCAGCAGTCGCGCGCCTCTGCATTCATCCTGTCGATCGACGACGAGGAACTGGCCGGCTCGCCCGAGGCGGCGCAGGAGGCCCTGGCCAAGATCCGCACCTTCGTCGAGGAGATCCGCTTTCGCAACGCCGAGATCCCCATCTTCCTGCACGGCGAGACCCGTACCTCGCGGCACATCCCCAACGACATCTTGCGCGAGCTGAACGGCTTCATCCACATGCTGGAGGACACTCCGGAGTTCCTGGCCCGCTACATCGCCCGCGAGGCGCGCGCCTACCTCGATTCGGTGGTGCCGCCCTTCTTCCGGGCGCTCACCCATTACGCCGCCGACGGCTCCTATTCCTGGCACTGTCCTGGGCACTCCGGCGGGGTGGCCTTCCTGAAGAGCCCCATCGGCCAGATGTTCCACCAGTTCTTTGGCGAGAACATGCTGCGCGCCGACGTATGCAACGCGGTCGAGGAACTCGGCCAGCTCCTCGACCACACCGGGCCCGTGGCCGCCAGCGAACGCAACGCCGCGCGCATCTTCAACGCCGATCACCTGTTCTTCGTCACCAACGGCACCAGCTCCTCGAACAAGATGGTCTGGCACGCCACTGTGGCACCCGACGACATCGTGGTGGTGGACCGCAACTGCCACAAATCGGTGCTGCACTCGATCATCATGACCGGGGCGATCCCCATCTTCCTCACCCCGACCCGCAACAACTACGGCATCATCGGCCCGATCCCGATGGAGGAGTTCCGGCCGGAAAACATCCAGAAGAAGATCGACGCCCACCCCTTCGCCAGCCAAGTGAAGACCAAGCCGCGCGTGCTCACCATCACCCAGAGCACCTACGATGGCATCGTATACAACGTCGATACCATCAAGGAGCTGCTGGGCAGCAGCATCGACACCCTGCACTTCGACGAAGCCTGGCTGCCCCACGCCTCCTTCCACGATTTCTACAAGGGCATGCACGCCATCGGCAAGGACCGGCCGCGCGCCCGCGACGCCCTGGTGTTCGCCACCCAGTCCACGCACAAGCTGCTTGCCGGCCTCTCGCAGGCCAGCCAGATCCTGGTGCAGGACGCCGAGACCCGGAAACTCGATTTCCACCGCTTCAACGAGGCGTATCTCATGCACACCTCGACCTCGCCGCAGTATTCCATCATCGCTTCGTGCGACGTCGCCGCGGCGATGATGGAACCCCCCGGTGGCACCGCCCTGGTCGAGGAGTCCATCCTCGAGGCGCTCGACTTCCGCCGCGCCATGCGCAAGGTGGACGAGGAGTTCGGCGAGGACTGGTGGTTCAAGGTGTGGGGCCCGGACCGACTGGCCGAGGAGGGCATCGGCGAGCGCGACGACTGGATCCTGCACGCCCACGACCGCTGGCACGGCTTCGGCCATCTGGCCACCGGCTTCAACATGCTCGACCCGATCAAGGCCACCCTGATCACCCCGGGGCTCGGCGTCGACGGCGACTTCGCCGACTGGGGCATCCCCGCCGCCATCGTCACCAAATACCTGGCCGAGCATGGCGTCATCGTCGAAAAGACCGGCCTGTATTCATTCTTCATCATGTTCACCATCGGCATCACCAAGGGCCGCTGGAACACCCTGCTCACCGCACTGCAGCAGTTCAAGGCCGACTACGACGAGAACCAGCCGCTGTGGCGGGTCTTGCCGGAGTTCGTCGACAAGTATCCGCGCTACGAAAAGATCGGCCTCAAGGACCTGTGCGAGCAGATCCACACCATCTACAAGGCCAATGACGTGGCGCGACTCACCACCGAGATGTACCTCTCCGAGATGGCGCCAGCGATGAAGCCGACCGATGCGTTCGCCAAGATGGCGCACCGCGAGATCGAACGGGTCGAGATCGACCACCTCGAAGGCCGCATCACCTCCATCCTGCTCACCCCGTATCCGCCCGGCATCCCGCTCCTGATTCCAGGCGAACGCTTCAACGCCACCATCGTGCGCTATCTGCAGTTCACGCGCGAATTCAACCAGCGTTTCCCCGGCTTCGAGACGGACGTGCATGGTCTGGTCGAGGAAATCGACAACGGGGTGAACCGGTATTTCGTCGATTGCGTGCTGTAAGCGCAAGCTTCGCCTGCTCCGCCAAAAGCGGACGAGGCGCATGGACCGGCAGGTAGATACAACGTTGATACTTGCACCGAGACGCAGCCTACACTCGAAATGTTTCCACCTAGGAGCCTGTCGGCGCGTCAGGCGCAGCGTTGGCCGATCAGGTCAAGAGCCTCGACTGGAAAGCACGTCAGGCGGAAAAGAAAGGCCGCGCCACCCCAGGCGAGATAGCCGAAATCAAGGCCAGAATCAAGGCGCTGCTGCAGCTCGCCTGAAGCACACCGGGCTTTGCAAGGCCCTCAATCGGCGCGCCGGGCCGTCATCAGGAACACCGGGTAGGCGCGCGGCCCCTCCGGGCGTTCCTTGACGATCTCGAAGACCGTCTGAAAGCGCGGCCGGGCAAACCCCGCCGCCTCGACCCGCGCGGCCAGCGCCGTGCGTTCGAAGCCAGGATGGACGTCGTACTCCGGGCCGTGGAACGAGCCGTCCTCGGCATCCAGATCGGCCACACACAGATGGCCGCCGGGTTTGAGCAGGGTGTGAAAAATCCCCAGGATGCGCGCGGTGTCCGGCACGTGGTGCAGGGTCATGGCGGTCATGATGAGGTCGAAGCGATCCGAAGGCATGGGATCGGCCATCAGGTCGAGCCGGCATGCCTCCATGTTGTTCGCCCCGCGCGCGGCGATCTTTTCGTTCAGCACCTCCAGCATGCCGGGCGAACTGTCCGCAAGCCGCATGGCGCCGACCGCGTCGGCAAGCGGGAAGGCGAGATGGCCGGTGCCGCAGCCGTAATCCAGCACCTGCATGTCCGGATGCAAGGGCACCGCGGCGCGGATCGCGGCGGCGATCCGCTCGCCGCGCTCGCGGAATACGGGGTTTTCGTCCCATTGCCGGGCCTTGCTGTCGAAATGGGCAGAATCAGATGCGTTCATAGGCGCTGCGGGCATGATTCATGTAAAAAAGGCATGACACACACCAAGTGTGCCATGCCTTACACAATCCCCAGTGTCGAACTGGGAAAAGGAGTTATAGCTCTTCCATTTTCACCAATCCGATGTCTTTTGCAAGCCAGAAGCGCACACCCAATCGACTGACATTCGAGCAGATGTTGTTGAACGGCACATTCGTCTCGGTAACCTTGTACTCCAGCACGATGGCCGATACGGGCTGGCCATTGTGCTGGACAGTTGCCGTACCCAATACAGTGAGGGTGACGTGCTGAGTGATGGGCTCCCAGCGGTACGGATTGGTCTCGCCCTTGCCCTGATTGGCATCGACGTTCCAGTCGGTTTTCCCACACCTGTCGGAGTGCGCGGTCTGTGGAGTGTTGGTGTAAACCAGAAGGCGTTCATGGGTAGTGTAGGTATACACATCGCCAACTTTCATCCCGGCTTTTGCAAGCATGATTGGCGTATCCCAGACCATCTCTTGTTTGACCGCACCTGGGCTGCCGGCATGCAAGGTTCCGCGTTTTTCCCAATCATTTGGCTTGACCCACCAGGTTTCCTTGCTCAGCTTGAGCCCTTCGCTGTCGGTGAACAGGATGAATTCATGGATGATGTTGCCCTGATCGTCGCGTTCCACCATGGTGTAGCGCCCATCGTTCACAGACCGGACTTCTCCAAAGGATTGGGGAAGAAGATGGGCCAAGGTCAAGGTGTTCGGGTCCGTGGCATTGTCGTTTGCAACATTGCCGGATGAGGATTGGGGAAGAAGATGGGCCAGGGTCAAGGTGTTCGGGTCCGTGGCATTGTCGTTTGCAACATTGCCGGATGTGCCGCTGTTGTCTGGAGTCGTTGGATTATTCTCGGCTGAGGGTGAGTCACCGTCCCCCCCCCCGAGGCAGCCGGCAAGGCTCAGACCAAGTGCAACTACCAAAGTGATTGGCAAGATTCTCTTAAAAATCATGACTCAAACTCTCCTGAAACGGGTTGATGATGATCCCCGGGGATGATCCCCGGGTTTAGCCAAGATTTGAAAAGCCTTGACCACAAGAGTGTATTCGCCTGAATGGAAAAAGGAATATGACGAAAGATATATGCCAAAGGTTATGGCAGTCAGTGTTTGGACCGAGGCTTGTGGCCAATCGCATGATCGGTCAAACGGCCCCCACATTGGGGTCGAGCTGAAGCTGGTACAGGCCGGGCGCGATCTCGCGGCCGAAGATGCGCAAAAGCGGCGTGAGCTCCGGTGCGTGCGCGGGGTCGGGGCGGGCCTGGCCGTCGAAGCGGAGCGTGCCGCCGGCTTGCCACTGGCCCTGACCCGTCAGTTGCAGCGCGGCCGGGCCCGAAGTGGATAGATCGACATCGAGCCGGTCACCGGCCCCGGTGAGATGCAGGCGGTAGCTGCCCAGCGGGCGGACCGGGCTGAGGCTGGATGCGGCGTCGCGCCAGAGGATCTCGATCTCGCCGGCAAATTGGCCTTCGGCGAGCATGATGTCGCGCGCCGATACGCCGAGCTGGCCGGCGGGCTCGGCCTCGCGCAGGGTGGGGGTGATGGCGCCCAGCAGGGCGGCCGGAAGCTCGATGCGCAGGCTGGAGATTTCGATGCCGGCGGGCGTGATGCGGGCGGCAAGGATGGGCTGGGCATTGGCTTCGGAAAGCACACTGAGGCCGATCCGGGGGGGGACGCCGGCGAGGCTGAGTTGCCAGCGCAGGCGGGCCAGGGTGACCGCCTCGCCGCGCGGCAGGAGGGCCTGCAGGGTGCCTTGCCCGGCCCAGAGCCGGCCCGAGGTGGCGGTGAGCATGAGGTGGCCGTGACTGGCGCGCACGAGGCCCCGGTCGAGCCAGGTGGCCGGCGCCAGGACGAGCAGGCCCCCTAGACCGGCGACGCCGAACAGCCCGGCGAGCGCGATGCGGGCCAGCCCGCGGCGGATTGTTGTCCAGGTGGCGCGGTTCATTCCCCGCTCCGCTGGGCGAGGACCGCGCGCAGACGCGTGTGCCCCGTCTTTTCGTCGAGGTTCAGGGTCAGGCTTTCCAAGGCGATGCCCTGACCTCTGAGGTCGATGAGCCAGTGGATCCAGTCCGCAGGCGGGCGGCCTTCGGCGATCACCTGCACCCGGGCCTCGCCCAGCGGGCTGATGGACACCAGGTGAGTGGCGAGATCACGCGCCATTGCCCGGCTTTCCACCCGGCGCGCGAGCGGCAGCGCGGCGGCCTCGTCCGTGCCATCGCGCTGGCGCAGGCGTTCGATCTCGGCGACCTGGGCCTCGGCCAGACGGTGCTGGGCGCGCAGTTCCGGGAGCCGCCGCTCCAGGGTGGCGCGGCGCTCGGCAAGCGGCGCGTAGATCCCGCCGTAGAGCACGGTCAGCGCCACCACCCCGGCGGCGATCTGGATCATGCGGCGTTCGCGCGCTGCGCGCTCCTCCCAGAACCGGCGCCAGCCTTGCTTGAGTCGTTCAGCGGACATCGGGCTCTCCAGCAGGTTGGGTTTCGATCACGATGCGAACACCGCCGGCCTCGTCCGGCGCCGCCGTGGCGGCGAGCCCCGCGCCGGCGAGCGCGGCGAGGAATGCCTCCGGCCAGGCGGCGGGGCCGGGGGCGTAGCGCAGCACGATGCGGCCCTCGGCATGCTCCAGACCGCGCAGGGGCGGGCCGCCCGCGGGCGTATGGGCGCCGACGCGGGCGAGACGAGCGAGCGCGTCGTCTTCACCGCCGCCGCGCGCGGCGCGCAAGGCGGCGAGCCGGGCGCCGATCTGCCAGGCCGGATCGACGATCGCCGCATGCGCGGGCAGGGCTTGCGCGGCAAGACGGTTGAGCCCGCTGCGCAAGCGGTCTTGCTCGCGTTCGAGGCGGGCGCTGTCGATGCCGGTCGCGACGAGCTGGAGGATGGCCAGGACCAGGGCGCCCCAGGCCAGGGTTTGCGCCAGGGGCTGCCATTCGAAGCGGCGGTGGCGTGGGTGCAATGCGCCCTGCAGCAGGTTGAGTCCGGCTGACGCGGCGGGCCAGTCGGCGTCCTGCCAGCGCCATTCGGGCAGGACTTCGACGGGGCAGCCGAGCGTCGCCTGCCAGCGCTCCGGGTCGGCGGGATGGAGCGCGTGTCCGGGGTATAGGCGCAGACTTTGCGGCGCCCCGCCCGCGGCCGGGGTCGTGAGCGCGAGGCGCAGGGCGGCGGGCGGATCGCCCGTGTCGAGGGCGAGGCCGATGCCCGGGCCCAAGCGGGCGAAGCCGCCGTCTTCCCGCGCCAGCACCGCCCATGCGCCGGGCTCGATGGGCAGCAGCAGCGATTCGGGCAGGGCCGCGTCGATGCGGAGTCCGCGCGCGGCGAGCCGGTCCAGGGCCTGGGTGAGCCAGGCCCGGTCGATGACGGCCAGCCAGCTCGTGCCCCGGCTGTCACGATCGATGCGTGCGACGTGCAGTTGCTCGGCTTCGGAAAGGCTCACCGCTTCGGCGGCGGCCGGCAAGAGGGGGGCGAGGCGCGCCGCAGGCAGATCGGGCAGTTGCGCGGGCAGGCAGGTGACGAGCTCGGCGGCCAGCACGAGATGACAGCGGCGGGGCGGCGGCTGATCCGCGAGTTCATCGAGGGCATTGCCGCGCGCCGTGATGCGGCCGTCCGGCGCACGCAATACCCAGGGTGCGTCCTGGCCTTCGCGCAGGCTGTCGCGACGCAGATGGATACGAAGCTCGCTCATAAGGCGGCCCTCCAGATCAGGGTGGGAAACTCGCGGCCTTCGCGCCGGAACAGGGCCTGGCTGCCAAGTGCGACGCGGCCATGCCGGGCGTGCGCGGTGACGCGGAAATAGCGGCTGGCGAACACGACCATGTCCGGGTTGAGGCCGGTTCCGGCCGGCAGGGCATTGGCTACGTCGCCGAAATTGCGGAAATGGACGCGTTCGCGCCGGGCGACCAGGGCGTGCGCTTCGTCCAGGTGCAGCCCGGGCGCGAGCGCGGCGATCAATTCGGGCGGGGCGGTGTTGAGATTGACGCGGGTGGTTTCGGGCAGGAGAGTGACGTATGGACGCAGCTGGGCAAGGATCTCGGAGGTCATGCCACGGACCGGCATCAATTCGCCCAGGTTGACGAGCGGGCGGTTGGGGGGCAAGGCACCCCGCCCGGCCTGGCGGTAGGCCTCGCTTTCCGGGCCGGATTCGTCGAAGGCCAGATCGTCGGCATCCAGCCAGTCCGCCACCGCCCCGGCGAGTCCCTCCGGCAGGTCGAGGTGCTGAAGCAGGCGTGCGAATACCGCGCGCTGGGCCGGCACCACTTCGCCATCGCGCACCAGGTTGTTGAGGTTGAAACGGCCGTCCTGGTCCTGGATGCGGCCACGGATGCGGAAGCCTTCCGCTTCAACCGGCGGCATCTCGCGCGCCCAGGCCTCGCCGCTGTGATCGACACTGTTTTGCCGCGCATCGTCCCACAACACCGCCGCCGCCCATTGCTCGCCGGCGCGCAGCACCCAGCGGGCCTGGTCGAGGTGGGCCAGGTTTTCGAGCTTGCGCGTCTCGATGTGGCTGCGGAACAGGAACTGGCTGGCGGCCAGCGTGGCCAGGGCCACCACCAACATGGCGACGATCACCGCCGCGCCGGCCTGAGGATGAAAACGGGCGTTCATTGCAGCCGCCATATCCGGGTGAGCTCGATGCCGTCGGCCAGGGTGAGGTTCCATTGCAGGGCGCGCGGCAGGGTGCCGGCCCGTTCCGGCGGCCATTCGTCGCGCCAGGTGCCAGAGGCGTCCATGAAACGGGCGCCGAATCGTTCGATGCCTTCGAGCAGCGTCTCCGCGTCCGGCTCGCGGGCGGGAAGCCGTTCGACGCGGGTAAGCCGGCCTTCGGCGAAGCGGTAGCGCACCTCGACGAGTCCAAAGCCCAAGTCTTCCGGGCGTTGCCGCTCGAAGGCCAGCTCCAGCCCGCCCGCAGGACCGGGCTCGACGACGAAGCCGGCGCGGCCGGCTTGCGGCGGCGTGGCGGGGGGCACGGCATCGATAAGGTCGGCTTCCACCCGGTGGAACACCCGTGCCAGGGCCTGCCAGCGCTGCGACTCGGCGCGGGCATGGCGTTCGGCGGCCAGCACCGCATCCAGGGCTCGGAAACTGGTGAGCGCAAACACGCCGAGCAGCACCACCGCCACCATCACCTCGATCAGGGTGAAACCGGCCTGCGCGGGCGGGGCATGCAAGGCCGGCATGTTCAGCCCGTCCGCACCAGGAATGCGACCAGCTGGCGAAGCGGACGGTCCGGCGCATGCGCCAGGCTGACGCTGACCTCCAGGCGGCGGAAACGTGGGTTTGGCGTGGCTTTCACCTCCTCGCGCAGGATGAATGCGTGGCCGGCCAGCTCGGCGTCCTGCTCGCGCACGCCGGGTTCCGGCCAGTCGCCGCGTGCGGTGCGTTCCGCCACCACGTTCTGCGCCAGCCACAGGGCGATGAGGCGGGTGCGGTGTTCGAGCGCCGCCTCGCTGCCCACGCCGCTCGCGCGCAGGGCGGCGGCCAGGCCGATGGCGACGATGGCCAGGGCGATCAACACCTCGATCAGGGTGAAGCCGCGCGCTGCACCGGGTGTACTGATTGTGTTCATGATCCTTCCCGAGCCCACGTCGCGACGAAGTCCGCGCCGGAACCCTCGACCCGGGCACGCAGGGGGCCGACGGCCAGCTCAATGACCACCGCACGCGGGCCGAAGGGACCGAGATCGAGCCGCTCGCCCGGCGTCAGCGGGCGGTCCTGCGCCATGACGGCGCGGATGTGCATCCCGGCCGGCAGGGTGCGCGGCCGGAACAGTTCATCGCCGCCCAGCGCGCGCCAGACCGGGCCGGACTCGGTGAGCTCGCGGCGCTGGAAGGCGTAGCCCGATTCACCGGCCACCCAGCCCAGGGCAAGCCCGCCCAGCTCCGATTCCTCGCGTGCCTGCGCCAGCAGCAAGGCCAGGCGTTCGACCTCGACTTCGAGCTGGCGGGACGAATCCGGACGCAATGCGAGACTGGCGCCGCCTACCGCGATGGCGAGGATGAGGAGCGCCACCAGCATCTCGATCAGGGTGAAGCCTTTTGCGCGTGACAAGCTGACACGCGCCAGAGGACAGGATGGGGCGAAGCTGCCCTGCAGCATCGCATCACGCGTCGATCCGTCCCCACGCACTTCAATACCTTACTGCATCCAGTTGCCGATGTCCGCGTCGCGGCCTTCGCCGCCGGGCTGTCCATCCGCGCCCTGGCTGAACACGTCGATCTCGCCGTGGCGCCCCGGGTGCAGATACAAATATGGATTGCCCCAGGGGTCGCGGGGCAGCCGCTCCAGATAGCCGCCGTGCTTCCAGTTGGGCGGAATGGGGGCCAGCGTGGGTTTGGTCACCAGTGCGGAGAGACCCTGCTCGGTAGTGGGATAACGCATGTTGTCGAGGCGATACAGCTTGAGCGCCTGGACGAGTACGGCGATGTCCTGCTGCGCGGCAATGACGCGCGCTTCGTCCGGGCGGTCCATGAGGCGCGGCGCGATCAGCGCGGCGAGCACGCCGAGGATGACCAGCACGACCATCAGTTCGATCAGGGTAAAGCCTTTTGCGGTTTTCATTGCGTATCTCATGCGCGATTCGGATTCGTGAAGGGTAAAGAATACGGAGGCGGTCAGCGCAGCATCCGGTTCATCTCGATGATCGGTTCCAGGGTGGCGAGCACGATCACCAGCACCACACCGCCCATGATCAGGATGAGCAGCGGTTCGAGCAGGGCGGTGAGCGTCGTCAGCCGCGCACCCACCGCCAGCTCCTGCTGGCGTGCGGCCTGTTCCAGCACCCGGGGCAGCTCGCCACTGGCCTCGCCGCTCGCCACCAGATGCACCAAGAGGGGCGGAAAAGCGCCCGATTCGCGCAGCGCCCGGCTGATGCCCATGCCTTCGCGCACGCGCAGGGCGGCCTCACGCACGGCCTGGCGAAATACCCGGTCGTCGAGCGCGGCGGCGGCGTGGTGGAGCGCAGAAACCACCGGCACGCCGCTAGCGGACAGCACCGCCAGGGTGTCGGCGAAGCGGGCGGTGGCGAGTCCGCTGCGCAGTCGGCCGATCACCGGCAGATCCAGCAGGAAACGGTGCCAGCGCGCCCGCACCGGCTCCAACGCCAGCAGGCGAACGGCGAGGAAGGCGGCCACGACGAGGCCTGGCAAAACGATCCAGGCGCTGGCGCGGACCGCATCGGATACCGCGATGAGGGCCCGCGTGAGCCAGGGCAGGGTCTGCCGGCCGTGCTCGAACACGGCCACCACCTGCGGCACCACGTAGGTGAGCAGCACGCCGATCACCAAGAGCGCGACCACGGTGACGATGGCCGGGTAGATCAAGGCCGCGCCGACCTTGTGGCGCAAGGCCTGGCCCCGTTCCAGAGAGTCAGCCAAGCGCTCCATGACGGCGGGCAAGGCCCCGGCTTCCTCGCCGGCGCGAACGATGGCGGCGTAGTAGGCGGGGAATGCGCGCGGCTGGCGTTCGAGCGCACTGGCCAGGTTGTGGCCGGCCAGCACGTCCTCGCGCGCCTCGACCAGCACGGCGCGCAGACCGGCCTGTTCGGGCTGGTCGGCGAGTGCCGCAAAGGATTTCTCGATGGTCAGGCCCGCTCGGAGCAAAGTGGCGAACTGGCGCGAGAACAGGGCCAGCTCCATGGCCGATACGCGCCCGCCCAGCATGCCTCCGGCGCGCGCGCCGGCATCGCGCGTATGCACGGTTTCCGGCAGCAGGCCCATTTCGCGCAGGCGGGCACGGGCGGCGCGGGGGTGTTCGGCCTCGATCTCGCCACGCTGGCGACGGCCGGCGGCATCGAGTGCGACATAGCGGTAGTGGCTCATCCCGGCAAGGTTCAGGATTCCCGCGTCGCGCGCAGGATTTCCTCGATCGATGTGTCGCCGCTCGTCAGCCAGCGCAGGGCATCCTCGCGCAGGCTGCGCATGCCCTGGGTCTGGGCGTGTTCGCGCAGGGCGTGTTCACCGGCGCCATCGTGGATCAAGCGGCGCGCGGCGTCGTCCACCATGAACAGCTCGTACAGTCCGGCGCGGCCGCGATAGCCGGTGTGGTTGCAGGCCGGGCAGCCCACCGCGCGCCAGACCGGGCGGGGCGGCGCGGCAATACCGAGACTCGCCCATTCACGTTCGCTCGGCGTGTAGGCCGTGCGGCACTCCGGGCACAGGCGCCGCACCAGGCGCTGGGCCAGCACGCCGATGAGGCTGGAGCCGAGCAGGAAGGATTCGATGCCCATGTCCGCCAAGCGGGTCACCGCGCTGACGGCATCGTTGGTGTGCAGGGTGGCCAGCACCAGGTGGCCGGTGAGGCTCGCCTGCACGGCGATGCGCGCGGTCTCCAGGTCGCGGATCTCGCCGATCAGCACCACGTCGGGGTCCTGGCGCAGAATGGCACGCAGCGCCCGGGCGAAGTCCATGTCCACCCTGGGGTTGACCTGGGTTTGCCCGACCCCGTCCAGGTCGTATTCGATCGGGTCCTCGACCGTCATGATGTTGAGCTCGGTGTGATCGAGACGGGAGATCGCGGCGTACAGGGTAGTGGTCTTGCCGCTGCCGGTCGGGCCGGTCACCAGCAGGATGCCGTGCGGCTCATGGATGAGCCGATCGACCGCGGCCAGGGTGTCCGGCGCCATGCCGAGCCGGGCGAGGTCAAGACGCTCGGCGTCCTTGGCCAAGAGGCGCAGCACCACCCGTTCGCCGTGGCCGGTGGGCAGAGTGGACACCCGCACGTCGATGGGACGCCCGCCCAGCCTCAGCGCGATGCGGCCGTCCTGCGGCAGGCGCTTCTCGGCGATGTCGAGCTCGGCCATCACCTTGATTCGGGAGGCCAGCGCGGCGTGCAGGGCGCGTGGCGGCTCGAACACGTCGGTGAGCACGCCGTCGACACGGAAACGCACCAGCGAACGGTTCTCGAACGGTTCGATGTGGATGTCGGATGCCCCCTGTTTCAGGGCCTGCATGAACACCATGTTGATCATGCGGATGATGGGCGCGTCGTCGTCGGATTCGAGCAGGTCCTGGATGCGGGCGGTGTCCTGCATCAGGCTGGCCAGCTCGGCCTCGTTGCCGAGCCCGTCGGCCAGGGTCTCGCTGCCTTCGCCTTCGGCATAGCGCGCCGAAAGGGCCGCGACGAAGGACTCATCGTCCGCGAGTGTGACCGTGAGCGGCTGGCCGCTCACCCGGCGCAGCTCGGCCAGGGCCCAGGGCGAGGCATGCGCGCGCGCCAGCACCGTGAGCCCTGCGCCATCGGCCTGGACGATGAGGCCGTGGTCGCGGGCGAAGGGGTAAGGCAGACGCTTCATTTGCGAGCGGTAGGCAAGGCGCCGAGATTCAGGTCGTACTTCAGCATGGGCGCCACCACATCGGGCAGGAGGGGCTTGGACGCCGGCTGGGCGGCGCGCTGGGTGGCCAAGATGTGGTCGTAGCGGGGATGCGTCACCGCGGCGGCGGATTCGGCGTCGCGTACGATCACCGGGCGCAGGAACACCATCAGGTTGGTCTTGACGTGCTGGCGGGTGTCGTAGCGGAACAGGCGCCCCAAGAGCGGAATGTCGCCGAGCAGCGGGACCTTGTCCTCCACCTCGCGCACCTGTTCCTCGATCAGGCCGCCCAGGACCACGATCTGGCCGTCGTCGACCAGCACGGTCGATTCGATCGAGCGCTTGTCGGTGGCCGACAGGGTGGGGTCGGCGGCCTGGCGCAGCTTGGAGACCTCCTGCTCGATGCGCATGCGTACCGTGCCGCCCTCGCTGATCTGCGGCTTGACCTTGAGGGTGAGGCCGACATCGCGTCGTTCATAGGTCTGGAATGGGCTGGCGGCGGCGTTGCCGGTGACCGAATACTGGCCGGTGAGAAAGGGCACGTTGGAGCCCACCGAGATCTTCGCTTCTTCGTTGTCGAGGGTGAGCAGGGTGGGCGTGGACAGGATGTTGGCGTCGGTCTGCGTCTCCAGTGCGCGCGCCAGCATGCCCAGGTTGAGGATGGTAACTTTGTTGGGCAGTTCGAGCTGGCCCTTGACGATGCCGAGGTTGAGCCCCTTGGCCGCGCCGATCGGGTTGGCGGCGATGGCGGCGATGTTGGCGCCGGTGCTGGTGCCGAAGCCGCCGAAGAATTGCGAGCGGGTGGCGCTGGCGGTGGCGCCGGTGGCATTGAACCACTGGATGCCGAACTCGGCCGCCTTGTCGGCGGATATCTCGGCGATCAGGGCCTCCACCAGTACCTGCGCGCGGCGCACGTCGAGCTTTTCGACCACGGCGCGCAGATTGTTGACGATGGCGGTAGGCGCCGTGATGATGAGCGCGTTGCTGGCCGGGTCGGCCTGCACCATGCCGGGACTGGCGGCTTCGGCGCTGGTCGGCGTGGCGCCGCCCTGGGCCGCGCCCCGGCCGGCCTGGGGGGGTGCCGTGGTCTGGCCGGCGGCCGGTTGCTGGGCGGATGGATCGGCGGACAGGATGCGGCGCAGAGTTTCCGCCACCTTCACCGCTTCGGCGTTCTTCAGGTAGATGACGTGCACGTTGCCGGCCACGGGGGTAGGCTGGTCGAGCTCCGCCACCATGTTCTGTACCCGCGACACCCGGCCCCGGTCGCGCCCGCGCAGGATCAGGCTGTTGCTGCGGCTGTCCACCGCAATGTCGAGGCGGTCCATGTCGGCGCCCGGGGTGGTGGGGTTCTGCGGATACAGCCGGGCGATCAGGTTGGCCACATCCTGCGCCGCGGCGAATTTGAGGGGGATCAGCGCCGGCTCGTCGGCGCGCGGCTGGTCGAGGTTTTCAACGATGCGCGCCAGGCGTTCCAGATTGTCGGCGTAATCGGTGACGATCAGGGCGTTGCTGCCGGAATCGGCGTTCATCGCGCTGTTGGCCCCCACCAGCGGCCGCAGCGCCGGCAGGAGCTGGCTGGCCGATTCGTGGCGGAGCATGAATACCCGGGTCTGCATCTCGCCCGCTACCCGGCGGCGCTCGCGACCGGACACCGACGGGGCATAGAACTTGGCGTCGGCCTCGGGCACGATGCGCACCACGCCGTCCGACTGCACCGCGGCGAAGCCCTGCATGCGCAATGCCGCGAGCACGATCTCGTAGGCCGTCGCGGCCGGAACCGGGCGCGGCGAGGTGATCTGCAGCGTGCCTTTGACGCGGGGGTCGACCACGAATGTGCGGCCGGTCATCTCGCCCATCGCCTGCATTACCGACTCGATCTCGGCGTTGACGAAGTTTAGGGTCACCCGGCCGCTGCCCTGGGCATGGAGCGGGCCCGCGGCAAGCATCAGCGTCAGGGCCAGCGCCAGCAGGGGGCGGGCGCGGCGGCCGGATGAAATCGGATCAGCGTCCATGGTCTTTCTCGTCTGCGGGAGTGGGGCCGGCCGGGATGAATACGGCGGCCGTGGCCGGTTCGGCCGGTGGGGTCAGGCGGCGCTCGACGCCGCGCTCGGACAGGATGACGTGGTCCGGCTGGATGGCGGTGAGCCACACGCCGGGCCGGATCTCGTCGCCGACGAATGCAAAGCGGCTGTCGGCGCCGTCACGGAAGGTGACGAAACTGCGCCCGCCACGCTGGGCAAAGATCCCGGTCAGCACCGGATCGTCCCGCCGCACACCGCTATCGCCGCCACCGAACAGGCGCAGCACCGCATCCACCCCGGGTGTGCCCGCCGCCAGCGGCGCGCCGGGCAGGGCCGCCACCGGCCCCGGCGCGGTAAATCGGGAAATCCAGACGGCGACGAGCGCAAGGGCCGCCAGTGCCAGCAGGACGCGCAGCAGGCGGGTCAGTGTATGCGTGGAGATGGATAAGGTTGGACGGATCAATGGGTGGAATACGGGAGGCGGATCGAAGCCGGACATTATACGGGGGGGTTTGCTACGGAATTGTGTTCGTGTCTCGATTTGCGTTTCATTCCAGGGTCAAGTTTCCGCGCGGCCGGACGATAAGAGTGGAAGATGATCTTGAAACGGGAATGCCATGGATAGCGCAAGCCTTGCTGCCAGCGTGCTGGCGATGCGGCAGTCCGTACAGGTGACCGAGCTTGGCATGGCACTGCTGCGTAACCGAATGGAGGCCGAGTCCAGGAGCGTCATGCAATTGCTGGAGGGTGCGGCCCGGCCGGCGAGCAATCCGCCGCACCTGGGCAATCAGGTCGACACCACGGCCTGACAGTCTGCTGAAGCCGGGCGTTTCAGCCTCGGCATGCTTCCAGGATGCGGCGGACCGGTGCCGGAAGGGCCGCGCCGGAGATCTCATCCAGGGGCAGCCAGATCCGGCCGGGTTCCTCGCAGTGCGGGGCGGGCTCGATGAGCATGCATACCCGGGGCTGGATGCGCAGCTTGAAGTGGCTGAAGCCGTGTTCGATCGGCGCGGGCTCGGCGATCAGGCGGGCGCGGTAGCCCAGGGCGGCGGCGTGTGCCTCGGCGCCGACTCCGGGGCCTGTCTCCGGCAGGCTCCACAGGCCGCCCCAGAGGCCGTGCGGCGGGCGTTTTTCCAGCAGCACGCTGCGCGCGTCGATCAACACCATGAATGCGGCGGTCTTTTCCGGCAGGCGTCTGGCCGGGCGGGGTGCCGGCAGTTCATCGGTGCGCCCCTCGCGGTGGGCGACACAGTCGTTGGCAAACGGGCAGCGCGGGCAATCCGGGCGCTTGCGCTGGCAGGGGCCGGCGCCCAGATCCATCAAGCCCTGGGTGTATGCGGCGATGGATACGTCGCGGTCCGGGAGGATGGATTCGGCGAGATGCCACAGGCGCCGCTCGACCGGGCCCAGCCCGGGCCAGCCTTCGATGCCGAATACCCGGCACAGCACCCGTTTGACGTTGCCGTCCAGGATGGCCGCGCGTTGCCCGAATGCCAGCGCGGCGATGGCCGCGGCGGTGGAGCGGCCGATGCCGGGCAGTTCGGCCAGCCGTGCGACATCTTCGGGAAAGCGGCCATCGTGCTCGTGGATGAGGCGGCGCGCGGCACGATGCAGGTTGCGGGCGCGGGCGTAGTAGCCCAGCCCGCTCCAGGCCGCGAGCACTGCATCCTCGTCGGCGCGTGCGAGACTCGCAAGGTCGGGAAAGCGGGCGAGGAAACGCGGGTAATACTGCAGCACGGTATCCACCCGGGTCTGCTGCAGCATGATCTCCGAAACCCATACCCGATAGGGGTCGCGCACCTGCCAGGGCAGGTCATGGCGACCGTGCGCACGCTGCCAGGCGATCAGGCGGGTGGAAAAATCGGCGGCAAGTGACAAGTGACGTCAGGGCAGGCGCAGGCTGGCGGCCTGTCCGGGCACGAGCTGGCCGCTGGCGGGGATGCGTACCTCGATGCGCCAGCGGCCGTCGCGTTCATGGCGGATCGCTTGCACCACGCCGCGCAGGTTCTGGCCGCCGGTCGAGACGCCGATGGCCTGGCCGAGCTTGAGACGGGCACGGGCACTGGCCGGAATGACGGCTTCGGCCAGGAGTTCGTCGGCGCGCGCCAGGGTGATCAGGGCGGGGGGCTGGCAGGCGGTGGCCACCACCTGGCCGGGCTGGGCCTGGCGGTCGAGGACGATGGCGTCGAATGGGGCTTTGAGTTCGGTTTCGTCGAGCTGGCGGCGGGCGCGCTCCAGCCGGGCCTGGGCGGCGGCGAGCAGGGCGGCGGCGCGGGCCTGGCGCAGGCGGGCGGCCTCGAGCTCGGTGGTGGAGGTGACCGTGCGGGCGTACAGCTCCTCGGCGCGTTTCAGCTCGGCGGCGGCGTCGTTCGCTTCCAGGGTGAGGCGATCGGCCTCGGCGCGGGCCTCGGCCACGGCGGCGCGTGCGGCGCTGGAGTCGAGGGCGAGCAGCAGTTCGCCCTGGCGCACGTGCTGGCCGGGTTGCACCCGCACCTGTTCGATCGTGCCGCTCGCGGCGCTGGAGAGTTCCACGCGCTGGCTCCAGGCGAGGGTGGCGGCGACCTCCTCGCCGGCGCTGACGTGGGTCGGCGCGGCCAGAAGGAGGCTCAGGGCCGTGGCGTGGGAGAGCGTATGCGCGATTCGCTTCATCCTGAATTCCTTATCGCGAGGGCTGAGGTTTTCGGGTTCATGGCTTGGACTCTTTCCGGTCGGGCTGCGGGAGGTCGGTGCCGATCAGGCCGGCCAGGCGTTCCCAAGCTAGGGCGAGGCGGTATTCGATGGCGCGCTGGCGCAGCTTGGCGACCTGGGTCTCGGCCATGCTGCTGCCGAGATTGGTCTTGAGTTCCAGCTCGTACTCGCCGCGTGCGCGTTCCAAGGCCCAGTCACGAAATGCGGTCTGCGCAACGGCCGCGGGGCGTTCGCTGCCGCGCAGCTGGTGGATCTCTTCCCAAGCCTCCAGCAGGGCCTGGCGCAGCTCCAGACGCAATGCATCGTGTTCGGCGCGCAGCGCGGCCAGCCGGGCCCGCTCGCGGGCGGCACCGGCCTCGTCGCGGCGGCCGGACAGGATGGGCCAGGATAGATGGATGCCGGCGCGCAAGTTGTCGCGGGTGAGCGCATCGCGGCTGTAGGCGGCGGCCTCGGCCTCCAGACTCAGGCTGGGGTGGGCTTCCAGCCGCGCCGCCGTCAGCCGCTGTTCGGCGGCGGCCAGTTGTTTTTGCTTCGCGCCCAGCAAGGGGTTGTGTTGTTCGAGCATCGGCCACAGGGCGGCGAAGTCGGGCAGGGGACGGTCGTTGCTGGCGAGCCTGGGTTCGACCAGCGCGCCGGGAAGCAGCTCGGGGCGGTTCATGGCCTGGGCGAGCAGGGCGCGTTTTTCCCGCGCCTGGCGCTGGGCCTGGTTGCGCAACGCGCGGCGGTCCTGGAAGCGGGATTCCAGTTCGGCCATCGCGACCGGGCTTAGCTCGCCCAGTTGCGCCCGTTCGCGGCCGTTGTCCCAGTTGACCCAGGCCGAGGCGGTGAATTCTTCCTGCGCGGTGAGGTGCAGGTCGGCGAGCAATACGTCGAAGAAGCGGCTCATCAGGGTGAGCCGACGTTGCGCCCGGGCGTCGAGCAGACGCGTCTCGGCGGCGCCGGCCTCGAGTTCGGCCCCGGTCTGGCCAGCACGGGTCCGACCGCCATCCCACAATGATTTGCGCAGGCCCAGACGGAGCATGTGGTCGGGTGCGAAACGGTCGTCGTTGAAGCGGTTGCGACCGCTGCGCAGGGCGCCTTCCAGGCTGAGTGTGAATGCGTCCAGGCTGGCGGCGAGCTCGGCCTCGGCGCGCGCCAGATCGATCCCGGCCTGGACGCGGTCAAGTTCGGGGTGGGGTGCATCCGCATGGGCCAGGGCCTCGTCCAGGGTGAGCGCGTGCGAGGCAGGTGCCAGCAGCAGCGCGCCGGCCAGCAGCAGCGCGGACCATGTCCGGTCCGCCGTACTCGGGATCGGGCGCTTCATCTGCCGGCGGCGTGCTGGCGCTTGTATACGTTGAACGGCATCTCGCGGTGACGCCCCTCGACCACGTAGCGGCCGAGCAAGATGAATTCATCCGGGGTCTGGGTGGCGCCAGTGAAGCGGGTGAGCGGCTCGCCGTTCAGATCGTAGAAGATGAACACGGGTGTTGCGCGGGCGCGCTGTTCCAGGGCGAATGCCTTCTCGCTGGTGGCGCGGCCCTTGAAGTCGGTGATGGGCACGTCACCCTTGACGTCGATGCTGAAGCTGACGAAATGCTGGCGATACCAGTCCTGCACCGCCGGGCGGTTGAGCACGGTTTCCTTCATGCGGGTGCAAAACGGGCAGTCGTCCATCTCGAACATCAGCAGTACGCCGGTCTTGCCCTCGCTGCGGGCCTGCGCCAGGTCGTCGGCGAGGTCACCCAGCTTGGGACTGAAGAAGTGGCGGTAGGGGTCGCGGGTTTCGGCCATGGCGTAGGCGGAGGCAAACGCGAGCAGACCACTGAGCAGCAGCATCGATATCCAGCGCATGGTCATGTCTCCTCTTCGTGATCCGGCGGCTCAGCGGGAGGGTCCGCCTTGTGGTTTGCGGTCGCGGATATAGGACTCGACCGCGGCGCGAGTCAGGGCGCCAACATTGTAGGCGACGACCTTGCCCTGCGGGTTGAACAGGTAGGTGGTAGGCAGGCCGCGTACCGGGCCGACCTGTTCGGCCATCTTGTAATCGCCTAGGATGATGGGGTAGTTGATCTTCAGGCGCTGGACGAAACGCTCGATCTCGGCAGTGTCGCGGTAGTCCAGTGCCACCCCCAGCACCACGAGATTGTTGCGCGGGTTGGCGTGCAGCGCGGCGAGGTCGGGGATCTCTTCCAGGCAGGGTGGGCACCAGGTCGCCCAGAAGTTCACCAGTACCCATTTGCCCTGGTATTCGCTCAGGCGGTGGGTCTTGCCCTGGGTGTCGACCAGGGTGAATGCGGCGGCGGCGGGCAGGAACAGGGCCAGACCGAGCGGCAGCAGCAGGCGGGCAAGGAGGATTCGGAACATGGGGCGGTCATCCGGGGAAAGATGAAACATGGACAGGGTTTTGACGGCGGGGTTCGGGCCCTGGGTCCGCGCGGGCGCGATTCCGCGATAATGGCAGAAGCCAATGTATCGTGCCTGACCCATGCGCATCGAGTTCACCCTGCCGGCCCCGGGCGTGGCCGGAACTATAAACTTGCCCACCCAGCCCGTACAAGTGGATGCCTGGCTGGCCGGACTGGGGCCCGGGAACGTCGGCGCGGTGCGGCTGCTGGAGTGTCTGGCGGCATGGAACCGCAATCCGGTGCCTCTGGAACACCGCCTGCACGTGCTTGACGCCAGCCATTCCCGGCGCGAACACTGGCTGGATGCACAGCGTGCGGCGTTGATGCGCATGTCGCGGCCATATTCCATGGAGTGGCGCGCGGACATGGAATTGGCCCGGCGCATGTGCGCGGAACTGGCCCACCTGTGCAAACATGTCCTAATGGATTCGGCGGCGAAACCCTCGCGCCGCATGGGCCCATCGTTTCCGCTCGAGGTGTTGCGCGAGTTGATGCGCACCCAGCGCCGCATCGCCGAGCTCCATGCCCTGGCGCATGAGCCGCTCCCGCATGAATTCTGGCATGACCTGCATCATGCGTACCGCATTGCTGCATGGCGCGGCTGCCTGGAGCGGAGCGCATCGCCAGTGGAGGACGAGTCGCTTGCCGAGATCTACCTGTCGATCCTGCTCATCGAGCTTGCGGACACGCAGCGCATGCCGCGCCACGAGATGCCCTGGCTGTTCGACTTCGTGCGCCTGTTCGCGCATCTGGTCGAGCGAGTGCCAGCGAAGTCCGGGCCACCCGGGGTGTTCGTGCTCGATAGCCGGGGAAACGCGCCACCCCAGCCACTGCTGCTGCAATCGATGCAGCGGGACTGGGATCTGTCCCTGCGCACCACCCCGCTGATCAAGCAGATCGCACTCATCCTCGCCCACCAGGAGGCGCGCGCCGACAACCTGGCTCGGTCGGACAGTGCCGTGTCGGGTTATGCACGCTTCCTGCAACACTTGCGTTTGCGCTGGAGCGGTTCCAGGTTTCGCCGGGGCGTCCGGCGCCGCAGCGACCCAGCGGTGCAATACATGGTCAGCTTTGGTTTCTCGGCGTTGAGCGATGCATTGGCGCAGGGCCCGGATGGCCGCCCATTTCACGAACCCAGGGCCGCATTGCTCAACAGCAGCGCCGGCGGGTTGGCACTGAGCCTAGCCGCCGAGGCCGCGAGCGGAATGGAAGTGGGCGAGCTGGTCGGCACCCGGCGGGTCGATGGCGGCCCTTGGGAGGTCGGCGTACTGCGCTGGTTCAGCCTGCCACGCCCAAATCGACTCGCCATCGGGGTCCAGCTGCTGACTGGGTCGTTCATGCCCGCCACTCCGCTCGGCGAGGCGATGGATGACAAGGTGCTGCTGACACGCGCAGGCCAACCGGGCGCACGCGGCTTGATGCTGTGCGCGGCCGGACTCTCGGCCGGCGATACGCTCGTGCTAAGGCAGGACGACAAGGAGGTCCGCGTCCAGGTGCGCAAGCGCTTGGATATCGGCTCATGTGTACCGCTGTACCGGGTCGAATGGCTGCGTTGTGCGGATGAAACGGAGATCAGCCCGGTGCGCGGAGGATGAGGATGTTCACGCGCCGGTTGCGGGCGCGGCCTTCGGCGGTGGCATTGCTGTCGATGGGGCGGGTATCTGCAAACCCGACCGCAGACAGGCGTTCGCTGGCCACCCCGCGTTCGCTCAGCATGCGTACCACGGTGCCTGCGCGTGCCGACGAAAGCTCCCAATTGGAGGGGTAGTTGGGCACGTTGATCGGCACGTTGTCGGAGTGGCCTTCGACCCGGATGTCGTTATCCATGCCGGCCAGCACCCGCGCCACTGCGGTCAGGGGGGCGCTGGCCGCAGCCAGCAGGTTCGCTTCGCCGCTGGCGAACAGGGTGCTGGCGCTAAGCTCCACCGAGAGCCCCTGGTCGGTCTGCTCCACCCGCGCCTGGCCCTGCTGCACCAGCGGCGCGAGTTCGCTCATCAGGCTGCGCGCCGCCTGCTTCATGGCCTCGCCTTCACCGCCGGGTTCGCCGGCCTGTCCGATGGGGCGACCACTGCCGGGCAGGATGTCGCGGCTGCGTTCTTCGAACACCACCACGCGCGGACTGCCAGGCTGCTCGCGGAATGCGCTCATGAGCGAGTCGGACAGCACGCGGTACTTGCCTTCGTTGAGCGATGAGATGGCATACATCACCACGAAGAATGCGAACAGCAGGGTGATGAAATCGGCGTAGGAGACCAACCAGCGCTCCAGATTCTCGTGTTCTTCCTCGCGTTTGCGGCGCATGACGCTCTCAATTCAGCCTAAATTTCTCACTACAAGACACCGAGGCGCAGAGGTTCTCGAAAATTCAGGCCATTACGAATCCGCCAGCATCCCGCTTCGGTGTCGATGGCTTGAACAGGCCTCTGTTTTTTCTCTATGGGACGCCTCGAATAACCTGCTGCGCGCCCCGATTGCTGCGTTGCGCGGTGTTGGCTCCGGCCGCTTCGCTTCACATCGGCTGCGCCGATGTGAGCCTTCGCCGAAACTTCG
>OGCL01000721.1_pt1 | contig 32893 bp, 35 predicted proteins | sample 1570041 | NCBI WGS metagenome assembly OGCL01 (sample SAMN06266162, study PRJEB24511) | hot springs metagenome | isolation source: Hot spring water | place: South Africa: Limpopo | collected 2015-06-22 | reverse complement strand
GTTGCTTTGGGCATGGCGAAGGGGAATCGCCCCGTCGCTTCGGGGACGACGCCCGACGAGGGGTGCGGGATGAAGCCTACACGGCGATGTGGATAAAAAAATCGTCCCTTCCAAAAAAATTTCGACGAAAGGGCTTTTTTGTTCGATAAATGTCGTAATTTTGCAGTCGAAATCGGTTGGCAACGGTTTCAAGGGAGTACGTCCAACGTGAAAAGTTGGGTGAAAAGGGGACGGAAACCACCGGTTTGCGCGAGCGAACCCCCGAAATTGGCGAGGTATTATGAAGCATAAAAGCAGGAGGGGCGGGATTTATCCCGTCCCTTTTTTTATGGCTAACTTTGCGCCATGAAGCGTTATTGGGCGACGATGGGCGCGGGCGTGGCGGCGTTGGTGTTGGCAGGAATCCTCGGGGCCGGACTGGGTTGGATGTCCAATCGCTTGCGTGGACCGTACTTGGCTGTGACGACGTTGGCCACAGCCCTGATCTTCTACATGGTGGTATCTCATGAAGTGTGGCTCACCGGGGGACCTATGGGGATCCGGGTGCCCCGAGCGAATGTCCCTCGCCTGTTCGGTATTCTTGTGGATCTTCGTGTGGTGTACTACCTCGTGGTAGGGGCTCTGCTCATCCTGTTCGTGTTGGGAAGGGTGATCTACCGGTCCAAGGTGGGTCGCTCTTTTCGTGCTGTGCGAGACGACGAGATGGTGGCCGGACTCATGGGCATCAACACCCTCCAAGCGAAGGTGTGGGCTTGCACGATCTGCTCTGTGTACGCGGGGGTAGCGGGGGTCCTGTACGTGCTCACCTACAGGTTCTTGGCTCCCGTGGAGTTCACAGCCTTGCAGAGCTTCCGCTACTTGGCCATGGTGACGATTGGAGGACTGGGGAACCTCGCGGGTTCCGTGTTGGGGGCGTTTGCGGTCACTCTCATACCCGAGTTTCTGAGGGTCGTCCAGGGGTACTGGGATATCATCTTGGGTGTGAGTATCCTCCTTGTGCTGTTGGTTTTTCCCAAGGGGCTAGGCTTCCTTCCCGATTACATGGCCCAGCTGATGGCAAAGAGAAAGGCTGAGGTGAGATGGACAGGGGAATTCCATGTTCCCAAATCCCCGTGACCCCGGCCATCTTGGCCCTGGAGGGGGTGACCAAGGCCTTCGGGGGCATCCTGGCGGTCAAAGAACTGACCATGGGGGTTCGACCACGAGAGCTGACGGGGCTGATCGGCCCCAACGGTTCGGGGAAGACGGTCACTTTGAACCTCTGCTCCGGGGTGTACCCTCCCGACGCGGGGGTCATCACGTTCAAGGACACTGTGCTCAACGGATTAGCCCCCTGGGAGATCAGTCGCCTCGGGCTTTCCCGGACTTTTCAGACCCTTCGGTTGTGGGGGAAGATGACCGTGTTGGAGAATGTGATGACCGCCTATGGGCGGTTTATGCCAGCCTTGTTTGGGGAAGCACTGGCCCAGACCCCCCGGGCACGCCGCGAGGAGGCCAAGGCCCGCCAAGCGGCCATCGAGGCTCTGGACCTCGTGGGGATGGCCTCTTTTGCCAACAAGATGGCCGAGGATCTCTCGTTGGGACAACAGCGGTTGGTGGAGCTGGCCCGGGCCCTTGTATCCAAGCCTTCCTGCATCCTCCTCGACGAACCCGCTTCGGGCCTGCGAGGAGAGCTGGTGGTCCAACTGGGTGCGTTCCTCAAGTGGTTGGCTGACGAGCGCGACACCGCTTTCCTTGTGGTGGAACACCGCATCCAACTCGTGATGCAGTTCTGCGCTCGGGTGGTCGTGCTCAACTACGGAGAGAAGATCGCCGAGGGAAGTCCTGAAGAGATCCGAAACGATGAACGCGTGGTGGCCGCCTACCTGGGAAGGAGGCGCGGTGAGTGTCGCACCGCGTGAGGCAATAAAGCCCCTTCTGGATATCAAGGAGCTGGAGGCCGGCTACGGCAAGCTCCAGATCCTCCAGGCGGTCGCTCTCCACGCCGCGGAGGGCGAAGTGTTGGGCATCATTGGCGCCAACGGGGCAGGCAAGACCACAGTGCTGAAGGCCGTCATGAACATGGTGGACGTGATGGCCGGAGAGATTCACTTCCGGGGGAAGAAGCTCAACGAGAAACCGTGGTACAAGATCGCTCAACTGGGCATTGCCTTTGTCCCCCAGAAGCGAGAGATCTTTGCCCCGCTCACAGTCAGGGAGAACCTCGAGGTGGGGTCCTACCGTGTTCGCAGGAAGAAGGCGGAAATCAAGAGGAACCTGGACAAAGCGCTCGAGTTCTTTCCGCATCTAACCGGAAAGCTCGGCGTGCGGGGGGGAGTTCTCAGCGGAGGAGAACAAAAAATGCTTTCCATCGCCCGGGGGCTGATGGGTTCCCCGGAATTGCTCCTCCTCGATGAGCCCTCTTTGGGTCTGGCTCCTGCCCTCGCCGAGAGCCTCTTTGACAATATTGCCTGCATTACCCGACAGCACCCAACCCTCAAGGCCACGGTGATTGTCGAGCAAAACGCGTTCCTTGCTTTGGGAATTGCCAACCGCGCCTACGTGCTGGAAGGAGGTAAGGTTGTTCTCTCGGGCCCAAGCGAGGAGCTCCTGGCCAACGAACATGTGAAAGCAGCCTACTTGTCTGCCTAGCTCTCCTCAACTTGGAGGAGGGAAACCACGTAGTTCACCAGTCGATCAAGAAGAAGGGCGCCCTTTTCAGAGGAAGCTTGGCTCACGTCCCCCGCATACCCTTGGGGGTACAGGGTGCGGAAGGGGATGGGAGAGGAGACCCCTGGGAGCCACCGAGGCGTGACTATGTCCATGTTGGCGAGCTTGGGAGTTCGGACGAGCTTGGGGGCGATGGCCAGAACCAGCGAGGTTGCACAGGGCCCGGCGTGGCCAAACGCCCCGGCCACGCCGGCAAACAGGTCTTGCCCGAGGGCTTCTAGGAGCCGCCACACGTCGACTTGGATCAACATGCGGAACTCTTTCCGCACTTCGTTCAGGTAGCTGGCGATGACGAGGCTGTTGCCCGCATGGCCGTTGATGACCAAAAGCTCGGAAAACCCTGCAGACAGGAAACCCCGGCCCACGCCACGAACCAATTCGCCCAAGGTCTGGTCGGAAACGGAGAGGGTGCCCGGGAAATCAAGAAAAAGCGAAGAGTTGCCTACCGGGAGCAATGGGGCCACCACACCGCCCGTCCTTTTGGCTACAGCCGTGGCAACCCACTCCGCCACCAGTCCGTCGGTGCACAACGGCAGATGGGGGCCGTAGGGTTCCACGGCTCCAAGGGGCAGAACAACCCGGGGGCAATCCCGGGCGAACTCCTCCAATTCCGGCCAGGGAAGCTCCCCGTAGTGGGCCAAGGGCATACGGTTTCTTAGCCCGTTTGTGGATGGCTGTCAACCCCTGAGGGTGCGGGGTCTGGGGGGAATGTACTTTCGCTCAGGAGGTCCGGCCCCTGGCTCGAGCCGACCGTGGTGCAGGGTGTGGGGGCTCCCCACGGGTTGGGAGTGGCCAACCTCGGCGGAGTGTGCCCCCGTGGCCGGAGGGGCGGGCGTGGGTTGATCTTCGGGGGGCCAGGGATATACTCAGACTCAAAGTTGCTTTGTTTTAGTCAAAGGAGGTGATTGCCGGGCCCAATCGCTGGAAGTCAACCGAGAGTTGGCACAATTTGTTATCCTTTCCAGGAGGTGAACGATGAAGTCCAAGTGGTGTCGTGTTGTCGGAATCGTCGCGCTGATGTGCGCCCTTGTGGCCCCCGCGGCCACGGCCCAAAAGGTCAAGATTGTCCTCTCCAACTGGCACTTGGTGGAACCTCACTGGGAGAAGTCCATCAAGGAGGCCGTGGCCGAGTTCATGGTTCGCTATCCGAACATTGAGGTAGTTCTGGACTACGTCTCCTACGCGGAAAAGGAGACCAAGTACATGACGGCCATTGAGGCCGGCGTGGGTCCCGACGTGATGCATTTGGGTCCGGCGGAAATCTCCTTCGGGCTGTTTGCTACCCGCGGGTACTTCCGGGACCTCACACCGTTCATCCAGGCGGAGGCTGCGGGCTTTCTTGATGCATGGTACCCCGGGGTCGTGAACGCCCTGTCCCACGAGGGGAAAGTTTATGGTCTGGGCAACAACTACCAGGCCATGGTCCTCATGTGGAACAAGCGGCTGTTTGTGGAAGCCGGCCTGAACCCGGAGCGGCCGCCCCAGACCTGGGAGGAGCTCCTGGACTACGCAAAGAAGCTCACCCGAGATCGGGATGGCGATGGCCGCATCGATACCTGGGGTCTAGGGATGGTGGGGCGGGTGGATCCCGGCTTCCAGCTCCGGTTCACCCCGATCCTTTTCGGCTTTGGTGCCACCTACCTCTCTGCGGACTACCGGTGCGCGGCCATCAACACCCCGGCAGCCAAAGAGGTCGTGAAGTTCTTTGTCGACCTGTTTGTCACCCACGGGGTTGTGCCTCCGGGCGTGACGGACATGACCCCGGGCAAGGTTCGCGAGCAGTTCGCCGCTGAGAAAATCGCGATGAAGATCACCTCGGCATGGGGGCCGCCCATCGTGAAGAGCATCCGGCCCGATGTGGATTGGGACAACATCATCGGGATTGCTCCCGTGCCCGTGAAGGCCGGCACGAACCCGGAGATCCGGACCACGGCGTTCCTCAGCTACTACGCGATGAACCGCAACACCAAGAACCCCAAAGAGAGCTGGGAGCTCGTCAAGTTCCTCACCAGCAAGGGGGCCCAGGAGAAGTGGTTCCGGGACGCCCGGGTGCTTTCCGCGCGCAGAGACGTCTCCCAGCAATACCAACTCATCCTTGACGATCCTTACGCGAAAGTCATCGGTGCTGAGCTAAGCCGGGCCGCCATGGTGCCCATGATCCCAGAGTGGCCGCAGATCATCGAGGCGATCAACGTGGCTGTTCAGAAGGGGCTCCTCGGTCAACCGGTTGACCCGGCCTGGCGGGACGCCTACCTTCAGATCAATGACATCCTTGCCGGACGGCGGAGGGCGGGTGAACGCTGTCCCGCTTACTAAGAGCAAGGGGAGGGGCTGCCTTGGGCGAAGGGGCAGCCCCCCCTCTTCTTTGCACAGACGGCACACCCGGCAGGGCCTGGCCTTCATCCTGCCCTGCTTCGTTCTTCTCGGCCTGGTGCTGGGCTTTCCTATGGTGGTGGCGGTTGTCAACAGTTTCACCCCCCTTTGGAGCCGGGGTTTGTCTGGTTTCACCACCGACTACTATCGGCGGCTCTTGCAGGACCCTATCTTTCTTAACTCCCTCGTACGAACGGTGTACTTTGTGGGCGCTACCGTAGCCCTGCACCTCGTTTTGGGCCTGGGGATGGCTTTGGTCCTCAACTCAGCCATCCGAGCCCGGCGGCTGTTCCGGATTGTGGCCCTCCTCCCTTGGACGGTGCCCGACGTGGTGGCCGGCCTGGTCTGGGGGTGGATGTACGACCCCCTCAGTGGGATTTTGAATGACGCGCTTCTTCGCCTCGGTGTGATTACCTCCCCCATTGAGTGGTTGGCCACGCCCTCTCTGGTCATGCCCAGCGTGATCTTGGCTGACGTGTGGCGGGGCTATCCCTTCGTGATGCTGGTGTTGTTGGCCGGGCTCCAGGCCATCCCCAAAGAAGAGTACGAGGCAGCGAAGGTGGATGGGGCCAATGCCTTCCAGGAGTTCTTCCACGTGACCCTGCCCCACCTGGGGCGGATGGTCGCCATCGCCACAATCCTCGACGTCATTTGGCAGGCCCGGAGGTTTGGGTTGATCTGGGTGATGACGGAAGGGGGCCCGGCGCGGCCCACCGAGATCCTCTCGGTTCTCGCTTACCGCCAGTACTTCAAGTTCTTCAACTTCGAGTACGCCTCAGCCATGGCCGTGGTGTTGGCCCTGATCCTGGTGGTTGTGGGACTCCCCTACGTCCGCGCGGTGGCCAGGAGGGCGTGATGGACCGAACGCTGGCCCGACTCATCACTTACGGGTTCTTGGCGGTCATGGTGGTCTTCAACCTCGTCCCGTTCTTCTGGATGCTCTCCACGTCCTTGAAGACTGGGCCAGAGGCCTACGCCATTCCCCCCACGTGGTGGCCGCTCAACCCCACCTTGTACGAGGGCTACGGGAAGGTCTTGTTGTGGACGAACTTCCCCCGCTACTTCTTGAACAGCTTGGTTGTCTCCTTGGGGGCCGCCTTGCTCTCCACGGGGGTGGGGGCCTTGGCCGGCTACGGGTTCTCCCGGTTTTTCTTTCGTGGGCGGACTTTCCTCATCGGTGTGCTGTTGGCCTCCCAGATGCTCCCTGGGGTGTTGCTGGTGGGACCTTACTTCAAGATGCTGGCCCGCATTGGCCTGTACAACAGCTACCTCGGCCTCATCGCGGCCTTCACCACCTTGACCCTTCCCTTCAGCGCGTGGATGCTCAAGGGGTTCGTGGACACCGTGCCCCACGAGCTCGACGAAGCGGCGCTGATTGACGGGTGCTGTCGTCGCCAGGCTTTCCTGCGCGTGGTGTTGCCCTTGATCACCCCCGGGATGGTGGCCACGTTGATCTTTGCCTTCCTGTTGGCCTGGGGCGACCTCCTGTGGGTGCTGTGTCTGACCAGCACGGACTCCATGGCCACGGTGACCTTGGGGTTGAGTAAGTTGGTGACCCAATTCCGTGTCTTGTGGCCTCAGCTCATGGCCGGGTCGGTGATCGCCGTCTTTCCCCCCATGATCCTGTACTTGATCCTTCAGAGGTACTTGGTGCAGGGCCTAACCGGTGGAGCGGTGAAAGGATAAGAGGTGGACCATGAAGCTGAGAGGAAGAGTGGCTTTGGTCACTGGGGCCGGGCGGGGCATCGGACGGGGCATTGCCGAGGCTCTAGCCAAAGAGGGGGCCGAGGTCGCCCTGGCCGATGTCGACCTTCATGCGGCCCAAGCTGCAGGGCAAGAAATCTCCGAGCGCTGGGGCCGGACCACCCTGGCAGCTCAAATGGATGTCGCCAACCTCGAGGAGGTTCGAGCGGTCTTTCAGTCTGTGGTGGAGCGGTTCGGTCGGTTGGACATCTTGGTGAACAACGCGGGGATCATCCGCCGAGGGACCCTCGAGGACCATCGGGACGAAGATTGGGAGAAAGTCATGGCCGTGAACCTCAAGGGGACGTACTACTGTTCCCGGGAGGCTGCCCAGGTCATGAAGAAACAGGGAGGGGGAAGAATCATCAACATCTCCTCTGTGGCAGGGAAGGTGGGGGACATCACTTCAGCCCCGAGCTACGGAACCTCCAAGGGGGCGGTCAACACCCTGACCAAGTCTCTGGCCCGGGAACTTGCCCCCTATGGGATCACGGTGAATGCGGTGGCCCCTCACGCCATTGAAACGGAGATGAGTGCCGAGTGGTCCGAGGAACGGAGGAAGGCAGTCGTGGCCCAGATCCCTTTGGGTCGGCTGGGCAGACCGGAGGAAGTGGCGGCGGCGGTGGTGTTCCTGGCTTCCCCGGAGGCGGGGTTCATCACGGGGGAGATCTTGGACGTGAACGGCGGTTACCTTATGGACTAAGGGGTTGAGCAGGGAGGTCATGTGCGGGACTTGAAAGGCAAAGTCGCGGTGATCACGGGCGGTGGGGGCATCCTCTGCCGGACCATCGCCGTGGGGCTTGCGGAGGAAGGGGTGAAGGTAGCCCTTCTGGACATCGCGGAGGACAAGGCCCACGCGGCCCTGGGGGAGGTGGAGAAGGCCGGTTCCCAAGGAGTGGCCGTCAAGGCCAGCGTTCTCTCCCGTGCGGAACTGGAGGCGGCGGAGCGGGAAGTGGTCTCGCGGTTGGGCCGGGTGGACTTCTTGATCAACGGTGCAGGGGGCAATCATCCGCGGGCCACCACCTCCGCTTCGGTTCCTTTCTTTGACCTCCCTGAAGATGGCGTGCGGTTCGTGTTTGACCTTAACTTCCTGGGCACGTTTCTCGCGAGCCAGACGTTTGGCCGGGTCATGGCGCAGCAGCGAAGCGGGGTGATTTTGAACATCGCCTCCATGAGTTCGTTTCGTCCGCTCACGAAGGTGCCAGCCTATTCCGCGGCCAAAGCCGCGGTGGTCAACTTCACCCAGTGGTTGGCGGTCCACATGGCCCAGGAGTACTCCTCCGACATCCGTGTTGTGGCCATCGCTCCTGGCTTTTTCTTGACCGAGCAGAACCGGTACCTCCTTTTGGACGAGGGGGGCCAACTCACCGAGCGGGGACGCCAGATTCTGGACCACACCCCGATGGCACGGTTCGGTCAACCCGAGGACCTCCTGGGAGCAGTCAAGTGGTTGCTTTCTTCCAAGGCCTGTTTTGTCACCGGCGCGGTGATTCCCGTCGATGGCGGATTCTCGGCCTTCGCTGGGGTGTAGCGCGCGGCCAGCCGCCCAGAAAAAGAGGCCGGCAAAGCCCGGGTCTCTCGGCGGTCTAGGTGGGGCGAAACCGGTGGGCGAGGGACTTGTTGACCAAGCCGGTGGGGAGCAGACCGTGGAGGGCTCGCCCGATGTCGTGGGCCAGCTTCCTCCGCAGGTCTACCTGGGACTCCTCCGAGTACCAAGCCACGTGCGGGGAAACTAGAACTTGGGGCATGTTCAAGAGGGGATTGTCGGGTCGGGGAGGTTCGGGGTCGGTCACGTCCATACAGGCGCCGGCCAACCTTCCCTCCTGGAGCGCAGCCAGGAGAGCAGCTTCGTCAATCACCCCACCTCGCGAAGTGTTCACGATGCAGGCCGTGGGTTTCATGACCGCCAGGGCGCGGGTGTCGATCAAACGGCGGGTGGCGTCGGTCAACGGCACATGGATGGAAAGAAAGTCACTTTGGGCCAGGAGGTCTTCGAAGCCCACCGGCTCAACACCCGCTTCGGTGAAGACATGGGAGGGAAGGTAGGGATCGTGGGCGATGCTCCTCAGTCCGAAAGCCTTGGCCCGCTGGGCCACGTGGCGGGCGATCTTGCCAAAGCCCAGCAACCCCAGGGTTTGTCCCTGAATACGGCGGATCGGCCGGCCCGTTTTCCAATCCCACACTCCGTGACGGGTTTCCACGGCATAGTGGGGAATCTTCCTTGCCCACGCCAGGATCAAGGCCAGGGTATGGTCGGCGACTTCGTCCTCGCAGTACGAGGGGACGTTGACAACGGCCACCCCGGCGTCGGTGGCCGCTTGGACATCGATGTTGTCCACGCCGATGCCGTAGCGGCCGAGAGCCTTGCAACGGCCAAGGCCGCGGATGACGTCGGCGGTGATGGGGGCGTACTGGGACATGAGGGCGTCAGCTTCCCTCCCTGCCGCCAGAACTTGTTCGGGCGTGGAACACTGGGCAGGGACGACTTGGGCGCCCCACCGGGACAGCTCCTCCTCTTCGATGGAGAGGTTGGGGTAATTGAAGTCCGTCACCACCACAGTCCAGGTGCTCTTGTCGTTCATGGTAACCTCGCCGGGTATTTATACATGAAGTGAGGACCTTTGGCTTGAGCAAAAGGAGCGCGACATAGACTTCAGTCTGGCGGGAAAGGTCGCGGTGGTGACCGGCGGGGGTCGGGGATTAGGAAAGGCGATCGCCCTGGGTCTGGCCCAGGCGGGTGCGGACGTGGTGGTGGTGAGTCGGACAGGGGAGCAAGTGCGGGAGGTGGCTGAGGAGATTCGGGCGATCGGGGGGAGGTCCTTGGCGCTGGTCGGCGATGTGGGTGAGGTCGAGCAAGCCCAAGGTCTCGTGGCCAGGGCGGTTGAGGAGCTGGGGGCTCTCCACGTTCTGGTGAATGCGGCCGGGGTGAACCAGCGGCGGCCGTCCTTGGAGGTGACCCCAGAGTTGTGGGACAACATCGTCAACATAAACCTCAGGGGGACATTCTTCTTCTGTCAAGCAGCAGCTAGGGTCATGAGGGTCCAAGGCGAGGGAAGCATCATCAACATCGCTTCTCTTCTCAGCGCCGTGGGGATACCCACCCTGGCGCCGTACGCCGCCAGCAAGGCAGGGGTGGTGGGGCTGACCCGGGTGCTGGCGGCCGAATGGGGGCCGTGGGGGATCCGTGTGAATTGCCTGGCCCCGGGGTACTTTCGCACGGACATGACGGCCCAACTGTTTGCTGACGAGGATTGGGTGAGGAGGTTGGTGCGCCAGGTGCCTGTGGGGAGGGCGGGGGAACCGCGCGATCTGGTGGGGGCTGCGGTGTTCTTGGCCTCCAGGGCCTCCCAATACGTGACTGGACAGGTGATCTTCGTGGACGGGGGCTACTTGGCCGCCCGGTTTGTCTAACACAAATGAGCGTTGACGAAAACAAACGCCCCGGGTAGGCTTGGACTGGCAAAGGAGGGACTGTGGGCAGGGCAGAGATCTTACAGAGACTGGAACGCTGCGGAGCCCTTGGAATCATTCGGGTGCAGACGGCTCAGGACCTGGTGGCCATCTCCCAGGCTCTGTACGCCGGAGGCCTCGGCTGTCTGGAAATCACGATGACCACCCCGGGCGCCCTTCGGGCCATTGAGGAAGCCCGGGTGAAGTTGCCCGATGTTCTCATGGGTGCGGGGACCGTGTTGGATGCGTCCACGGCCCGCCAGGCGGTGTTGGCGGGGGCTCAGTTTCTTGTCACCCCTACACTGGAGTTGGACGTGTTGGAAGTGGCCCACCGCTACGGTGTTCCCGCCATCATCGGCGCCATGACCCCCACGGAAATCCTCACCGGATGGGAAGCGGGTGCGGACATGATCAAAGTGTTCCCCGCGGGGATTCTCGGGCCCCGCTACCTCCAGGAGGTCCACGGACCGCTGCCGCAAATCCCCTTGGTGCCCACGGGCGGGGTCACAGCGGAGAACGCCGGCGAGTTCATCCGCGCCGGGGCTGTGGCCGTGTGCGTGGGCTCGTGGCTTGTGGACAAGAAGGCCATTCACGATGGCAATTACGCAGTCCTCACGGCCAAGGCCCGTCAGCTGGGGGAAGCGGTCCGAAAGGCCCGCCAGGAGGTGATCTAGATGGCCTTCGATCTGATCACCCTTGGCGAGACCATGCTTCGTCTGTCTCCCCCCCACTTCCAGCGCTTGGAGCAGACGAACACGTTGGAGGTCAACGTAGGGGGAGCTGAGCTCAACGTGGCTGTTGCTGCTCAGCGCCTGGGGTTGCGCACGGCCTACGTCACCCGCCTCACCCGCAATCCCTTGGGGTTCATGATCGCCAACAAGGCGCGAGAGCACGGGGTGGACACTTCCCACATTGTCTGGACCGATGGCGACCGGGTGGGGCTCTACTTTGTAGAGTTCGGGGCCAGCCCGCGAGCAAGCTCGGTTCTGTACGACCGCCAGAACTCGGCCATCGCCAACATCCGCCCCGGGGAAGTGGATTGGGACAAGCTTTTCTCGGGCAGCCGGGCCTTCCACACCACCGGCATCACGCCCGCCCTCTCCCCTGTAGCAGCGCAGGCCACCCGGGAGGCCGTGAAGAAGGCCAAGGCCCACGGGCTTGTGGTCTCCCTCGACCTCAACTACCGGGCCAAGTTGTGGACCCCGGAGCAGGCTCGGGCTGTGATGGGCGAGCTTGTGGCCCAGGCCGACATCTTGATCACCACAGAAGAGGACGCCGAGCGCGTGTTTGGGGTCAAAGAGCCCTCCTTCGAAAAAGTCGCCGAAACCCTCAGCCGCACCTTCCCCAACCTCAAAGTGGTTCTCATTACCATCCGCGAGACGCCCACCGTCTGGCGGAATACCTGGACGGCATTGGCCCACACCCAGGGCCAAATCCTGCGTGGGCCGCTGTTTGACATCGAAATCGTGGACCGGGTGGGGGCAGGGGACGCCTTCGCCGGCGGGTTTCTCTACGGGTACTTGACCCAAGGTGTGGAAGCCGGCCTGCGCTACGGTGTGGCCCTGTCCACCCTTAAGCAGACCAACCCCGGCGACTTGGTGTGGGCCACCAAAGAAGAGTGCGACCGGCTTTTGGCCGGAGCCGGGCTGCGCATTGTCCGCTGAAGGAGACCGAGTGAAAATTGTTCGGCTGGGTACAGGTTCGTGGGGTGGGGTGGATGGCCCGCGGGTGCGGATTACGCGGGGCCCCCAAGGGGCAAGGACTGGGCGCTCTCTTCCGTTGAGCGCCGTTCAGCTTGGCGTTCCTGCCAAGCCTACCAAGGTCGTGTGCGTGGGCCGCAACTACCGGGCTCACGCCCAGGAAATGGGGCAGGCCGTGCCGCTGGAGCCTGGACTGTTCCTCAAAGCCCCCAACGCCTTGGTCCCTTCAGGATCCACAGTCCCTTACCCCTGGTTCACCCAGAGTTTGCACTTTGAAGGGGAGCTGGCGGTGGTGGTGGGGCGGAGGATGCGCAACGTGCCCGAGTCCAAGGCCCTTGACTACGTCCTGGGCTACACCTGCGCTCTCGATCTCACAGCCCGGGACGTGCAAAAAACAGACCTCCAGTGGATCCGGGCCAAGTCGGCCGACGGCTTGTGCCCTCTGGGCCCCTGGGTCGAAACGGACCTCGATCCACGGGACCTCCGCTTGCGCACCTTCGTCAACGGGCAAGGGCGCCAGGACGCCCGCACCTCTGCCATGGTTTTTTCTGTTCCTCAGCTTCTTTCCTACATCAGTGGGTTCATGACCCTGGAGCGGGGCGACGTGGTCCTCACCGGAACTCCGGAGGGCGTGGGCGAACTGCAGCCCGGGGACGAGGTGGTGGTGGAGATCGAGGGCATTGGAACGCTTGCGGTGCGGATTGGTCCTCGGGAGGAGGAGCCGCCGGCGTTCCCCCGGGGCTAGCCCCCAACTCCTGGGGGTGGGCACAGCGTTTCTGTCCTCAGTCCTAAGCTGGCGCTAAGCTCCTTGTCCCCTCCTGGGGAAGTCTTCTCCTGGGCGGTGCAAGAACGCAGTCGACGGGGACACCTTCTCCACTTGCAGGGGGGCGCGGCCTTCCCTGAGCTAGTCGCTCTGCGGTGAGACCCGTTTGGCCAGCAGGATGTCGGGTTTGCCGAACCCGTTCGCGTCCGGGATCAGGCCGACCACCACAAACCCGCACTTGCGGTAGAACGCGAGCGGGTGCCCTCCCAAGTTCTCGATCCGCGCAGCCCAAGCCAGGACGTCCGGGTACAAGTCCACCCCGAAGAGGTTCGTTCGCCCTTCTTCGTCGTCCGTGCCCACCAAGATCGTGTCCACACCCCGTTCGCGGGCGAGCTGCTCCAGGTCTGCGACCAGGGCCCGACCGATCCCCTGCCGCTGCCGGTCCGGTCTCACTACAAGGGGATGCAATTCCCACACGTGGCCTCCGTAGGAAGGGACGGCCCCGATCCACCCCACCAAATCCCCGGTCTCGTCCAGGGCTACGCGGCTGACACGATCCGGCTTCAGGGACTCTCGCACCTCTGCCAGCCCTTCCTCCAGGGAGTGCCACCCGCTTGGGAGATGGGCAAAGCAGCGCACGAGGAGCTCCGCTGCCTGACGCATGGCGCGTTTGTGGAGAGTGTGGAGGTCTACGATCCTCATCTTCCTCCTAGCGTACCGTTGTCCAGCGGGCCGTGCTAGGTCCTGAACTGGCTCGCCGGAACTGCTGCATAGTGTCTCGTTTAGTGTGTTCGCTGAGCATGGTTTTTCCCATCTCAACTTCCGCATTTCCCAGAAATCTCCTTGCCGCCAACCGCCAGTTTCTCCAAAAGCCCCTTGATCATGGCCCTGATCTCTTTTCCCGTTTTCTCCACGATTCCCTTGCGATTTTCTTCCTGCACGGGGCCTCTTCTTTCTTTTTCAGGGAAGGCGACCACGCTGCTTTGTGGACAATAAACAGGGAACCCCCCTGCGCGTGGCTCCGGCAAGTGGCCCTAGATTGGCCCGTTGCGGGATGCATGGAGGCATGGGCGGACGTCTCATCCGGCATCTACGCACTGCTGGGCCTCAACCGCGCCGGCAAGAAGGGATGTCGTCTTTCCGTGGATTTGGGCTAAGTCCCCCAAAGCTTTCGTGCTCTGGGCGGCGGGGAAGAGCCAGCTAGCTTTCCAGTTGCGCGGGCTCCTGGGCTTTGAGGGGCCAGGTGCAGGACTCCAGTCCCAACTCCAGAAGCTTGCGGGCCTGCTCCAAGTCGACTGCGGTGTCCACGCAGCCGTCGCGGCTTAGGGCCAGGGCGACCACAACCGGAGGGTTTTCGCCAAGCATGGCTACGGCCTGGCGGCCCTCGAGCAGCTCTTTTGTGCAGGCGATGGCCAGAATGCCGCGGGGCGCAATTTCCCGAACCAAGCCGAGGGCCAAGACCCCGCCCGGGGCCACAAAAGCGCCCTTGTACCCCAACCGCTCGGCCTCCTTGCGCAAGACGCCAATGGGGCAAGAAAGTGGGCAGTCCGGGGGGCAAACGAGGCCTTGGCGGGTCATCTGCCCTGGGCAGCCCGAGCTTGGCCGCAAGCAGTGGGGCAAAAGCAAAATCCTCTCCCCAGGGGGAATCCGCTTCCAGCGCTCTTTTTCATCCATGGCCGAAGATCTGGACCGTGACTTCCCGCTCCCGAGGGCGATCGAGCTCTACGAGGAACAGCCGCTGCCATGAGCCTAAGCAAAGCCGGCCATGTTCCACGGGGATGGCCTCGCTGGCCCCCAAAAGGAGGTGCTGGCAGTGGGCGTGGCCGTTGGGGGACTCCTCCGGGGTCATGTTGTGCGTGCGGATTTCGAAGTCGTTGTGGCGGTAGTAGAGGTCCCGGGGAGCGATGCGCTTCAAAAACTCCTCCATGTCGGCGATGAGCAGGGGCTCGTTTTCGTTGATGCGCACAGCGGCAGTGGTGTGGCGGCAGAAAACCAGGGCCAACCCTTCCCGAACTCCGCTGGCTTGCACCACCCTCTGCACCTCCTCGGTGATGTCGATGAACTGGGGAGCCCGTTCGGTGACCACCTGGAACTTGGCGCGGTGGCAGACGCTCTTGGGGATGGAAGTCCACGTGGGGTTCATGGTTGACCTCCCAAGCTTCTCAGGCGCTGGACCACGGCCTCCACGGCCTCGTTGGGGGTAGAAGCTCCGGCGGTGACGCCCACGGTGTGGAGGTCCTGGACCCAGGCCGGGGCGATTTCCTCAGCGGACTCGATGAAGTGAGTGACCACACCGGTGGAGCGGACCACCTCGGCCAACTTGCGCGTGTTGGCGGAGTTGCGCGATCCCACCACGAACACGGCCTGGACGCGCTGGGCCAGCTCGGCGGCGGCCCGGTAGCGCCGGCCTGTCTCCGGGCAGATCGTGTCCACAACGGTCAACTCAAAAAGCCGGGATTTGTGCTCGCCGGCCACAGCCAGGGCAAATTCCCAGAAGGCCTCGCGCTCCTTGGTGGTTTGGGAGATGACAGCCAGGCGGCCCTCCTTGGGGGCGGGCACCTCGGCGGGGTTCATGGTGGCGTAGCCTTGGCCCCCGGTCCAGGCCAAAAGCCCCTGGACCTCGGGGTGGGCGGTCTCGCCGTAGATGAGGACAGTGAAGCCGGCCGCGGCCAGGCCACGGGCGCTCTCCTGAGCGCGCTTCACAATCGGGCAGGTGGTGTCCACAAGGACCAGCCCCCGGCGGCGGATGGCCGCGTAGACCGTAGGCCCTGCCCCATGGGCGGTGATGGCCACGGCCGGGGTGGGCACCTCCTCCACCGAGCTCACCACCGCGGCCCCTTGGGCCCGCAGCCGCTCCACGACCTGCGTGTTGTGCACAATGGCCCCCAAAGTGGAAAGGGGCCCGCGCTCCCGCAGGTGTTTCTCCACCATCTCCACCGCCCGCCGCACCCCCGGGCAGAACCCGTACACCCCGGCCAGCTCGATCACCAAAGGCCTCCGCCCTAGGGTCATGGCTGGCCTCCGGACAACGCGGAGCGGTAGCGGCCCAAGGCCATGAGGGGGAACACGTGGCGGTAAAGGTGGTACCGGATCATGAAGTCGGTGGGAAAGCCCGTGCCGGTGAAGTAGGGCTCGTCCCAGGTCCCGTCGGGCCGGTGGGTTTGCACGAGGTAGGTGATGCCTCGGCGGACGGCCTCGGAGCGGGCCTCGTCTCCCGCCAATAGCCCGAGCAAGGCCCACGCCGTCTGCGAAGCAGAAGACAGTCCTCTTCCCCATCGTTCCCTCCGGTGATAGGAAAGCACGTCTTCGCCCCAGCCGCCATCGGGGTTTTGGTGGGATTTCAGCCAGTCTAGGGCCTTCCGGGCGCGGGGGTCGGCGGGAAGGAGCCCGCAGGCCCGCAAGGCCGGAAGGACCGCGCCCGTACCGTAAAGGTGGTTAACCCCCCAGCGGCCGTACCACGAGCCTTCCTCCTCTTGCTCGCGGCGGAGGTAGCGCAGGGCCCGGTCCAGGGGCTGGAACCCCAGCCGATAGCCCAGCCGGCCCAGGAGCTCCACGATGTGCCCGGTCACGTCGGCCGAAGGGGGGTCCAAAAGCTCGCCGAAGTCGGCAAACGGAATTTGGCGCAAGAAGAATTTGGTGTTGTCCCGGTCGAACGCCCCCCAGCCGCCGTTGCGGGACTGCATCCCCAAAAGCCACTCCAGGCCCCGGTCCAAGGCCCACTTCTTGGCCCCCTCGGGTAGCTCCACCCCCAAGAGGGCCATCATCACCACCGCCGTGTCGTCCGTGTCGGGGTAGACGTCGTTGTCGAACTCAAAGGCCCAGCCGCCGGGGCGAGCCGAGCAGCGCACCTCCCAGTCGCCCCCAGTGAAGATCTGTTCTTGCAGAAGCCACTGGCCGGCCCGGACCAGGGCTGGGTGATTTGCGGCAAGCCCCGCGTCCTGGAGGGCGATCATGGCCAGGCCCGTGTCCCACACCGGGGAGATGCACGATTGCAGACGGAAGCCGCGGGGAGGCTTGTCCGTGACCAAAAACGGGTACTGGGCCAGGGTCTTTGGGGTCACCGCGTAGCGGCGGAACCCCTCCAGGCCCCGCTTGAGCGGGGGAGAGTCCACGCTGTGCCCCAGGGCGTGGAGGGCCATTAGGCTGTAGACCCAGGGGGGCTGAATGCCGCCCCAGCAGCCGTCGGCCTCTTGCCGCTGGAGGATCCAGGCCTCGGCTTCTTGGAGGGCCCGGCGGCGTAAGGTTCGGAGGGGCCGGCGCTCGTAGGCCCGCAGGGCCCGGTCCACCCCGTAAAAGAACTGGCCCCAAGCGCCCTTCTTGCGGGGGAGGCGGAGGTCGGCCCGGGCCCGCCCCCGCACAAAAAGCTCGTCGATCCCCGCCCAACTGGGCATGGGCTTCACCGGCTTGAGCACCCGCAGAATGGCCAAGGGCAAGATGGTGGCCCGGGCCCAGGACCCAAAGGCGTAAAGGCTTGTGGGGAAACGATCGGGCAGGAGCACAAGCTCAGGGGGCAGCATGGGGGTGGCTTCCCACGGCCACTGCCCCATCAGGGCCAGCCATACTTTGGTGAACACCCGGGCCCTTTCCCCCCCGCCCTGGTCCAGGATCCACGCCTGGGCCTTTTTCATCTCCGGCCGCTCGGGATCCACGCCCGCCATCTTCAAGGCCACGTAGGCCTCGATCGTGGTGGAAAGGTCCCCCGGACCGCCGTACCAGTTGCTCCAAAATCCCTCTTTTCCCTGTTCGGCCAGGATCTCCTGGGCGATGGCCTCCCAAAGCTCTTGGGAGCCGAGGCCCAAGACGTGGGTGAGGAAAAGGTGTTCGGCCGTGATGGTGACGTTGGACTCCAGCTCCCCCCACCAGTACCCCTCGGGCGCCTGGTGGGCCAAAAGCCAGTCCACGGCCTTTTCGATGGCCCGGTCCAGGTCGGCCAGGGGAGCTCGCTGCTCGGTGGAAACACTTGTTTTAGGGGGCGACTCGCGCGTTTCCTTATCCATGGTGGACCTCCTGGAGCACGAGGTGGGCGAACTCCTCGACGAGTTTTTCTTCAGGGACTTTGGGGCGGACCACCTGGCCGTGGGCGTAGATCGTCCCGAATTTTTGACCTCCGAGGATGGCGAAGTCGGCCCGCTGGGCTTCCCCCAGGCCGTTCACCGGGCAGCCCATGATGGCGATGGAGATGGGCGTGGTCACGAGCTTGAGCCTCTCCCGCACGGTTTGGGCGATGCCGGCGATGTCGATGCCGGTGCGGCCGCAGGTGGGGCAGACCACAAAGCTTGGCCCCCGCTGCCGCAGCCCCAAAGAGCCCAAAATCTCCCACGCTGCCTCCACTTCCTTCACCGGGTCCCCGGCCAGGGAAACCCGGATCGTGTCCCCCAGCCCCTCGGCGAGAAGAATCCCGATCCCCACCGCTGAACGAATGGCCCCTTCCCAGGCTGTGCCTGCCTCCGTAATCCCCAAGTGCAGCGGCCAGTTGCCTTCTCGCCGCAGTAGGCGGTTGGCCGCCACGGTGAGAGGCACGTCGTGGGCCTTGAGGGAGACCACGATGTCCTCAAAGCCTGCGCTTTCCAAAAGCTCAATTTCCCACAGGGCGGCTTTTACCATGCCCTCGGGCGTGACTCGCTGCCCTTCGAGGAACCGGGTGTCAAGGGAGCCGGCGTTGACCCCCACGCGGATGGGCACACCCCGCTCCTGGGCGGCTTGGGCCACAGCGCGGATTTTGTCCGGATCCCGGATGTTGCCGGGGTTGAGGCGCAGTTTGTCCGCTCCGGCCTCCAGCGCCGCCAGGGCCAGGCGGTGGTCGTAGTGGATGTCGGCCACGATGGGCACGCTCGCCTCTTTCTTGATCTCCCGGAGGGCATGGGCGGAGTCGGCGTTGGGCACGGCCACGCGCACGATCTCGCAGCCCGCGGCTTGGAGGCGCCGAATTTGCTCCACGGTGGCCGCCACCTCCACCGTGGGCGTGCTCGTCATGGACTGGACCACTACGGGGTTCCCGCCCCCAAGGGGCACCCCTCCGACCCGAACTACCCGGCTCTTGCCCATTTCCCACCCCTTACTTTTCACCCGTCAGGGCTGCCCGCAGCAAAGGAACGGCACGTCCCAGCACCCGGGAGCAGGCCAGGGCCCGGGGAGCCCAGCCCAGCTGGCCTGGCCCGTGAGGAAGTTCCTCCCACAGGGCATCAAGAACCACCCGGGCGATGAGGAAGGGGACTCCACGGCGAAAGAGCTCCTGGGCCACCAACAAACTCTCCATGTCCGCGCCCATAGCTTGCAGGCCCAAGCGGGCTTTTTCCTCCACGGGGAGGAGCCGGTCCACCTGGATTAAGGGGCCCACGTGGGCGTGAGGAAGAAGCTCTTGGGCGTGAGCCAGGTGGCCGGCGCCGACGCGCACAGTTTCTCCGTCCTTCCCCGCCCGGTCGGCCAGGACCAGGCTTTTTGGGGGGAGGGACCCTTGCAGCCCTGCGCAGTAGCCCACGACCACCACGGCCTGGGGCCTTGCTTGGTCCAAAACCCTCCGCAGGGGCCCGAGGGCCCGGGGGCCCACACCCAGGGCTTTCTTTCGGCCTGGGACAAACAGAAGTTCCGTGCGCAAGGCTGCCACGGTCAGCGCAGCACCAGTCGCCATGGGTGGTTCAAAAGGTCCAGCACGCTGGCCGGCTCAAATCCCGCGTGCAGCATGCACCCCGCGCAGCGGGGGTCCTTCCCCGGCCCGTACCTCTCCCACAGCTGGGGGTCAAGGACTTCGGCCAACCTGGGGGTGTGGCGATCGGCCATGAGGTAGCAGGGTTGGCGCCAGCCCAGCACGGTGTAGGTGGGCACGGCCCAGGCCGCGCAGGGGTAGGTGCGCCGGCCCCGCAAGAAGTCCAAAAACAGGGGGTTGTCATAAAACGGGTAGCCCCCGCGCCCGTCCAACAGCACCCGAAAGACCTTCACCGCTTCCTCCCGCTTTAGGAAAAGCTCCCGTTCGGGTACGGCCCCGTAGGCGTAACCGGGGGAAACCATCAGGCCCTCCACCCGCAGGGCCTTCAACGCGGCGAACAACTTCCGGAGGTCTTCGACGTCCGAGCCGTGGAAGACCGTGGTGTTGGTGCATACTCTGAACCCGGCCTTTTGGGCCTGGCGAATGGCTTGGAGGGCCTGGGCATAGGTGCCGGGCCGGCCGGTGATCGCGTCGTGGACTTTTTCTGTTCCGTCCAGGTGCACCACAAAGCACAAGCGCTCGTGGGGCCGGAATTCCTCCAGGCGCTGGGCCAAGAGCAGGCCGTTGGTGCACAGGAAAACCCAGCGCCTCTGGGCTACCAAGCCCTCGACGATGCGGACGATTTCGGGATGGAGGAGGGGTTCCCCCCCGGAGACGGAGACCACGGGGGCGCGGGCTTGCTCAGCCACCTCCAGGGCCTGGTCCGCGGAGAGCCGCGCGCTCAGGTGGTTTTCGTATTCCCGGATTCTGCCGCAGCCGGAGCAGCGGAGGTTGCAGGCCTCGAGGGGTTCGAGCATGAGCACGATGGGGAACAGGCGCCCTTGCTCGGGCCACTTCCTCCGGGGCAGAAGGTAGCGGGCCAGTTCGTAGGACATCCGCAGCGGGCGGCCCATCTAAGCCTCCCTTTCCTTGACCGCGGCCAAAAGGGCTTCGAACTCCGCGTGGGCCCAGGGGTTCCAGGGCAGGTTGCGCGCCATTTCCTGGACTTTGTTCCAGTGCTGTTCGGCCGCCTGTTGGCTGGCCCGATAGGCCCCAAGGGCGGTCAGCCGCTTCCGGGCTTCGGCCAGCTGGCCGGTTTGCAGCACCGCGTCCAGCGAGGAGTCGCGCTCAAGGGCCCACACGATGGGGAAGGAGCGCTTGCCGCGGGCCAGGTCGTTGCCTACGGGTTTCCCCAGCTTGCGCTCTTCCCCCCACAGGGCCAGGGTATCGTCCTGGACCTGGAAAGCCAAGCCCAATTCTTCCCCGAGTCTGCCGTGGGCCTCCCCCCATTTCGGGTGGCCGGCGGCGATGGCCCCCAATTCCAGGGCGCAGCCGAACAAGGCCCCAGTCTTCCTGCGGGCCATCTCCGTCCAGTCCTTCACCCCAACTTGCTTTCCTTCCATGGCCAGGTCCAGGGTTTGGCCTTCGATCATCCGCAAGGTGGCCTCGGCCAGGCGGTCGAGGGCTTGAACGACAAGGTGAGAGGGCAGCGGAGCTTTGGCCGCGGTGTTTATAGCCAGGGTCAAAAGACCATCCCCGGCGTTGAGAGCAGGGCCCACCCCGAACACGGCCCAGCTCGAGCGCCGCCCCCGCCGGTACTCGTCCCCGTCTTGAATGTCATCGTGCACAAGGGAGAACACGTGGACGAGCTCCAAGCTGGCGGCCAAGGGCAAGGCGGTGCGCACCTCCCCCCCCAGGGCCTCGCAGGCCAAAAGGCACAAGCATGGCCGCAGGAGCTTGCCCCCCAAGCCCGGCCCTGGTGAGCCATCGGGCTCGCTCAGACCTAAAGGGTAGCGCAGAAGCACGGCCAACGGGCCGTCTTGGGGCACCACCTCGGCCAGGGCTTGGGCGATGGCCCCGCGGTACTGGTTAAGCCTTTCCAACGTGGACCTCCTTGGGGGAAGGCACCTTGACCAGCCCCAGATCCAGGGCTTTTTGGATGAGATCAGCTGTGCAGTGTACGCCCAGTTTGCGCATGGCTGAGGCCTTGTGGGCCCGCACGGTGGGGATGGAGCGGGATAGGAGTCGGGCGATTTCCGAGAGTTTGTGGCCTTGGGCGATGAGGCGCACCACTTCCCGTTCGCGGTCGGTGAGAGGCAAATCCGCGTGGGTGGGGCGGGGAAGGAGGCTTTCGCCGGAAGCCGCGCGACGCACGGCCTCCGCCAGCGCCGCGGGCGGTTCGCCCTTGAGGACGTAGGCCGACGCCCCGGCCAAGGCCGCCTCCGTCCGCCACGCCGGATCGTCAAACATGGAAATCAAGACCACCGCGGTTTGGGGGAAGCGGCGGCGGATCCTCCGACACAGGTCCAAACCCAAGAGGTCCGGGAGGGCTACGTCGAGGACCACCACCTCCGGTTGGAGCTCGCGCACCAAGCCCCAGGCCTCCACGGCCGACCCGGCCTTGCCCACCACGTGAACCCCGTGGGCGGAGAGCACGGCAGCCATGCCCTCCCGCACCAGGGCGTGATCGTCAACCACGAGAACGCGCATGGACCATCCAATGGTACGGAACGGGTAGGGCAGGGGCCGATGGGGGAACTGGACTACCTCCGGCGCAAGGCCCGCGCCCGCAGGTCGGCGGTGGACGTGCACCCCAACTTGGCTTTGAGGTTGTCCAGGTGGGACTCTACCGTCTTGGTGGAAACCCCCAGGCGCTCCGCGATCTCCTTGTTTCCCAGTCCCTCGGCGAGGAGGACCATGATCTCCTCTTCCCGGGGCGAGAGGTGGCTCACCTTGGGAAAGGCCCGACGTCCGCGAAGCACGGCGTGGAGGGCTTGGACCAGCTCTTCGGGGGGAGCTCCCTTGGACACGATGCCGTCCGCTCCCGCCCGCTCGGCCTCCCCAGCCACCTCGGCCACATCCAACACCGTGATGACAAGGACCTTGGAATCCGGCGAGGCCGTCTTGAGCTCAGCCAAGCGGCCTAGGCCTCCTCCGGGCATGGCCAAGTCCCAGATGATGAGGTCAGGTTGAAGGTCTTGGGCAAGCCGCAGCCCTTCCTGGCCCGTTCCGGCCTCGCCCACAACGTAGACCCCCTGGTTCAGGATCAGCCGCCGAAGACCTTCCCGCACCACCGGGTGGTCGTCCACGATCAGAACAGTTGGCGTCGGAGGCGGCCTCATTGCCCTGGGAAACCATTCTATCCTGCGGGGGCGCGGAGAGGTGAAATCCCCGGCCGTCTTGTCTCGATACCCAGGTCGCCAGCGGAAAAAGGCCCGGTTGTTCCGCACCGGCGGTCGCGGCTAAACTCGGCCTTGCCCCACAAAGAGGGAAGGAGGTGAAAGCCATGAGGGCAAAGGGGCGTACGGTTTGGGCAGTCGTTGGGTTGGTCCTGGTTGGTCTTTGGTGGGCCTGCGGATTGAGTCAGGAGAGGCTTGTTGTTGTGATCAACGAATTCGGTCAGGGAAAAGGTGGAAACGGGGAGTGGATCGAGCTGTTGGTGGTGGGCGGAGGGCCAGGCACGGCGGTGGATTTGCGGGGCTGGGTTCTGCAGGACCGGCAGGGCGAGGCTCGGGGAGGCGTGTTCATCACCTTCTCCGACCACACCATGTGGGCCACGGTTCCCGCCGGGACTTTGGTCGTGATTTACAACGCCGGGGACAGGGAAAACCTCCCTGCACACTTCCCCAGGGACGATTTTGACTTGACGGACTTTGTGGTCGTCGTGCCGTCCAACGCTGAGGAGTTCTTCACCACATCCCGCTGGGAGGGCCTGGCCAACGCGGGCGACGTCATCATCTTGGTGGACGCTCAGGGCGTGGTCATGGACACCCTGTCGTATGGGGAAATTCCGCAAGAGCTGCGGCGGGTACCGCATCTGGAGGCCGTGGCTGCACGCCGGGCTGCTGGATACATCGGCACCACGGCCGAAGGGGTCAACAGCCTGGACAACTGGCAGTATGGTGCGGACGAACTCGGCAACTCCACGCCTGGAGCAGCCAACAACGAGGAGCAAAGGGTGTGGTTGGAGGCCCTGCGTCGGCGCTAGGGTAGAAGCCCACCGGAGCCTGTGCCCCGGTGGGCTTTTTTGTTTGGTTGTTGTTGCCCGGGCCTTGTTGAGCCCGCGGGCCTGCTATAATGGGGGACCCCTCGCAGTGGGGCCCAAAGGAAGGAGGCGGGCCATGGGCAACAGGGCAATGGGCCTTGGATTCCTCGTCGCAGGTTTCCTTTCATTCGTCACGGTTGCGTGGAGTCAAGAGAGTCTTCTCCTCGTCATCAACGAATTCGGGCAAGGTCGGGCGGGCAACGGGGAGTGGGTGGAACTTCTTGTGGTGGCCACTGGCAGTTGCTCCACCGTAGATTTGCGGGGTTGGGTCCTCCGGGACCGCCAGGGGAACACGACAGGTGGAGTCTATGTGACCTTTTCTTCTCACTCCGCGTGGGCTGCTGTGCCTGCTGGAACAATCATCGTCATCTATAACCACAATGATTCCGCGAACTTGCCCACGCACTTTCCCTCTGATGACTACGACTTCTCAGACTTCCGGGTGGTCCTGCCGGCCAACGCACCCGGGTACTTCACCACATTCCGTTGGGAAGGGATTTCAAACGCTGCAGACCTACTCCAAATTCTGACCTCTACAGGCGTTCTTGTGGATGGGGTTTCACATGGTGGTTTGCCGCTGGGGGAGCAACAGGTTCCTCACCTAGGGGCTGTCGCAGCCGGAAGAGCGGCTTGGTACGTGGGAGGAACGCGTGACGGCGTAAACGATGCTGGGAACTGGACCATCGGCAGCGATGCCCCGGGTGGATCCACTCCTGGAGCCCCTAACGCTGCGGCGAACGCCGCCTGGATCGAGAGCCTGCGGCCCAAGCCGGCGATCTCTGTTGCTCCCACCAGCCACGATTTCGGCACGGTGTACGTCAACACGGACAGCGCTCCCCTGACCCTAACCGTCCGAAATACGGGATGCATGGATCTTGTCGTGGGCACCTGCGCTTTGACAGGAGCTAACGTCGATCAGTTCCGAATCCAAAACGACGGCGTTTCCGGCCAGACCTTGATTCCCAACGCCTCGGCCACCCTCCAAGTCGTGTTCCGCCCTACCTCGTCCGGCTCCAAATCCGCAATCCTCAGGATTCCATCCAACGACCCCAACAACCCTACGGTCAGCGTGAACCTTGCAGGCACAGGGCAAGCGCCGGCCTCGATCTCGGTGGTGCCGCAAACCCACGACTTCGGCGAAGTCGTGCTCAACACCGATAGCGTCCCAGTTACGATCACTGTGCGCAACCTGGGCGAAGCCAACCTCGTGATCGGTCAGGTCACCATGGGTGGTGCTCACCCGGATCAGTTCCGGATTGAAAACGATCAGGTCTCCAACAGCACAATCCCTCAGAACGGGTCGGCCACGTTGCAGGTGGTGTTCGGGCCCACCTCGGTGGGGGCCAAGTCCGCGGTGCTTACCATCCCCTCCAACGATCCCGAGTATCCGACCGTGACGGTGACGCTTTCTGGAACAGGCAGAGCGCCGGCGCTTGTCGCCAACGCCGGTGGGCCTTACGCCGGCGTGGTGAACGTGCCCGTGACCTTGACCGGCACGGCCGCCGGCGGCCTTGCCCCCTATAGCTTCGCTTGGGACCTTGACAACGACGGGGCCTACGACGACGCCTTTGGCGAAACGGTCCAGTGGACCTGGAACCTGCCGGGCACCTCCACCGTAGGCCTAAAGGTCACCGACAGTCAGGGTTGGGAGGCCACAGACACAGCCCAGGTGCAGATTTACGCTGGAGCAGGGGATGTGAACGGCGACGGGAAAGTCAACCTGGTCGACGTGCGTCTGGCCTACCAGGCGGTTTTGGGTCTGATCCAGCTTACGCCCGAGCAGCACGGCCGGGCGGACATGGACGGCGACGGCGACGTGGACATGCAGGACGTACAGGCCATCTGCTGTTTGGCCTTGGGAGGGTGCAACTGAGGAGGGGGAAGATGGCAAGGACGTTGCGCAGGGTGCTGGTCATCGGGTTGGGGCTTGCGGTGGCGGCTGTGCTGGGGGGGTGCCTGTTTGTGCGTGCTCCCCAAGCGTTGGGCCCGGCGTTGATCGTTTCCGACCTCATCGGCCCAGTGGGCGGGGAAGGGGAGTTCACCTTCGAGGTGGTGGAGCTCCCCGGAGCTGCCGGCCTTGCTGTGTTGGGGCTCCGCTATGACCCCACCAAGTTCAGGGCTACCCAAGTCGAGGGCCTAAACGGCTTTGTCTTGCTGTGCTCCAGGATTGACCACGACGCGGGGGAGCTGAGGTGCATGTTGATCCATCCCCTGGAGGGGCTGACCCGGGGGGCCGTGGCCCGGGTGCGCGGGCAGCGCCTGGCCCCTGGGGATCCGGGATTTGCCCTGGACACGGGCGCGGTGGAGCTTGTGGACAACGCCAACCAGCTTGTGCCGCGCGGCAGCTACACTTTGAGGCTCGGCGGGGCTCCTCTGTACTACATCCGGCGGTGAAGAGGGCTGGGGCGCTTTATCGATGAGGAAGTACAAGTTCGGTTTCTAGAAAAGCCCGGGCTGCCATCGTCGTTCATTTGGCGTGGCCGGGAGTACGGCATTGTCGAGGTCCTCAGCACAAGGAGGGAGCTGGACTTCCGGCGGGCGTGGTGGTCCCGGCGCCACCGCACCTGGTACCGGGTCAGGACCGACAGCAGCCAAGTGTTCGACCTGTACTTTCGCCGCGGCCCAGGCCGCCCTCACTGGGTTCTGTTTCAAGAAGTCCTCCCGAGCTAGCGGGGGCCACCCTGGCTTCGCAACGCTTGGTCCAGCGCTCACTTGGCTCTACGCGCGGCGTCCGTGCCTGGGGGAACGACCCGAGATTCCCTTACTCCCAAGTCAGGACCAATATTCTTACGTGGAGGGGAATCCCCTGATTTCGGCCAAGGTCACCAGCAAAGGAAGATCACCATTCCCAAAAGGGTTAGGCTCCAGCTGGGGCTTGAAGTGGGGGACCAGGTGGAGTTCGTGGAAGAAAGGAGGAATGCCGCCTCCGTCGCGACGACGCGGTTCGTCTCCTTTCGCGGACGGTTGTCCAAGTTGCACGGCCGGTCCACGGATGAGGTAATGAACGAGCTACGGGGGTCTCGGTGATCACGGCCCTGGACACCCGTGTCCTCCTCGGCCTCCTCACTCCTGACCCAGGTTCCGTCGATGCTTCCCAGCGCACAGTTGAGGCGGCCCTGTCTAGAAGGGCTCTGGCCATCTGGGACGTTGTTTATGCCGAGCTCGCCTCGTAGTTCCCCACAGCGAAGGAACTCCAACAGTTCCTCACCGATACGCGCATCCGCCTCGAACCGTCCCACCCCCAGGCCCTGCACCAAGGAGCAAAAGCCTGGCCACGCTACTTGGCCAAACCCGGGCAACAGTTTCTCTGTCCCCAATGCGGGAAAGCACAACGGGTTGTGTGTGCCCAGTGCGGTCAGGTCATCGCCGGAGGTCAGCACATCCTGACCGACTTCCTCGTGGGAGGACATGCCTTGGTGCAGGCGGACTGCCTTTTCACCAGGGACCGCGGGTTCTACCGGAGCTACTTTCCCAAGCTTACAATCGTAGCTCCGGGCTAGGGCCACCTGCTCTTAGCGCACCTGGAACCGGTCCTCCAGCTCGGCCAGGGACTTGCGGAACGCGCTGTACTCCAGCTCGGTCATGGGCAACATCGCGGCCCCCACGAACCCCTGCTGGCGCAGCTCCTCCCCCTTGCGCTGAGCCTTGAGCCGGATGTGGTCCCACACCCGGTCCCCGAACACGTCGACCCCCTCGGAGAGCTTGCCTTGGCCGTTGAGGGAGTAGGCCACGCAGGCCACCAGGGGCAGGCAGTACGGGCCTGTCACCGGGGAGTTGATGGCCACCGGCATGAGGGGCATGGTATGGCTTCCTCGCGCTCCGCCCCCCACAAACGGGGCCACCACGTACGGGCTGACCACTTCCTCCGGGGCGGGGAAGATCCCCTGGGTGCGCACAATGGCCACCGGGTCGTCCTTGCCCTTGTACTCCCCGGCGATGGTGTGCAGGCGATCGGTGGATACGGCGACCACTTGCTGGTTGGGGTGCAACCGGGAGTGGATGGCCTGAATGCCGAACCGGTTTTCGTCGCGCAAGAGGATAGCCAAATCAAGGTGCTCTTCTGGAGAAACCAGTTCGATCACCCGATCCCCATGGGGGTATTCCATGTCGATCACCCGGAACTTGAACCCCTTTTTCATGGTGGGGAGCATGAGGCCGGCGTTGAACAGGGGGCTGGTGAACACAGCCCACAGGGGGAAGTTGAATGCGCCGGGACCGCACTTGTCGGCGGTGAACACCAAGAACGCTTCGGCTCGGCGCTCCGGCGCCCCCGCGGGGATTTCGATTTCCGCCGCCCCTGGCCCGGCCCCCCGCACGTTGCCCGAGGGCGCGTCTTTCAGCAGGTCCTGCCCCGCCGCGTACAAGCCCTCCTCCCGGGCCACCTCCGTACAACGTTTGAACACGTCCCAGGCGAGGTTGTGCACATCGGGATGCCCCGCTCCCTGGCGATGGGTCATAAGCAGGCAGAGGTCGTCCCCCGTGTACGTGACCCGGAAGTCCAACAGAAGGCCGCTTTGCCTGGCTTGGGCCAGGGCCTTCTCCGCCTCGGCCATCATGGCCAGGGAAGGGCGGGTATGCCCGCCGATGCTCCCTACGTCCGCTTTGATCGCGCTGATTGTGAGCAACCCCTCCTCCTTGTGGGCTTTCCGGGCCCGGCCCGGTCCGCCGAGGCCAATCCTACCCCAGCCTCCGTTCGCCCTGCCACACGCCGGCCCGGGTGCGCTCGCCCGCGGGGAAAATGCACATGGTCAGGGAAGGGGCAGGCTAAAGGTGACCAAGGTTCCCCGGCCTGGCGCCGACGTAACGGCCAGTTGTCCTCCCAACAGCCCGGTCCATTCTTTCATTCCCGACAGTCCCAGGCCCTCCACGGTGCCCTGCGGATCGAATCCCTGGCCGTCGTCAGCGATCCTTCCTACGAGCCGGCCTCCCTCCACCCGGAGCTCCACCTGTACCGATCGGGCCTGGGCGTGCTTGCCCACGTTCTCTAGGGCTTCCTGAACCACCCGAAAGGCCACGGTCTCCACCGGCTCGGCCAACCGCTGATCGGGGGCCTCCACCTCCACCCCGATCCCGGTCGATGCGGAGAAACGCCCGGCCCAGTGACGGACAGCTGGTCCCAGGCCCATTTCGTCGAGGAGGGGGGGACGGAGCTCCCGGGCTAGGCTTCTGACTCCTTCCACCCCGGAGGCCACGAGCTTCTCGGCCTCTTCTCCCCGCCCGGCGGCCAGGGCCCACCGCGCTGCAGCCAGGGTCTGACCCAGCTCGTCGTGGAGTTTTCTGGCCATTCTCCGCCGCTCCTCTTCTTGGGCGGAGAGGAGCTTGGCCGAAAGCCGGGCCAGTGCACGCTCTCTTCTTTCCAGCTCCTTGCGCTGGCGCTCGTAGATCCCGGCAAAGGTCCGCACGGTGTAGGCCAACACCGCGTAAAGCCCCGAGGCCACCAGCAACGTGGCCGCCACATACGTCCAGTTCCGATGGGGCTGGGCAGCCCCAAACGCCGGCACGTGCACCAAAACACCAAAGTACTCCAGCACGCCCACCAGGGCGTACCCCCCCACCGCCAACCCCGTCACCACGAACCCCGCCAAGGGGGGAAGGAAGAAGTTGGCGTAGATCACGGTGAACAAGTAGAACACGAGGCCAATCCACTCCAAGCCCCCCAGCCGGTGGATGAGAAAGCTGATGAGGACGATCTCCACGCCGAAGAAAGCGGCGTACACGTTCTGGAGCGCCCGCAGGGTCTTCTGGCTGCGCAAAAGCCACAGGAAGGGCACCGTCAGCACCAGCCAGGCAAAGGGCACGGAAAACAGGGGGTTGAACCGGAAACCCGGGAAACCGATGACCACAATGGCCACAAGGCAAAAGATCCCCAAGGTGATCCTGCGCACAAGGAATGTGCGCTCCACGATGGCCCGCATCTCCTCCAAGGGGTCGTGCACGGCGCCAAGGTAGCTCTGAACAGGGTTTTCTGCAAGCTGAGCGCTTCCCCGACTGGTCGAGCCCCTGGGGCGCTATAGTTTGGAGGCGATGAAGGCGCTGGTTACGGGAGGCACGGGGTTCCTGGGGGCCCACGTGGTGCGGGCACTCCTCAAACGGAACGTCCGGGTGCGGGTGTTGGCTCGGCCATGCTCCGATCGCCGCAACCTCCAGGGCTTACCGGTGGAGATCGTAGAGGGGGATGTCACGGACCTCCCCTCGGTGCGAAGGGCCGTCCAAGGGTGCCAGCTTGTCTTTCACGCCGCGGCCCTGTACTCGTTCTGGACCCGGACCCGCCAGCGGATCTACGAAGTCAACGTGGACGGAACCCGCCACGTGCTGAAGGCCGCCTGGGAAGCACGGGTGGAGGGTGTGGTGCACACGAGCTCTGTGGCGGCCCTGGGCCTATGCCCCGATGGCACCCCCGCCGATGAGAACACTCCCCTGGACTACCGCCACATTGTTGGGGATTACAAGCGCAGCAAGTACCTGGGGCAACAGGTGGCCCTCGCCTATGCCCAGAAGGGTCTTCCTCTCGTCATTGTCAACCCCTCATTCCCTGTGGGTCCTTACGACCTCAAGCCCACGCCCACCGGCCAGGTCATCGTGGACTTCCTCAATCGGCGCATGCCGGCGTACATGGACACGGGCATAAACGTGGTCTCCGCTTCTGACGTGGGCTTGGGCCACGTCCTCGCTCTGGAGAAGGGAACACCAGGGGAGCTGTACGTCCTGGGCGGGGAGAACCTCACGTTCCGGGAGCTGTTGGGACTACTGGCCGAGGTGGCAGGTCTTCCCGCCCCGAAGGTGCGCCTGCCCTACGCCCCGCTGCTGGTCCTGTCCTACTTCAACGCCGGCTTGTGCCGCTTGACCGGCACCACACCGAGGATGACGCCCGACACCCTGCGAATGTCCCGGCATCCCATGTTCTTCAGTCCAGCCAAGGCTGTGGAGGAGCTCGGTTTTCCCCAGACCCCCGCCCGGGAGGCTCTGGCTGCAGCCGTGCAGTGGTTTCGTGAGCAGGGGTACGTCCGGTGCTAGTGGTGTCTTGTGGCCCTCTAGGGGTTGCCTTACCCTTTCACAGGATGACGCCTAAGCTCTTCGTCGGGGAAGGATCGGAGGAACGAGCCCTGCGATGGGCCTACGACCTCCTGGGGTCAGGGGAACGCGACCATCCCGACCTTTGGGTGTTGGTCCCGGAGCGGGGCGAGTTGGGCATTGATCGGGTGCGGGAACTGGCCCTTTGGGCCCGGTACGGACCGGTCCGTGCTCCAAACAAGGTAGCCGTCCTGGGCCCAGGGGAGCGGATTTCCCGCGAGGCGGCCAACGCCCTGCTCAAGATGTTGGAGGATACCCCACCCCACCTGGCGCTGGTGTTGTTCGCCGCCGCCCCGGACCGGGTGCTTCCCACGGTGCGGTCCCGCTGCCTCATCGTTCGGGGGGCCTGGGTGCCGGGAGACGTGGCCGCCCGTCTGCGTCATGTCGGGTACGCTGAGGAGGAAGTGGCGTTCCTCGGGTGGCTGTTGGAAGACCAGTGGGAGGAGGCGGAAGGATTCCTGGGCAGCCGCCGCCAGCCCTTGGAGGAGTGGGCCCAAGCGGAGGCGGAGTTCAAGGGCGCCTCTTTGCCCAACTTGGCCGCGCTGTGGTCCCGAGAAGTTGGGGATCCCCTGCGGCGAAGGGCCCTGGGTTGGGCCCTGGCCCGCGGCTTGTTCACCGCCCGGGTGGACGAGGCCCTCGCGGTGGGTGAGCAGCTGGCCCAGGGGGGCGCGGCCTCGGTCGGACTGTTCTGCTCTGAGCTGGCCCGGTTCTTGGGGGAGGGGCCGGCGGAGGCCCTACCTGGACTCAGGGAGTCCCGTAGGTTGGCCTGGGCTCGCAAAGCTTCCTTGGCTCGGGGCGAGCTTGAGGACAACGCCAACCCGCGGCTGTTGGCGGAGGTGATGGCCCTGTGGCCGAGGAGAAGCTGAGTGCCCTCGTCCGGCGGCTGAGCCCCTTGGCCGAAGCGGGACCGGCCGTGTGGGTCGCCCGGGTGGGCAACCCTGGGGAGGTGTGGGTCCTGGAGGAATCCAGGACCCGCTGGCTCGTGAAGGTCCTTAAGTCCCCCATCCTAGAGAGCTACGAAGGACAGGCGCGGTTGATCCGGCGAGCGACGCCCGCCGACCTGGAGCTCCACAAAAACCTGAGGGAAGAGGCCCAGCGCCTTGTGGAGCAAGCTGTGGCCCGGGCGGAAGGCCTTGGGCTGTGCATGCGCTTCATCAGCGGTGAGCTGGACCTGGACCGGACGTTCCTCAGGCTGTTCTTCTGCTCGCCCAACCGGGTGGACTTTCGGGAACTGCTGCGGGACCTATCGGGGTCGATGAAGCTGCGCCTGGAGCTGCGGCAGATTGGGCCCCGGGACGTGGCCAAGGTGCTGGGGACGTTGGGCCCGTGTGGGTGCCCGTTGTGCTGCCAGGGGTTCCTCCACAAGTTGCGGCCGGTGCCCTTGGAGCTGGCATTTGCCCAGCAGCTTCTCCTCAGCCCGGAGCGGCTCAGTGGAGCCTGTGGGCGGCTCAAGTGCTGTTTGGCCTACGAGCATGAGCAGTACCGGGAGGCGTTGGACGGGTTGCCCGAGCCAGGGGAGGAGGTCACGGTGGACGGCCGGACCGGGGAGATCTTGGGGTACCAGTTCTTCCGGGGGACGGCGAGTGTGGCCTGGTCCGATGGGACTCGGAGTGAGATCCCATGGGGGAAGGTGCGGCCTCGGGGGGAGACCCCTTGACAGGGGGCTGCTCTTTCCGTACATAAAGGGTGTGCCCCAAATTGGGGCGCTTTACTTTGAGAACTCCCTTTCTCCCCGTACCCCTTTGCCCTGCCCAGCCTTCTACCACAATCCGGTGAACCCCAGGGTCAGGGCCCAGGTCTTGCCCGGGTTGGCCGGGTCCACTTCCCCAAACTTGGCGATGATCCGCACCACGACTTCTTGGCTCACAGGGAAGTACAGCTGGAACTCGCACATGGCCCAGCCGAATACTCCGCCCCCGGCGCGCCGGAAGAAGGTGGAGACCTGCCAACGGCCCTGGGCCCCGCAGCAGGGGAAGACTGGGCCGTGGACTTGCCATACCTCAAAGAACTGGGTATGCCCATGTGCAGTTTCACAGTAGTGTTGACAGGTGGGGGTGCGGAGAAGAGTTAGCAGGAGTGAGGGTCAACCCGGCAAGCTCTCCAGGGATCCAAGCACAACCTTGGGAGGTGACCCGATGACCCTCGAGGACAAGGTCCACGGTTTTCGGCTCCATCCCCTCCGCCGAGCGGAGGAACTGGGGATCGTCCGTGCGGCCTGCCGAGAGCTGGGCATCCCCCGCACGGTGTTCTACCGGTGGAAGAAGCGCCTGCGGGCGTACGGGAGAGTCTTCACCCCAAGAGAACGTCCGCTCGTCCCGGACGACCACCGAGGCTCGGTCCTCGTGGAGGAACGGGCG
>OGCL01000720.1_pt1 | contig 32907 bp, 28 predicted proteins | sample 1570041 | NCBI WGS metagenome assembly OGCL01 (sample SAMN06266162, study PRJEB24511) | hot springs metagenome | isolation source: Hot spring water | place: South Africa: Limpopo | collected 2015-06-22 | reverse complement strand
TGGAGCCGCGATACACCATTCGTATAACCGTTGTTCGACGGTCGCGACCTTGCGGGTGAGCAAGAGCGCCAGAAAGGTGGCCACGGTCAAGCGGCCACACGACCGCGTGACCGCGATGCCGAAACTCCACCACGCCAGCACCGTCGCCTGCGGTTTCGTGAGGTGGGGCAGATTGCTTGACACGCATGTCGTCCATTCCGATAATGCCTGCTGGTGAGTCATGCCCGTCCTCCCATATCACGGCTATAGGGATACATCCATGATACGGTTGCGCGTGACTCACCTCATATACCTACCCCCAAAAGACCCCTCCGGAATCTCTCCCAGTTCCGAATCCACCAGCCGGTCGGGGAAGAGGTCGAGGATGTGTTGCGGCCAGGCGTAGGGGCGGGTTTCAAACCCGCCCCGCGTTACAACGCGACCAGCCGCTGCATCGATGTGTTGCGGCCAGGCGTAGGGGCGGGTTTCAAACCCGCCCCTACATTTGGCGCGCACGGGCTCGAAATCCACGAACCACGCCTTGAACAGCTCCCGCGCCATTTCTTCCAGCGTTTCGCTCATTTTGCGGTTCAGTTCGATCTTGTCGTCCAGCGTGCCGAGGATGTGGGCAATGGCGCATTGTTCGGGGAGGGAAGGTACCTGAACAGGCAAACTATAGAACGACTCGCGACTCGTAGATGGGATCGCTGAGCCACTATCGAGTGAATTGATGTCTTGTGCTAGCAAGTTGTAATAAGCCCAACGCAAATCTATCTGGACCTTCGGCTTGAGATAGAACGTCGTGTCGATCACGAAGAACGGTGCAGGCGAGTAGTGTACCCCTCGGTACGCTCCCTTGCGGCCAATGATCACACCCGGATGAGGGCAAAGGGCCTCGCTGTGCCAGCCGATAGGTCCGTTTGTGCCAAAGACTCGGAATGGCCCCGTGTTCACCTCATGGCCTCGGAGAGCGCGGCCGTATTCTAGTGTCGCGAGGTCGCCCCAGCTTCTCTCGGCCCACTCACTCCCCATACCCCAACTCCTCCAGATTCCTGGCAATCGCCGCGTCGAGGCGGGCGGCTTGGGCCTGCTGGGCGCGCAGTTCGGCCGCCAGGCGCTGCATCTTCTCCGCGAACGGCTCGTCGTCTTCGTCCTTGATCTCGGCGCCGACGTAGCGGCCCGGCGTGAGCACGTAGCCGTGCTTGCGCACCTCGTCGAGCGTGGCGCGCTTGCAGAAGCCGGGGATGTCCTCGTAGGGGCGCAGCGCCGCTGCGCCCTTACCGTCCCGACAGCGCCAGGCGTGGTAGGTGTCGGCGATCTTGCGGATGTCCTCGTCGGTCAGTTCGCGGTGGGTACGGTCTACCATGCGGCCTAGCTTGCGGGCGTCAATGAAGAGGATCTCGCCGCGACGGTCGCGGAACGAGCGGGTCGGTGACCCGCCCCTACCGCGGTCACGCGCGAGGAACCACAGACAGGCCGGAATCTGCGTCGAGTAGAAGAGCTGCCCCGGCAGCGCCACCATACAATCCACCAGGTCAGCCTCAATCAGGTTCTTGCGGATCTCGCCCTCACCGGATTGGTTGGAAGACATCGAGCCGTTGGCCAGCACAAAGCCGGCCACGCCCGCAGGCGCCAGGTGATAGACTGTGTGCTGCACCCAGGCGAAGTTGGCGTTGCCTGCTGGCGGGATGCCGTACTTCCAGCGTTTGTCGTCGCGCAGCCGCTCGCCGCCTTAGTCGGAGACGTTGAAGGGCGGGTTGGCGAGGATGTAGTCGGCTTTGAGACTGGGGCGTGTAGAACTCGCCGCCCTTCTTGCCCTCGGCGCTAGCAAATTGCGAGAGGAAGTATTCGTAGACGCGGCCCAGAACGTCCCTCGCGCGGCTGGCCTCGTCGCCGATCTGGATGTTGCTGATCAGATCAACGAGCTGGCCCAGACGCGTCTTGTCGAGCGCGGGCCGAGCGTAGTCCTTGGGCAGCACGCCCTTGAGCGCCGGGTTGTCGCGCTCGATGGCGGTCATAGCTTCGTCCACCAGCCGGCCAATGGCGGGCTGGCGGGCCTGTGCCTTCAAAAATGACCAGCGCGCCTCCTGCGGTACCCAGAAGATGTTGGCGGCGCGGTATTCGTCGGGGTCTTCGGGATCGGCGCCTTGCGCGCGTTCGGCTTCGAGCCGGGCGCGCTGCTCCTCGAAGGTGTCGGAGATGTACTTGAGGAAGATAAGACCGAGGACGACGTGCTTGTACTCGGCGGCGTCCATCGAGCCGCGCAGAGCGTCGGCCATCTGCCAGAGCCGGGCTTCGTAGCCGACGGTGGCGGCGCTTGTTTCGGGCGATTCCGGGTTGTTCTTTCGACTGGCCATGGTCTCCCTTGATATGGTCGTTCCTGAGCATGGGCCCGGGGCGTTACCAGAGCATTGCAAGCATGCGCTGCAAAGACGAGGGGAGCCGGGATGGGCGCAGTTCTCAGGAAACACTCTCCTCCGGCCCCTGATCAGGGCGAAACATCTTGCGCCCTGCGCCCCGCCTGCGGGGCCGGTCCCGGAGAACCTGGCCCTCGCGGCCTTCCCGGCCGCATGCCGCGCCTCAGGCGGCCCGGCGCCGGGCCAGGTCGCGGAGGGTCTCAATCTCGGCGTCGGAGAGGGCTTCGGGCATTACCAGCTTGACCCGCGCAAACAGGTCGCCCCGCTCCCCCGGTCGGTCAAGATGGGGCATCCCCTTGCCTTTGAGACGAAACACCCGGTCGGCGGGAGTCCGTGGCGGGATCTTGAGCTTCACCGCGCCGTCCAGGGTCGGCACGCGAACCTCGCCGCCGGCCGCCGCGGTGAGGAAGTCCACCGGCACAACGGTGGTCAGATCGTCGCCCTCGCGCTCGAACTGGGGGTGGGGTTCCACTTCCACGACCAGGTAGAGGTCACCCGCTGGCGCGCCTCCGCGCCCGGGGCGGCCCTGACCGGCCAGTCGCACGCGGGTGCCTGTTTGCACGCCAGCAGGGATGCGAGCCTCAATCCGCCGGTCGCCGATGTGCAGCGAACGAGTGGCGCCACGAAAGGCCTCTTCAAGCGAGATGGTAACCGGCACCTCGAGGTCGCGACCGCGACGTGGACGTTCCGGCCCGCGCGCCCGGGGCTGGCCGTAGATCGAACTGAAGAACTCGGAGAAGGGGCTGCCCTCGCCAAAGAGATCCTCGAGATCCTCGGGCGCGACGCCGATGGTGTAGACGTACTGGCCCGGCGCGCTTTGCCACTGCGACCAGTTGAAATCGCCACTGCCGCGCTGCTGCCAGCTCTGGTACTGGGCGCGTAGCTCATCGTACTTACGACGGCGTTCAGGGTCGCCGAGCGCCTGATACGCCTCGTTAATTTCCTTGAAACGGGCCTCGGCTTGCTTGTCGTCCGGGTTCACGTCGGGGTGGTGCTGGCGCGCCAGGTTGCGATAGGCTTTCTTGATGGTCTGGTCGTCGGCGTCGGGCGTCACACCCAGAATGGCGTAGTAATCTTTGAATTCCATAGTTTCGTACCGCCTGTAGTGCTGCACCTGGCGGGGTATGCCGGGCAACCAGGGTCCCCCACGCGCTTGCTCCGCTGCCTCTAATTATAGAGCCAGAGCGGCCTGCGTCTACCTGTGCGGCGGCGCCGCACAACACCGGAATGAAAATATGTGTTCTTGGGAGGGCTGCGCCCTCCCAAACCCTCCCACAGGATATTAGCCGTCTATGCGGCGGCGCCGCACAAACAAAATGTGGCGGGTCGGCTCAACAGCCACCCGCCACGTCGAGCGTTCCAGACGATCAGGCAGCTTTGATCTCGATCCGCCGCGTCCGGGCCGACTCAACCTTGGGCATATGGATGGTCAGGATTCCGTCTTTGAGGTTGGCCTGGATCTTCTCGGCGTCTACCGCCGACGGTAGCGTGATGCTGCGGCGGAACTCGCCGAAGCGCCGCTCCTGGATGTGGTAGCGCGCGCCCTCGGGCAGCTCAGCTTTCACCTGGCCGCGGATGGTCAGGACGTTGTGCTCCAGCGTAATCTCGAACTGATCGGGTTTGAGGCCCGGCGCCGCCAGCTCCACCGTGTAGGCGTTGTCGGTCTCGTAGAGGTCGAGCATGGCGCCCAGGAACGTGCTGGCGCGCGGCCAGACGAAGCTGTCCGCGAGAAGCTGGTTCATCGCGTCACGGAGCGTTACCATGCCCTCGAAGGGCTCCCACCGCGTAAGGCTCGTCATAGGCATCCCTCCTTTCTACAGTGCTGTAGAGGTAAGGACATGACTCGTATGCAGGCCCCGGTATGGCGGTATGCGCCTGACGCCGAGCGTGCCACTCACGGCACCCGTGCTGGCGCCGTTCCTGCCAGGTCACCCGGTGGGTCACCGGCGGGCGCGCCCGCCATTACCGACCGTCTGGGTACAACCGGTTTCGGTTACATTACATAATCAATGATTGTTAGACCTGCGTCAGCGAGTCGTTAGAAGAGTGTTAAATTGCCCTTGCGCCGAGCCGGGTCATGGGTATAATGCACAGCAAAAGCGCTAATCAGAGAAGGGGCCGGGAGGGCGCAGTCCACCCAGAACGTCATTACACCAGTTCTGCCTGATGGCATCGCATTGGATCAGCTCCACACCTCCACACCTCTACAGCTCCACAAAGCCTCTGTAGAGCGGTGGAGATAACCGAACAATGCGGAGGCTTCAGTTCCACGTACATAGCATGATTATTCCGATAGGCTCCTGGTTGACAGACTACTGAATACCACGGCCCGTGCGGCCACTGCTAGGGGCGCCAGAAGAGTCTGGCTGAGAGTGCGGCCCGATGATGCCGCTAACCCTTTGAACCTGACCTGGGTCATACCAGCGTAGGGAAGCGTCGGCAGTTGCGTTCAACGCCGCTGATCCCTGCGATCGGCGGCGTTTTGTTCTCGTGGCGGCGCAGTGCCCGAGTGCACATACGTGTTCCCGGGAGGGCGCAGCCCTCCCAAACCCTCCCCGCAGGGAGGGGGATGGGGAAACCCGGTTTCCCCATGTCCCAACCGCTGTTGGGAGCGGCTGGCGCCGCTACCGGCAGGGGTGCGGTTCGACAGGCTCACCGCAGGTGGGGAAACCCGGTTTCCCCATATTTTCACCTCAGCGGCATGTCGCAATCCGACATCTGCCATCTCAATCGAAAGGTAGTGTAACCATGACCCGATCCTCTCTGCCCCCTCCTAACTGGGCGCTCTACGTCATTACCGACCACCGCGCCGCCGCGGGCCGTCCGCTGCTCGAGCTGGTGCAGGCGGCGCTGCGTGGCGGGGCAACGGTCGTGCAACTGCGGATGAAAGACGGCCCGACGCGCGAGATGCTGGCGCTGGGGCGAGCGTTGCACGAGGCCACCCGCGCGGCCGGGGTGCCGCTGATCGTCAACGATCGTCTCGATGTGGCCCTGGCTCTCGATGCCGAGGGTGTGCACCTGGGCCAGGATGACCTGCCGGCGCACCTGGCGCGCCCGTTGATCGGGCCGGATCGGCTCCTCGGCGTCTCGGTCGAGACGGTGGAGCAGGCTGAGCAGGCCCTGCGCGATGGTGCGGATTACCTGGGGGCCGGCGACCTGTTCGGCACGCCGAGCAAACCCGATGCTGGCCCGCCGATTGGCCTGGCGGCGCTGCGGGCGATTGTCCACGCCGTGCCTCTGCCGGTTGTTGGCATCGGCGGCATCACGCTGGAGAATGCCGCTGCGGTGATTGAGGCGGGGGCAGCGGGGGTGGCGGTGATCTCGGCGGTGATCGGCGCTCCTGACCCCGAGCAGGCGGCCCGCGCGCTGCGGGCGATTGTTGATCAACGAAGGAGGCGAGCATGAGCGAGATGGCAACCCGCGCTGCGGCGGCCCTGGCGCGTATTCGCATCGAGAAGCCGCTGCTCCACCACATCACCAACCTGGTGGTGATGAACGATACTGCCAATGTCACCCTTCATATCGGGGCGCTGCCGGTCATGGCCCACGCCGCTGAAGAGGTGGCCGAAATGGTCGCCATGGCCGGAGCGCTGGTGCTCAATCCGGGCACGCTGACCCCGGACTGGGTCACGTCTATGCTGATCGCCGGGCGGCAGGCCAACGCCCGGGGCATTCCGGTGGTTCTCGATCCGGTGGGCGCGGGAGCCACCGCGCTGCGCACCCAGACCAATCTGCGCCTGCTCGATGAGCTTCAGGTGGCCGTGCTGCGTGGCAACAGCGGCGAGATTGGCGCCTTGAGCGGGGCAGGCGGCGTGGTGAAGGGCGTCGAGAGTGTCGAAGGTGTCAACGATCCGCTGGCTGTGGCGCGCGCGCTGGCCCGCGAACGGAAACTGGTGGTCGCTATCACCGGTCCCCGCGACATTATCTCCGATGGTGAGCGGACAGTTGCGGTAGACAACGGTCACGCATGGCTGGCGACCATTACCGGCACGGGTTGTATGGCTACGACGATGGTCGCCGCCTTTGCCGCCGTCGAGCAGGACTATCTGCTGGCCACTGCCGGGGCGCTGGCTGCCTTTGGCCTGGCTGCCGAACTGGCAGCCGCCCACGCCCATGGCCCGGCCAGTTTCAAGGTGGCGCTCTTTGATCACCTGTATCACCTCACGCCAAATCAACTGTCTGCCGGGGCGCGCATCCTGACGCTGTAGATGCGCGCGGCTGGCGCCGCTACCGGCAGGGGGATGGGGAATCCCGGGTTGCCCATGGCCCACCCGCTGGTGGGAGCGGCTGGCGCCGCTACCGGCAGGGGGATGGGGAACCTCGGGTTGCCCATAGCCCACCCGCTGGTGGGAGCGGCTGGCGCCGCTACCGGCAGGGGGATGGGGAAACCTGGTTTCCCCATATGTTCACATCAGCGATCTGCGAGGAAAAGGTATGCGCATCGCCGACATCGGAGAGTTTGCGCTGATCGAGCGCTTGCGGAGCCTGGTTGCGGTTGAGCGTCCCGACATTATTGCCGGCATTGGCGACGATGTGGCGGTGCTGTCGGTCGAGGGCGATGAGTGGCTCCTGGCGACGGTTGATTGCCAGGTAGAGGACGTGCATTTTCTGCGCCACTCGATCACGCCGGCACAGTTGGGTCGGCGGGCGCTGGCGATCAATTTGAGCGACCTCGCCGCAATGGGCGGCCACCCCCGCTTTGCCCTGGTCTCGCTCGGCCTGCCCGCCAGCCTGGAGGTGGCGTGGGTCGAGGAGTTGTACCGCGGCCTGCGCCTCGAGGCCGACCAGCACGGGGCGGCGATTGTTGGCGGCAACATGACCCGCTCGCCCGCCGGTATCTGGATCGATCTGACTGTGCTCGGGCAGGTGCGACGTGACGAAGTGATGCTACGCTCCGGCGCGCAACCGGGCGACCGGGTGCTGGTGACCGGCGAGCTCGGGGCAGCGGCGGCGGGCCTGCAACTGCTGCTCGATCCGACCCTGGCGCGCGTTGTCGCCGACCCTGCGCCGGCCCTGACGCGGCACTTCACACCCACCCCGCGCCTCGCCGAGGCCAGGGTGATCGCCCGCTCGCGTCAGGCGACGGCGATGATTGACCTGAGCGACGGTCTGAGCAGCGACATCGGGCACATCTGCGAGCAGAGCGGCGTGGGGGTGCGCCTGTGGGCCGCGCATTTGCCGGTTGCTCCGGCGGCGCAGGCGATTGCGGCGGCGCGCGGCGAGCAGCTCTGGAACCTTGCTCTTTCAGGCGGCGAAGATTACGAGCTGTGCTTCACCGCACCGCCCGCCGCCGCCGATGCCCTGGCCGCGGCCATCCAGCGCGAAACCGGCACCCCGGTCACGGTTGTTGGCGAAATGCTGCCTGCCGGGGCCGGTCGCTGGCTGCAACTGCCCGAGGGTGACTCCATCCGCCTGGTCGCGCGCGGGTGGGAGCACTTCAAGCGGTTGGACGCCAGGGAGAACGGTTGAAATGGGGATTCGTGTGGGAGGGCGTAGCCCTCCCACACCCTCCCTTCACGGAAGGGGAATGGGGAAACCCGGTTTCCCCTTCCTCCCAACCGGTGGTGAGGGCGGCTGGAACCCCCACAGGCAGGGGAATGGGGAAACCCGGTTTCCCCTTCCTCCCAACCGGTGGTGAGGGCGGCTGGAACCCCCACAGGCAGGGGGAAGGGGAAACCCGGTTTCCCCTTCCTCCCAACCGGTGGTGAGGGCGGCTGGCGCCCCCACAGGCAGGGGCGTGGGGAAACCCGGTTTCCCCGTATTTCCACATCAGGAGAAAAGCCATGTATAAAGCACTCACTATTGCCGGCTCCGACTCGGGGGGAGGCGCTGGCATTCAGGCCGATCTCAAGACCTTCATGGCCCATGGCGTCTATGGCGCCAGCGCCATCACCGGCATCACTGCTCAGAACACCCTCGGCGTGCAGGCGGTCGAACTGCTCTCGCCTGACCTGGTAGCCGCCCAGATCACATCGGTGCTCGACGACATTGGCGCCGATGCGGTCAAGACCGGGATGCTTGGCGCGGCGCCGATCATTGAGCGGGTGGCGGATACCCTGCGGCGCTATGCGGTGCGCCGGCTGGTGGTTGACCCGGTGATGGTGGCGAAAAGCGGTGACCGGCTGCTTGCCGCCGACGCGGTGAACGCGCTCCGCGAGGTGTTGCTGCCGCTGGCCTTGCTCATTACGCCGAACCTCCCCGAAGCCTCGGTGCTGCTGGGTCGGCCAGTGAACCAGGAGGCGGATATGCGCGCCGCAGCGCGGGATCTGCACGCCCTTGGCCCGCGCTACGTGCTGCTGAAGGGTGGGCATCTCTTCGGCGACGCGGTGGATGTGCTCTACGACGGCGAAGCGTATATCGAGTTGCGCGCTGCGCGCATTCCCACCCGACACACCCATGGCACGGGTTGCACCTACGCGGCGGCGATTACAGCCTTGCTGGCCCGCGGCCTGCCGGTGGAGCAGGCGGTGCGTCAGGCGCGGGAGTACTTGCTGGGAGCCATCGCTGCCGCCCGGCCCATCGGCGGAGGGCAGAGTCCCGTGCAACACCTGTGGCGTGGCCTGCCAGCGATCAGTGGGGAGGATTGATGGGCGATTTGGGGGCGGCGCGCGCTCCCATCGGGAGGGTTTGGGTGCAGCGGCGCGGCGCCGCGCCGCTGCGTGTTCATCCTGGCGTTGTGCGGCGCAGCCGTTTGTCGCGCCGGGCGTCCAGGTGCGCTCTGGCGCAACACTGCTTCGGAGGGTTCAAGCGAAACTGGTGTAAGCGCCCGCGGGCGCCGGGGCGGGTTTGGCGTACAATAGAGCGGTGATGCGGATCATTCTTCCCAGCGATGTGTTTCCGCCCACCGGCAAGGGAGGGGCGGCCTGGAGTTCCCATACTCTGGCCCGCGCCCTGATCGCCCACGGGCACACGGTCACGGCCCTGACGCCCGTCGAGGGCCGGCGTGGCAGCGCGCGCGGTGTGGCGCTCGGGGTGCCTCTGGTCGAAGTTGGCTACCGGGCGCCGCGCCTGCCGCTGGTTCGCAATTACTTCCGCCACGAGGCCCTCTGGCCGCGCCTGGCGCGGGTGATCGTCGCCGAAGCGCAGGGCAGCCCGCCGGTGACACTCATCCATGCCCAGCACGTGCAGGTGGCTCCGGCTGCCGTGCTCGCCGGGCGTGTTCTGCGGGCGCCGGTGGCGGTGACGGTGCGCGATCACTGGCCCTGGCACTACTTCGCCACCGGGCTGCACGGTGACCGGTTGCCCTACGACCGCCCGGGATGGCCCGGGCTGCTCACCGACCTGCTGGCGCGCCTGGGGCCCCTGGGAGGGCTGGCGGCGCTGCCGGCCCTGCCGTATATGCTGGCCCACATGCGTCGGCGCGCCGCGTTTCTGGCGCGCGCCGACGCGGTGATCGCGGTCAGCGCCTACATCGCCCGCCGGCTCGCTCCTCTCGTTCCGCCTGAGCGCCTTCACGTGCTGCCGAATATGGTCGATCTGGAGGCGACGCGGGCCAGCGCCGCCCCGCCGCCGGCAACGACGTGGGAAGGGGCGCTGCTGCTGTTCGTCGGCAAGCTGGAGCCAAACAAGGGCGCCGGTCTCCTGCCGGCGATATTCCGCGCCTTGCGCGCCCGGGCGTCATCTGAGACCCTGCCGCCTTTCACCCTGGTGCTTGCGGGCGCAGGGGCGCTGCGGACGGAACTGGAGCGCGAGTTGCGCGCCCTGGCCGTCCCGGCGCGCTTCCTCGATTGGGCGGACCACGACGAGGTCCTGCGGCTGATGGCCCGTTGCGATGTGTTGCTCTTCCCCTCGAGCTGGGGCGAGCCGCTGAGCCGCGTGTTGCTCGAGGCGGCCTGCCTCGGCGCGCCGATCCTGGCCATGCCCACGGGCGGCACACCCGACATCGTGCGTGATGGCCACACCGGCGTCCTGGCGGCGACGCCGACGACGTTCGCCGCGCGGCTGGCCGCGCTGCTCGCCGACCCGGCGGAGCGGCGGCGCCTGGGCGCAGGCGCCCGCGCCGCCGCAGCGCAGCAGTTCGCCGTCGAAGCTGTGCTGCCGCGTTACGAGGCGCTCTACGCCGCCCTCAGAGACTCGCTGCCGCCGCCACGGTCTGAAGGTGAATATCTACCGTATCCTCGATCCGGCGGGCGTAGCCTCCGGCCATGGTGATGGCCAGAGGGACTCCGGCGGCGCGGCAGTAGTGGAAGATCACCCGGTCGCGTTCGGCCAGACCGCCTTTGGTGAGCGCCAGGCGCCCCAGGCGGTCGTCGAAGTAGGGGTCGGCGCCGGCCAGGTAGATCGCCAGATCGGGGCGGGCCGCATCGAACGCCCGCCGCACGCCGTCCTCCAGCGCGTCGAGGTAGAGCGCGTCGTCGGCGCCGTCGGGCAGTTCGATGTCTAGGTCACTGCGCTGCTTGCGAAAGGGGAAGTTCTTTGCCGCGTGAATGGAGAAGGTGAAGATACTCGCATCGTCCCGCAGAATAGCGGCGGTGCCGTCTCCCTGATGCACATCGCAGTCGAGAATGAGCACGCGACGGGCGCGGCCCTCGGCCTGCATAGCGCGGGCAGCCACGGCGCTGTCGTTGAACACGCAGTAGCCTGCCCCGTGGTCGGCAAAGGCGTGGTGCGTGCCGCCGGCGAGGTTGACGCCCACCTGGCCCGCCAGGGCCGCGCGGCAGGCCGCGATGGTGGCGCCGGAGGAGCGGCGCGAACGCTCGACCATCGCTGGCGACCAGGGAAAGCCGATGCGCCGCTGCTCCTGGGCGCTCAGCGCACCCGCCTGGCAGCGCCGGATGTAGTCGGGGTCGTGGGCACGGGCCAGCTCGGCATCGCTGGCCGCGGGTGGCAGGTGGAGCCGGTCGGGGGGCGCCAGACCCGCGGCGACCACGCGCTCGCGCAGCAGCGCGTACTTCTGCATCGGGAAGCGATGCCCCACCGGCAGGGGCAGCACGAAGGTATCGGAGTAGAAGATCTGCATACTGAAAACAGGGGAACCCGGGGTTCCCCTCTTCATATCATACCAATTACCGTTGATGATGCCGCATTGCCTGAAGCGATTTCAGGCGTTGTGCTGCCCAGCGTGGCAATCCACAATCCAAAATCTAAAATCCAAAATGGTATCAGGCCCCATGCGCGGGGCGCACAACGTCAGAATGAAAATATTATTGTTCTTGGGAGGGCGAAGCCCTCCCAAACCCTCCCCGCTGGCGGGTTGTTTCCTGGGAGGGGCGTGGGGAAACCCGGTTTCCCCATATGTTATGTTTAGTCACTCCGGCGACTGGGCCAGCAGCACATAACCCAGGCCGCGGCGGGTCTGGATCAGGTCGGCAGTGGGGTCGGCGCGGCGCAGGGCGGCGCGCAGGTTGCTCACGGCACGGTCGAGGGCCTCGGCGTCGAGACCGGGATCGTAGTCGCGCCCCCAGATGGCCTCGGCGCAGGACTCGCGGCTGCACAGGGCGCCCAGGTTACGGTGCAGGTGCAGCAGCAGCCGGAACTGACCGGGCGGCAGGTCGAGCGGCTGGCTGTTGAGGAGAAAGACCTGTGCCCGTTCGTCGAAGCGCAGGCGCGAACCGGCTATCACCGTCGGGTCGGGGTCGAGGAAGCGCAGCAGCGCGCCAGCGGCGCCCAACCCGATGGTGTCGTGGTCGCTGAGCAGGTGCGGGCCGACCAGGGGCAACCCGTTGACGAAGGTGCCGTTGGCGCTCCCCGCGTCGCGCAGCGCATAGCGCGGCCCCTCGCGCGTGATGCGCGCGTGCAGCCGTGAGACCGTTTGTCGGGCAATAACAATGTCGCAGCCTGGCGCGCGGCCCAGGGTATGTTCATCGCCGTCCAGGAGAAACTCGGCGGGCGTCACATCGTCGGCCAGGGCCACCAGGCGCGCAACAGCAGGTAGATCAGTCATACTTCCATTGTACCGCAGGCGCGCAAACCGCTGTGCTACAATAGGCCGCAGGTGAAACCGGGCTGTCCTGGCCCTTGCCCGGCAGGGTTGGGATGGCTTCGCTATTCCCGACCTCCCGCGTAGCGAGCCTGTGGAGGTGTGGAGGTGTCAAACGTATCCCTGGGTTCATCTCCACACCTCGATGCCTCCACAGGCTCCCCATACCACTCCCGGCGGGAGAGTCGTTATACCATTTTTGGTTTTAGATTTTGGATTGTGGATTGCCACACTGGGCAGCAAAACGCCTGAAACCGCTTTAAGCAATGCGGCATCATCAACGGTAATTGGTATTAGACGGTCATGCGCATGGCGCACAACGCCGGAATGAAAATATTATTGTTCTTGGGAGGGCGCAGCCCTCCCAAACCCTCCCCTCAGGGAGGGAGTTGGGAGCGGCTGGCGCCCCCACAGAGCGTTGGGATGCGCTGGTTGGTCCTCACCCCCGGCGCCATCCACGGGGGCGTTCCAATGCGGTATAAGCCATGTTGGCTCGGATGTTCTGTCCGCCCCTAAACTGGGAGAAGCTGGGGCGCGCAGCCCTCTCGGAAAAAAGTCACGTTCATCGTGTCGTTGTGCGGCGCAGTCGTGTGGACGGACGATATGCTTAATCCCGGTTCGCTCATCTTCCAGCGCTATCAGATCGTGCGGCTGATCGGCCGCGGTGGGATGGGCGCGGTCTACGAGGCGGTGGACCGGCGGTTGCGCAACACGGTCGCGCTGAAGCAGATGCTTGGCGATGCTCCCGAAAACGCCGAGGCCTTCGAGCGTGAAGCCCAACTTCTGGCCGCCTTGCGTCATCCTGCGCTGCCCAAGGTGATTGACTACTTCCGCGATGGCGCCGGGCGTTACCTGGTGATGGAGTTCTTCCCCGGCGCGGATCTGGCTGCGCTGCTGGCCCGCCACGGCGGCCCGTTCCCCGCGGCTGAGGTGCTCGCCTGGGCCGATCAGATCCTCGCGGCGCTGGAGTACCTTCACACCCGCGAGCCGCCGGTGTTGCATCGCGACATCAAGCCGCAGAACCTCAAGCTTACGGCGGAGGGCCAGGTGGTGCTGCTCGACTTCGGCCTTGCCAGGGGCATCGGCCCCGGCGGGTCACAGAGTCTCTTCGGCTACACCTTGCAGTACGCCCCGCTGGAGCAGATCCAGGGCAGCGGGACCGATCCGCGCTCGGATCTGTACGCTCTCGCCGCGACCCTTTACCACCTGTTCACCAACCGGGCGCCGGTCAGCGCGCCAGCGCGCGCCGAGGCGCTGCTCGCCGGCCGGGCCGATCCGCTGCCGCCGGTCCATCTGGTGAACCGCCAGGTGCCGCCCGAAGTGAGCGCGGTGCTGGGGCAGGCCCTGGCGGTGCGGCGCGAGGAGCGCCCGGCCAGCGCCGCCAACCTGCGCCAGGCGCTGCGGGTTGCTGCCATCGCCATCGCCGGCACCGTGCCCGCCTTCGACGCGGTGGCTCACCTCGCGCCGGCGCCGCGCCCCGGTGCAACCGCTGCGGCCCGGCCCATCAGCGTCGGCTGGGATCACGTGCGCACCGCGGCCCGAACGCAGGCCAGCCAGGTGCTCCGCGAGCTGGCCGGCGCGCCCCACCGTCCCGGCCCGTATGCCCCGCACCTGTACGTGGCGCGCGCAGCAGCCGAAGCGCATCTGGGCGCCTTTCTAGCCAGCGCGAGCGGCGCGCTGCTGCTGGTGGGCGACTCGGGCGCGGGAAAAACCTGTCTGCTGGCGCGCTGGGCCGAGTGTTTGCAGGAGGAAGGCGAAGCGGTGCTGTTCTACCGCTGCGGCGGCTCGCTGGGGGCGGAGCTTGACCGTGAGATTACGCGCGATCTGGGCCGTGAGGCGCCCGAAGCGCTGGCGCACGACCTGGGGCAGATCGGGCGCCTGGCAGCCGAGGCCGGCCGCCGCCTGGTGCTGATCTTCGACGGGCTGAACGAATACCGCAGCGGCGCTCAGGCTGGCCCCGAGAGCCTGCTCAAGCAGATCGACGCCCTGGTTGGCCGCGTTGCCGGCCCGGCTCTGCGTGTGGTCATCAGTTGCAACAGTGTGGCCTGGGGCCAGTTAGAGCGCGCCGGGGCGACCAACCTGTTCTGGAGCGCCTACTACTACGGCCCCGATGGCGAGCCGCGCCTGACCCTTGAACCGTTCACGCCCGAGGAACTGAGCGTCGCCTACCAGCGCTACGCGAGCTTCTTCCGCCTCCAGACGCCCCTCGAGCGTCTGCCCGAGAGTGTGCGCGAGCGCCTGCGCAAGCCGCTCATGCTGCGCCTGATCGCCGAGAGTTGCCGCGATGGGCCGGTCGAACTGGCGGCGCGCGGGCCGGGGCTGGGCCTGTTTCGCCGTTACTACGAGGAACGGGTGCGCCAGCGCCGCGAGCATCTGTTCATTGACGAACTGGCCGGCGAGATGCTCCGCCGTGGGGCCGTCAGCGTACCCATCCGCGATCTAGCCCGCAACGAGCACCTGCGCGAGGAGCTGCTCCGGGAGGACCCCGATACCGCCTACTGCCGGCTGCTCGACAACGGCGTGCTTGCCGAGCACCGGGGCCACGCCTTCGCCAGCGAAACGGTGAGCTTCGCCTACAGCGAACTTGGCGCCTATGTGCTCGCCCGGCACATCCTGGGGGGCGCGGCCGGCAGCGAAGGGCTGGTCGGCGCCGTTACCAGCCTGATGGCCCGCGCTCGCGAGTTCCCCCTGGCGTTCGATGCGGCCCGCATCGCCCTGTTGATCGCCCGACAACCCGCCGCCTTCGATACCCTCGCCCGCTCGCCCGACATCGAGTTGCGCGAACTTGCCGCCCAGACCATTGTTGAGTTGTACGCCGATGATCCGCAGGCCGGCGCCGATCTGCTCAAGGCCCTCTGCCAGCACGACTCCGACGAGACCCGCCGGACCGCGCTCAAGGCGGCCTATTACATCGGCCCGCCTGCCCGCGATCTGTTCCTCTGGGCCGCCGCCCGCGGCGGCCCGGCCCTGCGGCGGGTCGCCCGCGATGTGCTCTACCTGATCTGGCGCTCCGATCCCGACTTCACCTATGGCTTGCTCCGCGACCTCGTGGCCCGGGTCGGCCCGGCCGCCCTGCGCGACCTGCGGAATATCCTGGAGTTCTTCTTTGAACTCTCGGTGGTGATTTACATCAATCACCCTGAGCGCCCGGATGTGCGCGATACCACCGTGGAGCTGTACTACGAACTGGCGCGCCAGCGCCTCCATCTCGATATTCTTAACACCGGTGTATTTGGCAAAACCATCGAGGATTTGATCTTCCAGGCGGTAGCCACGGCCTTCTCGCGTCCCATCCTCGATACCATGCTGCTGGCCGAGATTGTGCCGGTGGAGCGGTTCTTCGCGGTGCCGCAGGCCGAGCGCGCCATCCTGATGCGCGTCGCGCCCCTGTTCGACCCGGCGAAGCCGCTGCGGGCCTACCTCTCTGACCTGGAGACCCTGTTGCGTGAAGACAACGTGCTCTTCAATCTGGTGGGCACGGCGCAGATCGCCATTCACGCTGTTACCGACATTGACGGCACTGCCCCGGTGGTGCGGAAACTCTTCGAGCGCCTGCCGCCGCCGGGCCGGCTCTGGCTCCTGCTTTCCTTCAGCGTGCTGCTGCCGCACACGCCCCACGAATGGACGCCGCTGGTCGAAGAGCTGACCGAGGGCCTCTTCAGCGCCAACCCCGACCTGATCTACGGCGCAACGCCCAGTCTCCTCCAGCAGTTCGACATTCTGCTCTTGCCTCTGGGGCTGGCCTACGGCAAACTCGGCCAGACCATGCCGTTGATCGAGCTCCTGCTCCAGGATGGCCTGATGCGCGATGATCGGCGGCAGGTCGAACGCATCATTGCCGGGCTGGCCGCGGTAGGCTTTTACTACCCCGAGCCGGTGCTGCGGCTCCTCGGCGACGTGGTGGCGGCCCTGCAGGCCGACCTGCCCGCGGCCCTGGTGCCGACCCTGGCAACCATCCGTATGCAGCACCGCGATGCCGTGGATGTGTTCATGGCCCGGCGCGGCCTCAGCGAGGCGACCCAGCGCCGTGTGGCCGCCGCCGCCGACACGGAACTGGTGCGGCGCTACATCTACTGGCTGGGCCTCTACAACCAGGTGGTGCACTCCTGCGTCTACTACCCCAGAATGCGCCGCCAGATGGCTATGGCCGCTATGGAAATGCTGACCCGCTCCCGCACGCCCAACGAGTTCGTCGCCGTGTACACCGCCACCGTCTTCCGCATGCTGCGCGAGGCGGGCTTCCGCCTGAGCGAGTGGACGCGGGATGCCTGACGCCCGACAGTGACGTGTCCAGATGGGAGGAGTTATACCAATTACTGTTGATGATGCCGCATTGCTCGAAGGCGAAGCCTGAGCCTGTCGAAGGGGGCCGGGGGTGAGGACCAACCAGCGCATCCCGCCGCCATAACGCCCATTGGCGCCCATACGTGCCGTCCGCCCCTGAGGGAGGAGGCGGGAGGAGGGTGAAGCGTGCCCCGCCACTTCTACCATCCGAAGACCGTCCAGGCGCTGTGGTGGGATCTCTACCATTTCATCCGCTTCTCGGCCCTGGGCGCGACGGCGACCTTGCCGTTGCTCGGCGCTGGCAGTGTCGAGGCGCGCCTGTCGCTCCGGCGCGCCGGTGGCTTGCTGGCCGTGGCAACCGCCTTCCACACCTTTGCCTACGTCTCCAACGACGTCTGCGATCTCGACCTCGACCGCACGCAACCCCGTCGGAGGCGGTATCCGCTTGTGCGCGGCGCGGTGACGCCCGAGGCGGCCCTGGGGGTGGCCCTGGCCTGTGTGCCGCTGGCCTTCGGCCTGCACGCCGCCCTGGTTGCCCCGGACGCGCATGCCCGGGCACGGCTTGACGCCAGGATCAGCCTGGCCCTGGCCTTCGGGGCTATGGCGGCCTACAACCGCTGGGGCAAAACCTGTCCCTTCCCTCCCCTCACCGACCTGGTGCAGGCCCTGGGGTGGGCCGCGCTGCTGCGCTACGGCGCGCTCGCCACCGGCCAGGGGCCAACGGCGCTGACCCGCCTGCTCCTGGCCTACGAAGTGCTGCTCATCCTGATGGTCAACGGCGTCCATGGCGCCTTGCGCGACCTGGACAACGACGCCGCGCGCGGGGCGCGCACCACGGCGCTGCTGCTCGGCGCCCGTGTGGAGGATGGCCGGCTGCGGCTCTCGCCGGCGTTGCTGGTCTACGCCCTGACACTCCAGGCAGGGCTGCTGGCGCTACCCCTCTCCTACCTCGCCAACCCTTCTGGGGATCGGGCGGGCGCCAGAGGGGTCGTAGCCCTCGCCGGAGCTACGCTGCTCACCCTGGCGCGCATGGCCCGCGGCCCGCAGGGCGACGACGGCCCCGGTATGGCCCACCTGGTCCTGTTGCTGAGCATACCCGTGGCCCTGGTGGCCCCGCGGCTGGCGCCGTTGCCCCGGCTGGCCCTGCTCGCTGCCCATCTGCTGCCGTTGCTCCCCAACGGCGCGACGTATGCGGCGCTACGCTGGGCGCTCCGGTGAATATCGGGGAAACCCGGTTTCCCCGTGCCCCTGCCTGCGACAACGTCTGTTTTCTGAAAGGAGGAACCGGGTTCCCCCACCTGCGGTGAGCCTGTTGAACCGTGGGCCTCCTGGTGGGACCCTCAGGGACGCGCTCCACGCCGTCGCAACGGCCCCGGTCAACCTCACGGCACTTCACCCACAAGCGTCAATCTGGCGTATACTGGATCATGGTGGTTCCCGGTTCGGCATAGAAAGCGACAGCCATGGCTCACAAAACGGACTACGACGTGATCGTGGTCGGTAGCGGGCACAACGGCCTCACCTGCGCCGGCTACCTGGCGAAGGCCGGGTTGCGGGTGCTGGTGGCTGAGCGACGCCCGATCGTCGGTGGGGCCGTGTGTACCGAAGAAGTCATTCCCGGCTACAAAATCGACGTCGGCTCCTCGGCGCACATTATGGTCCACCTCACCCCCATCGTGCGCGATCTGGAGCTGGAGCGGCACGGGCTCGAGTATATTCCGATGGACCCCTTCGCCTTCTACCCGCTCCCTGATGGCAGCGGCGCGATAAGTTTCTACAAAGACACCGAGCGCACGGTCGAAAGCATCGCCCGCATCAGCCCGCGTGACGCCGAGGCCTATCGCCGGTTCCTGGCCTACTGGACGCCGCTGAACGAGGCGGTGTTCGATGTGTTCCTCAATCCGCCTTCTGCGGCGCGCCTGTTCGGCAGCGTGGCTGCTGCACTGCCGCGGTTACCCGCAGGGGAGCGCAACTCCACCGAGGTGACCCGGCGCCTGTTCACCAGTTACGCCCAGTTGATCAGCGAGACCTTCGAGAGCGAGGCGATGCGCGCCGCGATGACCTGGCTGGCCGCCCAGAGCGGGCCGCCGCCAGACGAGATCGGTGCGGGTGACTTCTTCGGCTGGCACGCCATGCTGCACTACAGCGGCGCGGCGCATCCCCGGGGCGGCAGCGGCATGCTCACCCAGGCCATGGCCCGCGCGCTGATCAGCTTCGGCGGCAATGTGGCGGTCGATGCGCCGGTGCGCCGGATTCTGATCCAGTCGGGTCGGGTGGAGGGGATCGAAACCGAAGACGGCCAGCGTTACTCCGCGCCCATCGTGGTATCGAACGCGCACGTGCTGACGACCCTGCTGCAACTCGTCGGCCCGGAGCACCTGCCGGCGCGCCTGGTGGAGCGTCTGCGCCGGGTGCGCGTGGGCAACGGCTTCGGCATGACTGTGCGCTGCGCCGCCGAAGAACTACCCGATTACCCCGGCGCGCCCAGTGGCGGCAAACCGCACGAGAGCCACCACGGTCTGCAACTCCTCGCCCCCAGCATGGATTACGTGCGCCGGGCCTACGAAGACTACCTGCGGGGCGAGCCTTCCAGAGATCCGGCAGTCATCGCGATGACCTTCTCGGCAATTGATCCGGTCGTCGCCCCGCCCGGCAAACACACCGTGTTCCTCTGGGCGCAGTACTTCCCCTACGAACTCAGCGGGGGACGCCACTGGGACGATGTGCGCGAAGCGGTGGCCGATAGCATCCTGGAAGTGCTCTACCGCTACGCGCCCAACATGCGCGGCAAGATCATCGATCGCTTCATCCAGTCACCGCTGGACCTGGAGCGTCGCATTGGCCTGCTCAAGGGCAACGTGATGCATGTGGAGATGAGCTTCGACCAGATGTTCTTCTTCCGCCCGTTGCCGGAACTGGCCAGTTACCGCACGCCGATCAAAGGATTGTACCTGACCGGAGCCAGCACCCATCCCGGCGGCGGCGTCTTTGGCGCCAGCGGTTACAACACCGCCAGGGTCGTGCTCGGCGATACACGACGGCGTAGCTGGGCGCCGCTGGCGCTGGGAGCCGGCGCCCTGGCAGCCGGGCTGTGGGCCGCCGGACGAATGCGCCGCTCTTCGTCGCCGGGCTGATCCTTTGAATGTTATGCGTGGCGAAATGTCTACCAGAGTGAAAAGAACGCTACGCGACGGTTTCTGGCCGCTGTGTTATAATCCGCGATAAGTGAATACCAAAACCTTCGGGGCAGGGTGAGCCTGGCTATCCGTAGATATGGATGACAGGCAATTCCCGATCGGTGGTATAGCCCACGAGCGGGTTGCTGCTGCGGCACTCCGCACGATCCGGTGAAACTCCGGGGCCGACCGTATAGTCGGGATTGAAAGAAGGTTCACTGTAGCGCGTTCGAACGTGTGATCCGTGCGTTCGATGTGCTTCGGTACAAACTCTACTTTGTCGGTTTTGAAGTAGACTTCGTCACGGGGTTGCCCTGTATCTACGGGGCAACCCCGGAGTCAAGCCACGCGAACGAAGTAGAGTGACCCAACGCCCCGAACAGCTTGCTGTTCGGGGCGTTGTGCTGGGGCGGGGGCGATCCCCCTGCCTTCGCCTGCCCCGAAGATGCGAGACCCCCGCGGGGCAGGAGTATGGAAACGTCCACGCACTATATGCAACGGGCGCTGGCCCTGGCCCGGCAGGCCGAGGGCCGCACCAGTCCCAACCCACTGGTCGGCGCGGTGATTGTTCATAACGGGCGCGTGGTGGGCGAGGGCTACCACCGCTGCGCCGGCGCGCCGCACGCCGAAGTTGAAGCGCTGCGCGTTGCCGGAGCTATGGCTCGCGGTGCGACGATGTATGTCACCCTGGAGCCGTGTGCCCACCACGGGCGCACCCCGCCCTGCACTGAAGCGATCATCGCCGCCGGTATCAGCAAGGTTTTTTACGCTACCGGTGACCCCAACCCTCTGGTAAACGGCAAAGGCCATGCTCGCCTCGCTGCCGCCGGGATCGCCGTGGATTGCGGTCTCTGTGAGCGCGAGGCCCGCGAACTGAATCGGCCCTTCTTCAAACACGTGACGACCGGAAGGCCCCTGGTCACTGCCAAGTTTGCGATGAGCCTCGACGGCAAGATCGCTACCCGCACTGGCGATGCCCGCTGGATCTCAAACCCCGCTTCACGTCAGCGCGTCCACCATCTGCGCAATCTCAGCGACGCCATCCTTGTTGGCGTAGGCACGGTGCTTGCCGACAACCCCTGCCTGACCACACGCCTGCCGTCGTCTGCCGGGGTGCGCCATCCGCTGCGCATCGTCGCCGACAGCACTGGCCGTGCGCCGCTCACGGCAGCCATCTTTGACCCGCAGCTCCCCGGCCACACCGTGCTTGCTACCACCACTGTCGCTCCCGCCGGCTACCGCGCCGAACTCGCGGCGCGCGGTGTCGAAGTCTGGACCCTACCTGCCGATCCCCGTGGGCGCGTTAGCCTGCCGGCCCTGCTCGACGCTATCGGTCAACGTGGCCTGCTGACCCTGCTGGTCGAAGGCGGAAGTGAATTGCTCGGCGCGCTGTTTGCCGAGGGCCTGGTGGATCGGGTGTGGGTGTTTGTGGCTCCACTGATCATCGGCGGCGTCGGCGCGCCTGGCCCGGTGGGCCAGCCAGGCGCGGCGCGTCTGGCCGGGGCCCTTCGGCTCCGCAATCTGCGCGTTGAGCTTATCGCCGACCCCGCCGACGCGGATCATGCTCTCCCCACGCAGCCAGACCTGTGGATTCAGGCTGATGTTGCACCGGGCGCCTTCGAGCAGACAGAGGTTGAGGAGGGCGAATCCCTCCCGGACCCTCCCACTGGGAGGGGCGTGGGGAAACCGGGTTTCCCCGTATGTTCACATCATCACTAACGCGGAGGAAAACCTATGTTTACCGGTATCGTCGAAGAAATCGGCGACGTCGAAGGCTTGCGCGAAAGCGACGGCGGCTGGACGCTGACGGTACGGGCGCGCACCGTGCTCGAAGACGCCCGGCTGGGCGATAGTCTGGCCGTCAATGGCGCTTGTCTCACTGTAACCGCGCTGCAACCGAATGCCTTTACCGTGGGTCTCTCGCCCGAGACCTTGCGGCGCACAAACCTCGGCGATCTGCGTCCCGGTGACGGGGTGAACCTCGAACGTTCACTCGCCGCCACGGGTCGGTTTGGCGGGCATTTCGTGCAGGGTCACATTGACGGAACCGGAGTGGTGCGCGCCTTCCGACCCGATGGCGACTCGCTCTGGGTTACGGTCGAGGCCGGGCCGGATCTGCTGCGCTACATTGTACCTAAAGGCTACATTGCCGTGGATGGCGTCAGCCTGACCGTTGTGGACGTATTTCCTGACTCCTTCACCTTCATGCTCGTGGCCTACACGCAGCAGCACATCGTGCTGCCACGTCGAGCGCCGGGCAGTCGGGTAAACCTGGAAGTGGATGTGCTGGCGAAGTACGTGGAAAAACTACTGGGAGAGGGACGCTATGCCGCTCGCGGACATTGATACGGCCATCGCGGAGTTTCGCGCCGGTAGATTTGTGATTATCGTTGATGACGAAGATCGCGAGAATGAGGGCGACCTGGCCATCGCTGCCGAGTTTGCCACACCTGAGGCGATCAATTTCATGGCGCGCGAGGGCCGTGGACTGATCTGCGTGTCTCTCCCTGGAGAACGCCTCGATGAACTTCAGATCCCAATGATGGTTCCGCCCGATGCGAACACGTCGGGCTTTGGCACCCCCTTCACGGTAGCAGTGGATGCCCGGCACGGCGTAACCACCGGTATCTCAGCCTTTGACCGCGCAACCACCATTCGCGCGCTGATTGACCCCGCAACCCGCCCTGACGACCTGGCGCGCCCCGGACATGTGTTTCCCCTCCGCGCCGCGGCGGAAGGTGTGCTGGCCCGACCCGGTCAAACTGAAGCCTCGCTCGACCTGGCCCGGCTGGCAGGCCTCTATCCCGCCGCGGTCATCTGCGAGATTATGAACGACGACGGCAGCATGGCCCGCCTTCCAGAGTTGGAGCGATTCGCCGCCCGGTACGGCCTGGTGATGATCTCCGTTGCCGACCTGATCTCTTACCGCTACCACACCGAACGTCTCGTCCGTCGGGTTACTGAGACGACGCTGCCAACCGAGCATGGCGTCTTTCGTCTCATTGCCTACGAGCACATGCTCACCGGGGGCCACCACCTGGCCCTGACCATGGGCGACCTGAGTGGTCCAGCGCCCCTGGTGCGCCTGCACTCGGAGTGTCTGACCGGCGATGCCCTCGGCTCGCAGCGCTGTGACTGCGGTGCGCAACTGGCCCAGGCGCGCCGTTGCATCGCCGCTGAAGGCCGTGGGGCGATCCTCTATCTGCGGCAGGAAGGGCGGGGGATTGGCCTGTTCAACAAACTGCGGGCCTATGCTCTTCAAGACCAGGGGATGGACACGGTCGAAGCCAACCTGCACCTTGGCTTCCCTGCCGACGGGCGCGACTACACCATCGCTGCCTGCATCCTCCGCGATCTCGGCATCTCGCGCCTGCGCCTCCTGACCAATAATCCAGCTAAGGTGACAGCACTGGAGCGCAGCGGGATCGCCGTAACCGAACGAGTACCCCTGGTTATAGCGCCGACCAGGGCCAGCCAGCGCTATCTGACCACCAAGCGCGAGAAGTTGGGGCATCTGATCCCGTGGTAGGTTCGCTGTGTCGGCCACTCACGCAGTTGCGCGTTCCCTCACCGCCCCGACGGGAGGGAACGCGGAAGCCAGGTTTCCCCGCCCCTCAACCGGGGTTGAGGGTGCCGGGCACCCCAGCAGGCAGGGGCACGGGGCAACCCGATTGCCCCATATGTTCACATCGGTCATCCATGCGGCTGCGCCGCACAACGACACGATGAACATGGGTTTTTCCTGGGAGGGCGTAGAGGCGCGGCGCCGCCGCGCCTCTACGCCCAAACCCTCCGCCAGGGAGGGGGATGGGGAAACCCGGTTTCCCCACTTCCCAACCGCTGTTGGGAGCGGCTGGCGCCTTATAGGCAGGGGTGCGGTTCGACAGGCTCACCGCAGGTGGGGAAACCCGGTTTCCCCGTATGTTCACCTCAGTCGTCCATGCGGCTGCGCCGCACAACGACACGATGAACATGGATTTTTCTTGGGAGGGCGCAGCCCTCCCAAACCCTCCGCCAGGGAGGGGGATGGGGAAACCCGGTTTCCCCATTTCCCAACCGCTGTTGGGGGCGCCTGGCATCCCGGTGAACAGACGCTAGGATTGTGTCCAGAAGGAGCGTTATGAGCGCAACATTTGAAGGCCACCTCATTGGCGCCGGTCTACGCTTTGCCATCGTCATCTCCCGTTACAACGATACCATCGGTAACGAACTGCTGCGCGGCGCTCGGCATGCTCTCATCCAGCACGGCGTTTCCGCCGACGCGATTGACGTGGCCTGGGTACCCGGTGCATTCGAGATACCCCTGGTGGCGAAGCGCCTGGCAGAGCGGGTGGGCGACACGCCTGACCGACCCTACTACGATGCTATCATCTGCCTCGGCGTGGTCATCCGTGGCGCCACGGCCCACTTCGACTACGTGGCGGGCCAGGCTGCAAGCGGGATCGCTACGGCAGCGCTTGCCACGGGGGTGCCGATCCTCTTCGGGATATTGACAACCGAAAATATCGAGCAGGCCATTGAGCGTTCCGGCACTAAAGCAGGAAACAAAGGCGCGGAAGCGGCGATGGCCGCCATCGAGATGGCCAACCTGCTGCGCGCTATTGCCCAACTGTCACCGATGCCCGCCGCGGCGCCGGCAGATCTTCGCCGATAAAGTGCACCGCGCTCTTCGCCGCCTCCAGAATGGTCATCAGTCCGCTGCCGGGGTGTACCGCGCCACCGATCCAGTAGAGGTTACGCGCGCCCCGGTGGCGGATGTGCGGGCGTAGCGGACCGAGTTGCTGCCAACTATGAATGAGGTTGAACACTGCGCCGAGGTAGGTCTGGTGCTCATCACGCCACGTCTCGGCGGTGTAATGGCGCTCGACCACAATGTGGCGCTCCACATCCTCGAAGCCCAGCTTTGCCATCTGCCGCAGGATCAGGTCCCGGTACGGTCTCGCCTGCGCCGCCCAATCCACCGGGTAGCGCAGATTGGGCACCGGCACCAGCACGAAGAGCGTACTGTGCCCTTCCGGGGCATTGGCCGGGTCCACAATCGTTGGATTGCAGACGTAGAAGGAGGGATCGTCCACATCGAGCACGGCGCTCTTTGCCCACAGCGGGTCGGTGCGACGGATGTGCTCGGAGAGGTACAACTGGTGGTGTGGCAGGTGCTCCCAGCGCCGGTTGACGCCCAGGTAGAGCATGAAGGTCGAGCAGGAGAACTCCTTGCGGTTCAGCCAGCGGTCGGTGTAGGGGCCCCGGGCGTGCGCGGGCAGCAGCGTCTGCACCGCGTGGCCAAAGTCGGCGTTGATTACCACGGCGTCGCCCGCGATGCGCTCACCGTCGGCCATCAGCAGACCTCGCGCGCGCCCCTCCTCCACAATCACCTGGCGCACCGGGCGGCGCAGGTGGATGTCCACGCCCAGGTCCTCGGCGGCGCGGGCCAGCGCGCGCGCCAGGGCGCGGAAGCCGCCCTCAGGATGCCAGATGCCGTAGTGAAACTCCAGGAAGGTGACCAGACTGAACACGCTGGAGCAGGCGGTGGGGTGCATGCCCAGGTACTTGGCCTGATACGCCAGGGCGTAGACCAGCCGCTCGTCGGGGAAGAAGCGCTTGAAGTGGTCGTAGAGGCTCTCCCAGGGGCGGAAGGGCAGGGCCGCCGCCACTTCATCGGGCTTGAGGTAGCCCAGGGGTGGACGCACCGGCGTGCCCAGGTACGGGCCGTAGCCGACTTTGTCCTTCCGCAGGTGCTCAATGTACCAGCGCTCAAAGGCCGCCGACAGGTCCGGCCCGAAGCGGGCCAGTTGTTCTTTGAAGGCAGGGATATTCGAGGTAAGATCGAGGTGCGTGCCGTCCCAGAACGCGATGCGCGTGTTCGGCTCCAGACGGATCAGCTTGATGTAATCGTATACATCGAGGCCACAGGCGCCGAAGAGTTCTTCGTACACCCGCGGCACCTGCAGGATGGTCGGCCCGGTATCAAAGGCGTAGTCGCCGAGTTCGAAGCCGCGCATGCGCCCGCCAACCCGGTCAGCCGCCTCGTAGATCGCTACCTGGTAGCCCGCAGCCGCCAGGCGCATCGCAGTGGCCATCCCGCCCGGTCCGGCCCCGACGATAAGGGTTTTCATGGACACGTTCCTCTCCGGGACTTCTCGTGATACGCTCTCGGTGTTCCGTACCGCTTCGCTACCCGGCACGGGGAGCGCAAGCGGCTTATCCTGGAAGGGCGCCGCTCTCCCAAACCCGCCCCTGTGCAGGGGTGCGGTTCGACAGGCTTGCCACACGCGGGGAAACCCGGTTTCCCCTTGCTCCGTGCGCGCCCTTGATTTCAGTATAACAGGACTTCATGATGTGAAAAGCCGATCACGAGGAGCAGGAGCGAAGGGTGTCGAGGGCGCAGGCATAGGGGGGCATCGCAACGACTGTTGCTCCACAGCTCTCCACTCCACACAACTGGCCTGGAGCGTGGCAGAGCTGTGGAGCTGAACGCCAGCGTGCCGGGCGGGGCGAACCATAGCTAACGTTTCACACGTACCGCTCGGCCCGCACCACCCGTACATCGTGGACAAAGGCGGTCACCGAATAGTCAGTGAAGTAATGCTCCTGGAGATGGGCCAGGATCGCCTCGCCGACCGCCGGGCTGACCAGAGTCTCGATACGCACCTGCGAGCCGGCCCAGAAGTTCTCGCTGATCCCGCGAATACCGTGCCCCTGCACCTCACCGATCGTCCAGCCGCGGGCGCCGAGCCGCTTCAGATCATCGAGCAGTCGCTCGCGTAGCACTCCCTCGGCAATGATGGTTACCAGGCTGATGGTGGTTGTTTCCATGGCACGTTCCTCTCTCGTGCGTAATTTGCTGATGTGAAAATACGGGGAAACCAGGTTTCCCCACCTGCGGTGAGCCTGTCGAACCGCACCCCTGCCTGTGGGGGCGCCAGCCGCTCCCATCAGCGATTGGGACATGGGGAAACCAGGTTTCCCCAACCCCCTTCCTGACGGGAGGCGCCCGGTTCCCTCCCCCAGCGGGGGAGGGTCAGGGAGGGGGCGGCCCTCCCAACGATACCCCATGGTCATCGCGGCGTTGTGCGCCCCGCGCAAAACCGTCTAACGTGAACATATGGGGAACCCGGGCTTCCCCAACCCCCTCCCTGAGGGGAGGGTTTGGGGGAGCTGCGCCCTCCCAGGAAAATCCTCCAGCGCTCATCCTCCGGCGGGCAGCACCGCGCACCCGGCAACACTGTAGCAGAACCACTGCGTGTACGCATAGAGCAACGGCAGCCCGATCAGCAAATTGAACGGCAGCGTGATACCCAGAGAAGAGGTCAGGTAGATGCTCGGATTGGCCTGGGGGAAGGTCGCGCGAACCGCGGCGGGCGCGTCAATGTACGAGGCGCTGCCGGCAATGGCCGCCAGGATAAACGCGCCACCCAGCGACATGCCGGAGAGAGCGCCGAGGGTTGCGCCAAGGACGCCCATAATCACTGGCATCACCGTGCCGAAGGCCAGCATCCGCGGACCGACCTTGGCAAACTCGCGCAACTGCCGCGCCGCGACCATACCCATTTCAATCAGGAACAGCACCAGCACACCGCGGAACAGACCCTCTGGCCCCTGGCTGAAGACCACGGCAATGCGCTGGAAACCCTGTTCACCGATGATCACGCCAATCAGCAACCCGCCCATCAGCAGGATGACGCTGCGACCGGTCAGGGTCTCCTGCACGACCTTGCCGATGGCATCATTCGCCGTCTTCAAGCCCAGACGGCCCCAGAACAGCGCCACAATGATGCCCCACTCGGCCAGAGCCGCCAGGGTAGGAATGAAGCCCTCGTAGCCGATGTTCGCGGTTTCGACAACGCCGATGCCTGCCGCGAAGGTCACCGAAGACACGGACCCGTAGAGCGCGGCGACACCGGCGGCGTTGGCCACGTCGAAACGGAAGATCGTGCGCAGGATGAAGTAACACGCCGTAGGCAACAAAATGGCCAGAAAGATGGTCGCCAGCGCCGGCCACGCAAAGGTCTGGAAGGTGGTGCCGGCCAGTTCTACGCCACCGTTGAGACCGATGGCGAACATCAGGTAGAAGGCGATAAACTTGTAGGCCTGCTCCGGGAACTCGATGTCACTTTTGACCAGGGTGGCAATCATCCCCAGCACGAAAGCCAGGGTCAACGGCGAGAACAGGTTCCGCTGCAAGATACCCAATGTTTCAGCCAGGTCCATACCAGACTACTCCTTGTACCCCATAGAAAAAGAACTGCTGCCTCCCGGAAGCGTGCGACGCTCGCGCTCCCGGCGACCGTGTGGATGCGCTGTCGGCGTCTGGCGTGTATACTGGCGCTGACCGGTCTCAGGGCCGCTGGAACCGGCAAGCATACCCGCGCCCCTCCAGGGCTTCCATGTGTCGCTGTGCGGTGTGGCGCCGCATCCAATCCTTATACGAAGATAATATCACGATATATTTGTCGTATAACAGTCAGACAGGTGGTCACAAGCTACCCGGATGGAGAGGCTCTCATACACCAGGCAGAGCTAGAGACAGCGCATTATCCTGCTCATCTTCGCAACTCAACACGTCCGCGCGTCTGGGCGCGCGTGGCGCTCCGCCGGGCAGGGGCGCGGGGAAAGCGGCTTTCCCCGCAGTCATAGGAGCGATTCTCCTGGGAGAGCGCAGCCCTCCCAGACCCTCCCCTCAGGGAGGCGCACAGGCTCAAGGGAAGCGAATAGCATGAATCACGAGCCAGATGAAGCGGTCGCCGTGCCGGGAGGGGCGTTGCGCTGGCACCGCGTGGGCTGGCAGGCGGGGTACGCGTTGAGTGTGCTCCTGATACTGGCGCTGATCGCCCTGCTCGTTGGCGCACTGGCCGCCGGGCTACAGGCCCGGCGCGACGAGGCGCGCACCGCCGACGTCCTGCTGATCGTTGCCCCGGAGGTCCCATCAGCGGCGCTGGTCGAACACGCCTTTGAGCTGTACCGACGCCGGTACGCGCCGAGTGTGGTGATTGTCGGGGCGGGCAGCGAGGCGATGCGCATCGCGCTGATCGAGCGCGGCGCGCCCGAGGGGGCGCTCCAGGCGCCCACGCCGACCACGGAGCCGGTGGCAGCGCTGCGCGACAGTGCCCGCGCGGCGCGGCAGGCCGGCGCCGCCAGCGCCCTGATCGTCGCCGAGCCTGCCGAGGTGCTGCTCTGGATCAAGCTCGTTGGCGACAATGACCTGAAGGCCTACGGTGCCCCGCCCCCCGGGGTCACACCGGGGCCTCTCGCCCTGCTCCGCGCGAGTGGGCAGTACTGGCGCTACGTCCTCTTCCAGCGGTGGTGAACATCCGGGGAGACCGGGTTTCCCCACACCCCTCCCTGAGGGGTGGGTTTGGGAAGACAGTACCTTGGTCCTTTTTCTGGCTGGGCCATGCCGGCCCGCGTCATCCGGAGGCGCCGCAACCCTGACAAGTCTTATCAGGTACCTCAACCTGGCCTGAGCCCGCTCTCAGGTTGTTCGCCAGCGCACGCCCATACGCTCCGCGCACCCACCGTCTCCTCGTCGCCCTGTTTTCCGTTGGCGTATTATTCTTTACAATCTTTCTGTATAATTATTACAGTTCAAATTGTAGAGATCGTGATGTAAGGCTTGTGGAAGCCTTATTTGTAGGGGCTATTGACAGATGTTGTGGTTTCCGTTAAACTCTCTTTACCTTTCGGCCCTGACCGGCATACGCTGTGGCGCTGATGTGAAGCTGACAAAAAGATGACGCTTGCGGATATCGCGAAGTCGTGGTACACTCCCGCTATCCCGGCTTGATTGTCAGTGTGGTAGCGCATTCACCAGGACCGTGTCAGGGGTGGCAACACCCGATGGCCGCGCCACATGGACCCAAGTGAGGTAAATTGCTCCATGATTGAGCTGAACCGAAACCCGTCTTCTTCGCCCCTGCGTAGCGACGTCGAGCGTTTACAGCAGCGCATCGCTCACTACCGCCACCGCTACCGACATCAACGCCGCTCGTTCGCTCAGATACGCTCCCACCTCGCCACAACTCTGTCCACTCCTGGCATCTGGTTCTCCCGCCTGCCTGCCCGCTTCTTCATTCACCTGGTTGTGATCGTTATGGTGCCGCTGGCGCTGGTGCTCAGCCAGTTGCCAATGCTTCCGGTTGCCTTGCCTGAACCGGAACCTTCGGAACTGGTCGAGGCGCCAATCGGGGTGGGACCAATCGCGCTCGATGCTGGCACGCAAGGCATGGTCGGTGATCCACCGCTGCCCGATGACGATGCCCTGCCGCCGCCGGTCTCGATCTCGTCGCGCAGCGCCGTGCTGGCCCCGCTGACGGTGCAGGCGATGATCGGCGGCGATGTGGTGCGGCTGCGCAATGGTCCCGGCCTGGCCTACGACGAGGTCGGGCGCGTCAATGGCGGCGATGGTGTCGAGGTGATCGGGCGCTTCGAGGAATGGTTGCAGGTGCGGCGCGATGGCGACCCGACGGTGTACTGGGTGGCCGCCGAACTGGTGGATATTCCCGAAGCAGTAGTGTATGCCCTCAACCAGGTCCCTGCCGAAACTATTCCACCGCCGCCACCGCCCAAGGTCGGTGTGGTGCGCGAAGACAATGTCAACCTGCGCGATGGCCCGGGCACCAACTATGTGAGTATGGCCAAAATGCGCCTCGGCCAGGAACTGACGCTCATCGAGCAGTATCAGGGCTGGTTCCTGGTGGAGTACGGCCAGTTGTACGGCTGGGTGACCTCGGATTTCCTCAACATCGTTGATGGTGTTGTCGAGCGGGTGCCTGTGGCAACGTCGATCCCCGATCCCAATCCGCCCCTGGTGGGGTCGGTGCTCGAGAATAACGTCAATGTCCGCAGGGGGCCGGGTTCGGCCTACGACCGGATCACTTCGCTTAAGGCCGGCGCCACCGTGAGCCTGCTCGCCCGCCACAAGGACTGGTACCGCGTCCAGTTGCCTGATGGGACGAAGGCGTGGATCTTCTCCGATCTGCTGCGGGTGTCACCGATGGCTGCCCGGCGCGTGCCGGTGACCAATGATATTCCGGCCTTGCCTGTGCGTGTGCGCCCGGCTGCCACCGGGGGCGGCGCGGGCGGTAGCCGCGGCGCCGCAGCGGTCAACATCCCCGCCAGTGGCGACGTTGCCAGTTTCGCCGTGCAGTTCGTCGGCTCGCGCTACGTCTGGGGTGGTAGCAGCCCCAGCCGTGGCTTCGATTGCAGCGGCCTTACCAGCTACGTCTACCGGCAGTTCGGGGTGAGTCTCCCCCACAATGCCGCCGCGCAGTACAGCTCTCGCTACGGCGCGATTATCGGTGGCATGGGCAATCTGGCCCCCGGCGATTTGATGTTCTTCGCCGGTACCGCCGGGCGACGGGGTATTTCGCACGTGGCGATCTACATCGGCGGGGGGCAGATGGTGCACGCTATGACCCCGCGCTACGGCGTGCAGGTGTCGAGCATCTGGAGCAGTTACTGGCAAAACACCTTCGTCGGCGCGGTGCGCCCCTACCGCTGAACCGCGCCGCCCGAGATGGCCGGGCTTCTCCCCTCCAGCGGGGGGGTTAAGGGCAGACAGAACATTCCAGCCAGCGTGGTTTGTACCCCGGTGGAACGCCCGGGGCCGGGGGTGAGGACCAACCAGCGCATCCCAACGCCATCACGCCCATCGGCGTCCATATGTTCTGTCCACCCCTGAACAGCGGGGGGGCTGCAAGGGCGGCGGAACACCCCAAGTGACAAAGCCCCTGTCTGACCGCCGGAGACGTTGCTGAGCAACGTTTCCGGCGCTTTTCTGTGTGGCGACAGATCGGGTACAATCGCTACGGCACGTGATCAACCGTATCAGGAAGAGGACATTGATGAAAGGTCTTGTGCTGAGCGGCGGGAAGGGCACACGCCTGCGCCCCATCACCTATACGAGCGCCAAACAACTGGTGCCGGTTGCGAACAAGCCGGTGCTCTTCCGGGTCATCGAAGCGATTCGCGATGCAGGCATTACCGAGGTCGGCATCGTCATTGGCGACACTGGCGACGAGATCCGCGCGGCGGTGGGCAACGGGAAGCGCTGGGGTATGAAGGTGACCTACATCCCCCAGGAAGCGCCTCTGGGTCTGGCTCACGCGGTCAAGATCAGCCAGGAGTTCATCGGCGATGACCGCTTCGTGATGTTTCTCGGCGACAACTGTATTCAGGGCGGCATCAGCCCGCTGATCGAGGGCTTTGGCCGGAGCGCCTACAATGCCCAGATCGTGCTCAAAAAGGTGGATGATCCTCGCTCCTTCGGCGTTGCCGAGCTGGAAGAGGACGGGCGCGTCGTGCGCCTGGTCGAGAAGCCCCGCGAACCGCGGAGTGACCTGGCCCTCGTGGGTATCTACATGTTCGACCACCATATCTTCGAAGCGGTCAACGCCATCCGGCCCTCGGCCCGCGGCGAACTCGAGATTACTGATGCCATCCAGTGGCTGGTGACCGCTGGCTACAGCGTCTATCCCTACGTCCACGAAGGCTGGTGGATTGATACCGGAAAGAAGGACGATCTCCTGGAGGCCAATCGCCTGGTGCTGGAGGAGTTGCAGCCAGTCGTGCAGGGCTACGTCGATCGTGATTCGCAGTTGATTGGCAAGGTGATTATCGAAGCGGGAGCCGAGGTGATCAACTCGACGATCCGCGGCCCGGCGATCATCGGCGAGAAGACCCGGATTCTCAATTCGTACGTCGGGCCTTTCACGTCAATCTACCATCACTGCGTGATCGAGGATAGCGAGATCGAGCACAGTATCGTGATGGAGCATTGCAGCATCCGTGGCATCCCCCACCGGATCGAGGATAGTCTGATCGGCCGCAATGTGGAGGTCAGTCGCAGCCCGCTGAAGCCCAGGGCCTACCGTCTGGTGATCGGCGATAATTCGAATGTGGGGGTGTTGTAGGGCGCTTCCGCGCCCTTCTCCGAGGAGAGTGTGGGAGGGCTGCGCCCTCCCACGAACCCCTCGTTCATCTCGTGTAAGGGCAGACAGAACATTCGAGCCAACGTGGCTTGTACCGCATTGGAACGCCCCCGCGCGCGGCTCTGGTTTCCCGCTTCGACAGGCTCAGCGCAGGCGCTCCAGCGAAGCTGGAGAGGCCCGCCCCTTCGGGCTGAGCCTCAGGGCGA
>OGCL01000719.1_pt1 | contig 32943 bp, 31 predicted proteins | sample 1570041 | NCBI WGS metagenome assembly OGCL01 (sample SAMN06266162, study PRJEB24511) | hot springs metagenome | isolation source: Hot spring water | place: South Africa: Limpopo | collected 2015-06-22 | reverse complement strand
ACCGCCATCCTCAACGACCTGTACCAGGACCGCCCGGTGGAGGCCGAGCGCATGCAGCGCCTGGTGAGCCTGTTCACGCTGACCTTTGCCAACCCGGCCGAGATGCGGGCCGATGTGGCAGGCAAGTCGGTGTACCTGGGGCTGGCCACCAACGCCGAGGGCGTGGTGCGCATCAAGCCGCAGAACCTGTTGCTCAATCTGCCGTTGGCATCGGCATCTTGATTGCTATTGAATCGATAGCTGCTGACGCATGATGAACCGGCGCTAGCAGCCCATTGGATTCAAAAATTCTTTCCTCGGTTGGTAGCCCGGCAACTGGCCCTTATCCAATCGTCATCAGGCTTGCGTTTCCGCCAGCTGCTGCTGTGTTCACGCTCAGCGCACGTTCGATCAACAGGCGCTCCAGCGGGATGTCGGTGGCGCCGGGCTGCAGTGCGGTCACGCCCACGATGGGTCCGGGGCGGCGGGCGAGTGCGGCGCACACCGTCCGCAGGGATTCAGCGTCGCCATGGTGCAGCACGGCGTCCAAGGCCACGGAGCCATCGCTCACGGCGTTGTCTTGCAGCGTGACCTGAGCCTGCACATGGGTGGGCAGCGTTGTGCGCAGTCCTGCTTGGGTGCTGGGCCACAGGGCTGTGCCGCCGCTGGCGAGCACGGCCGCCGTCTGCAACAGCAGGTCGTCCGCGCTTTGCGCCATGCACAGCACGCGGGCGCGGGGAGCCAGGGTGTAGACGTTGCGCTCGCCCGTGGGGCCGGGAAGGGGGCGGGCGGTGCCGCTCTGCGTTTCTTGCGCAAAACGCTGGCAGTGGCCTGCCAGGGCCAGGTTGCCCTGGTTGTGCGCCCATTGCTGCAAGGAGCCCAGCGGGGCCAGCTGACGTTCGCGCCGCTCGGTGTCGGGTGGGCTGGTGCGGTCGGCCTCGGCAAAGGTGCGCGCCAGCGTATCGGCCGGGCGCTGCGACAGCAGGCGCAACAGGTACAACGGCCCGCCAGCCTTGGGCCCCGTGCCCGACAGGCCTTCGCCACCAAAGGGCTGCACGCCCACCACGGCGCCGACCATGTTGCGGTTCACGTACACGTTGCCCGCATGGGCGCGGTTGACCACGCGGGCAATGGTTTCGTCGATGCGGGTGTGCACGCCCTGGGTGAGACCGTAGCCGGTGGCGTTGATCTGGTCGAGCAGGCGGTCCAGGTCGCTCCGCGCATAGCGCACCAGGTGCAGCACCGGGCCGAACACTTCGCGTTGCAGCTCGCCGATGTGGTTCAGCTCGATCAGGGTAGGGGGCACAAAAGTGCCCTGTGCGCTGACGGCAGAAACGTGATTCGGGTGCTGGAACACGCGGTGGCCTTGGGCCTTGAATTTTTCGATGTGCTGGGCGATGCCTGCCTGTGCCTCGGCATCAATGACGGGGCCCACGTCCACACGCAACTCGGCGGGGTTGCCGACGCGCAGTTCGCCCATGGCGCCTTGCAGCATCTCGACCACGCGGTCGGCGGCTTCTTCCTGCACGCACAGCACACGCAGCGCGGAGCAGCGCTGGCCTGCGCTGTCAAAGGAGGACGACACGGCGTCGCCCACCACCTGTTCCACCAAGGCGGATGAGTCCACGATCATCGCGTTCTGCCCGCCGGTCTCTGCGATCAGCGGGATGGGGCGGCCTGCTGCATCCAACCGCCCGGCCACAGTGCGCTGCAGGATGCGCGCGACTTCGGTGGAGCCGGTAAACATCACGCCCATCACGCGCTCATCGCCAATCAGGCGCGCGCCCACGGTCTCGCCCTGGCCCGGCAGAAGTTGCACTGCAGCGCGGGGTACACCCGCTTGCCACAGCAGGCGCACGGCCTCGGCGGCGATCAGCGGGGTTTGCTCGGCCGGCTTGGCCAGCACCGGGTTGCCTGCGGCCAGTGCGGCAGCGACCTGGCCCATGAAGATGGCGAGCGGGAAGTTCCAGGGGCTGATGCAGGCCACCGGGCCCAGCGGGATGTGGGTAGCGTTGTCGAAGGTGCTTTGCACCTGCGCGGCGTAGTAGCGCAAGAAGTCCACGGCCTCGCGCACTTCGGCCACGGCGTTGCTGGCGCTTTTGCCCGCTTCGCGCATCAGCAGGCCCATGAGGGGCTGGATGCGCTCTTCCAGCAAGTCGGCCGTGCGCAGCAGGGTCGCGGCGCGCTCGGCGGGTGGCGTGGCGGCCCACGGGGCTGCTGCGGCCTCGGCGTGGGCCAGGGCCTGGTCCACGTCGGCAGTGGTGGCCTCTTGCACGTTACCCACCACGTCGCTGTGGTCGGCGGGGTTGCGCACGGGCTGGTTGGGACCTGCAGGGGCATCGGTGCCCAGCAAGGGAGTCGCCGTCCAGGCATGGGCCGCCGTGGCTTGCAGGGCGGCGGTCAGTTCGGTCAGCGTGTTCTCGTTCGACAGGTCCAGCCCGCGCGAGTTGGCGCGGTGGGCGCCGTACAGGCACTGGGGCGTGGCAATGCGCGGGTGGGGCAGGCCAGCGGTGCCTTCGGTGGCGGCTTGTTGGTCCACTAGCTGCACGGGGCTTTTCACCAGCTCATCCAGCGCAATCGTTTCATCGGCAATGCGGTTCACAAACGAGGTGTTGGCGCCGTTTTCCAGCAGGCGGCGCACCAGGTAGGCCAGCAGCGTCTCATGCGTGCCCACGGGGGCGTAGATGCGGCAGGGGCGGCCGAGCTTGCCCGCAGTGACGGCGCCCACCACCTGCTCATACAGCGGCTCGCCCATGCCGTGCAGGCACTGAAACTCGTACTGCCCGGCGTAGTAGTTGCTGCCTGCCAGTTGGTAGATGGTGGCCACCGTCTCGGCGTTGTGGGTGGCGAACTGGGGGTACACGGCCTCGGGCGCGCCCAGCAGCTTCTTGGCGCAGGCGATGTACGAAATGTCGGTGTGCACCTTGCGGGTGTAGACGGGGTAGTCCTCCAGGCCATCGACCTGGGCGCGCTTGATTTCGCTGTCCCAGTACGCGCCTTTGACCAGGCGCACCATCAGGCGGCGCTGGGTGCGGCGGGCCAAGTCCACCACGTAGTCGATCACGAAGGGGCAGCGCTTTTGGTAGGCCTGGATGACGAAACCAATGCCGTTCCAGCCCGCCAGCGTGGGCTCATGGCACAGGCGCTCCAGCAGGTCCAGCGACAGCTCCAGCCGGTCGGTTTCTTCGGCGTCGATGTTCAGGCCAATGTCGTACTGCTTGGCCAGCGCGGTCAGGCGCAACACCAGCGGGTACAGCTCGTCCATCACCCGACCAAACTGCGCGCGGCTGTAGCGCGGGTGCAGTGCTGAAAGCTTGATGGAGATGCCCGGGCCTTCGTAGATGCCGCGCCCGGCAGAGGCCTTGCCAATCGCGTGGATGGCTTGCTCGTACGACGCGTAGTAGCGCTTGGCATCGTCGCTGGTCAATGCCGCTTCGCCCAGCATGTCGTACGAATAGCGAAAGCCCTCAGCCTCCATCGTGCGGGCGTTGCGCAGGGCTTCGTCGATGGTCTCGCCGGTCACAAACTGCTCGCCCATCATGCGCATGGCCATGTCCACACTCTTGCGGATCAGCGGCTCGCCGCCCTTGCCGATCAGGCGGCTGAGCGAGTTACCCAGGCTGCCTTCGCTGTGCGTGGCCACCAGCTTGCCGGTAATCAGCAGGCCCCAGGTGGCGGCGTTGACGAACAGCGAGGGGCTCTTGCCCAGGTGGGTATCCCACTGGCCGTGGCTGATCTTGTCGCGGATGAGTGCGTCGCGTGTGGCCTTGTCGGGGATGCGCAGCAGCGCCTCGGCTAGGCACATCAGCGCCACGCCTTCTTGTGACGACAGCGAGAACTCCTGCAACAGGCCCTGGACGATGCCCGCGCGCCCGGCGCTGGCCTTGCGTTCGCGCAGCGCCTTGGCAATACGCAGCGCCAGTTGCTGGGCCAGCGCCGCCTGGTCAGCAGGCAGGCGGGCTTGGGCCAGCAGCGGGGCCAGGGCCTCGGGCTCGGGGCGGCGGTAGGCGGCGGTGATGGCGGCGCGCAACGGCTTGTTCAGCGGCGTGCGGGGGGCGAAGTCGGCGAACGGAGTGGAGGGCTGAGCGTTGAGCTGCTGCGTCATGGCGGTGTCTTTCGGTGGTTTGGAGGGCCAAACGAGGGTTTTGGTGCGCTACTGGCGATGATCCTTGGGTTGTGGGTGAATAAATGTTCGAAAATGGTTGTCATGGCCGAATAAATCGCTACTCAACATGCAAACAGAAACTGATCTGGACCGCATTGACCGCAAGATCCTGTCAATCCTGCAGGAGGATGGCCGTATTGCCAACCTCAAGCTGGCCGAGGCCGTGGCCTTGTCGCCCACCGCCGTTCTGGCGCGGGTGCAGCGCCTCACGCGCGATGGTTTTATCCTGGGCTACGAGGCGCGGCTGAACCCCCTGAAGCTGGGTGCGGGCATGCTGGTGTTTGTGGAGGTGCTGCTGGACCGCACCACGCCCAACGTGTTCGACCAATTCAAGGCCGCCGTGCAGGTGCACCCCGAGATCATGGAATGCCACATGGTGGCGGGCGGGTTTGATTACCTGCTCAAGACGCGGTCTGCCGACATGAATGCCTACCGCGTGTTTGCGGGGAACGTGCTGTGGCAACTGCCGGGCGTGCGCGAGACGCGTACCTATGCGGTGATGGAAGAGGTTAAGCACACCAACCATCTGCACCTGCGCTAAGAGGGCAGGAGGTCTGGCGGGCCGCCGTCCGGGGTCGATTGGCTCTGCAGGGCAAAGCCCGCATAATGCGCTGCAGCAACCGTCAGACTGAGGAGAAGAACCATGCGAGCCATTCCAACCGCTGCCGCCGCCCTGTTGGCCGCCCTGTTCAGCCAGTCGGCCGCAGCCGGGTGCTATGTGGTGTACGGCCCCGACAAGGACATCGTCTACCGCGCCCCCGAGCCACCGGTCGATATGTCACGCCAGATCCACGAAACCCTGCCCCGAGTCGCTCCGGGGGGCACGCTGGTCTTTTCTCCCGACGATTTTGGCTGCGAACTCACCATCAACAAGCTGCCGCTGGCCTCGGCAGCATCGGCGCCAGGCGGCGTGCGCCCCGCGCGTGCAGACCGGGGCTGAACCCCTGCGCTTGTTGCGAGGGCCCCCGGGGGCACGAGTCCCGGGCCTGAGACAATCGGGGGATGAGCGAACCGAAAGAACTATCCCCCTCGTTTGAACCCGTGGCCCAGGACGCCACTGACTTGCCCGAGGGCTGGCTGCAGGTGCAGTCCATGGACCTCGATGCCCAGGGCGTTGCCCGCAAGCCCGATGGCAAGGTCGTCTTTATCGATGGTGCCCTCACGTCCGAGCTGGTCACAGCCAACACCCACCGCAAGAAGAACAACTGGGAGCAAGCCAGTCTGGTGGCGATTCACCGCGAATCGTCGCAGCGCGTGCGCCCTGGTTGCCCCCATTTTGGCCTGCATGCCGGTGCCTGCGGTGGCTGCAAGATGCAGCATTTGCACGTCGGTGCCCAGGTGGCCGTCAAGCAGCGGGTGCTGGAGGACAACCTATGGCACCTGGGCAAGGTCAAGGCCGAGACGGTGATGCGCCCCATCGAAGGGCCCGCCTGGGGTTACCGCTTCCGTGCCCGCCTGGCCGTGCGCCATGTGATCAAGAAGGGCCAGGTGCTGGTGGGCTTCCATGAGCGCAAGAGCCGCTACATCGCCGACATGCAGACCTGCAAGATCTTGCCCCCGCATGTGGATGCGATGCTGATGCCGTTGCGCGCGCTGATCGCCAGCCTGGACGCGCGCGACACCTGCCCGCAGATCGAACTGGCCTGCGGCGACAACGTGACCGCCATGGTGCTGCGCCACCTGGAGCCGCTGAGCGCCGACGACCTTGCGCGGCTGCGTGCCTTTGGCGCCGAGCATGGCGTGCAATGGTGGCTGCAGCCCAAGGGCCCCGACACAGTGAAACTGCTGGACGAGGGCGGCGAGCAGCTGTCGTATGCGCTGCCGGATTTCGGCATCACCATGCCCTTCAAACCGACCGACTTCACCCAGGTGAATCCGCACATCAACCAGGTGCTGGTGACCCGGGCGCTGCGCCTGCTGGATGTGCAGCCACACGAGCGCGTGATCGACTGGTTCTGCGGCCTGGGCAACTTCACGCTGCCGCTGGCCACACAGGCCCGCGAGGTGCTGGGCATCGAGGGCAGCGAGGCCCTGGTGGCACGCTCGCGCGAAAACTATGCATTGAATCAGGCTCTTGCGGGCGGCCATAAAGCGCTTTCAGCTACTGAATTTGTAGCGCGCAACCTGTTTGAGATGACCCCCGAGATGCTGGTGGCCGATGGCGCTGCCGACAAGTGGCTGGTGGACCCTCCGCGCGAAGGTGCCTTTGCACTGGCCAAGGCATTGGCCGACATCGAGCAGTCGCGCATTGGCGCCGAAGGGGCGGGCCCGCTGCCCGCCGGGGCCGAGGGCTGGACACCGCCAAAGCGCATCGTGTACGTGAGCTGCAACCCTGCCACCCTGGCGCGCGATGCGGGCCTGCTGGTGCATCTGGCGGGCTACAAGTGCACGGCGGCAGGCATGGTCAATATGTTCCCGCACACCGCACACGTGGAGAGCATGGCGGTGTTCGAGCGGGCGTAAGGGCGGGGCGCCGCGGCTGGGGCTTGGGGCCCTGGCGCGCACGCTGGCAGCCAAGGGAAGAAGACGGGAATGAAAGGGGCGGGCCTGGCCCCGGGTGACTCCGGCCGCTCAGCTGCGGCTGCGGCTGGCTGCGGGGTCGCGGGTTTCGGTTTCGATCTCGGTGTTGTTGCTGCTACCGCCCTTGCGCGGCTCGGGCTTCTCGGCCTTGGTCAATACCGAGGGGGTGCCCTCGATCTTGTTCTCGCGCATATAGGCGTCCATCTCTTTCCAGCCTGCAAACACCGAGGCCTTGGCGGCCTTGGGGTTGAGGGTGTAGCAGTCTTCCAGGCCGCGCAGTGCGTGGCGGCAGGCACCGCCGATGGCTTTGGCTTCGGCGTCGCGCTGCGCAACACGGGGGTCAGGGCCCAGGCCGGGGATCTTGTCGCAGCCGCTCAGCAACAGCACCAGGGCTGTGGCAGCCAGCAGGCGCAGCGGGGTGGAGGGCTGGTTGAGATACATGTAATTGCATTATCGGCAGGACTGCGCCGCTATTGAGGCTTGACCTTGGTGCGGGCTCAACAAAAAAGCAAAAGGCTCCCGAGGGAGCCTTTTGTTCTTTGGGTGGGGCCGCAGCCTGCGCGGCTTACTCGCGCTCGCCGCCCATGATGCCCAGCAGGGCCAACAGGCTCTGGAACACATTGAAGATGTCCAGGTACAGGGCCAGCGTGGCGCTGATGTAGTTGGTCTCGCCGCCGTCGAGGATCTGCTTCAGGTCATACAGCATGTAGGCGCTGAAGATGCCGATGGCCAGCATCGAGATCACCATCATGCCCACGGTGGAGCCGACAAACACGTTGATGATGCCGCCGACCATGAGCACCAGCGCGCCCACCATCAGCCACTTGCCCATGCCCGAGAGGTCGCGCTTGATCACGGTGGCCAGGCTGGCCATGACCACAAACACACCTGCGGTGCCGGCAAACGCGGTCATGATCAGGTCGGTGCCATTCTTGAAGCCCAGCACCATGCCGATCAGGCGCGAGAGCATCAGGCCCATGAAGAAGGTGAAGGCGAGCAGCACGGGTACGCCAGCGGCCGAGCGCTTGGTCTTTTCGATCGCGAACATGAAGGCGAACGCGCCGCCCAGGAACACGATCAGGCCCACGCCGCCACGCAGCGACTGGGTGATGCCGGTGGCCACGCCGATCCAGGCGCCCAGCACCGTGGGGATCATGCTCAGGGCCAGCAGCCAGTAGGTATTGCGCAGCACCTTGTGGCGCTCTTCCTGCGAGATGCCATAGCCCGCAGAGTGGCCCAGGGTGGTGACTTGGTCGTTCATCATCTTGTGTCTCTCCTTGTTGGCCTGCACAACGCAGACGCCCCAAATTTTAGGCGTTGCCGGTTTTTGGCCGCGCAATAACCGCATCCGGTCACCTACTTTTGGTAAGGGTACTTTCACCCTGCATGGGGGTGAGCGCGCCGCGTGATGCCGCTATGCTTGCTGCTTCCTCGGTCCGGGCGCTCCAACAGGGCGGGCCCGCGCGATTTTTCCTTCTTCTTTTTCCTATCCGGATACCTCCATGAAAACCAAGCATGAACTCGAACTGGCCGACGTCAAGGCCATCGCCGCCGCCGCCGAAGCCGAGGCCCTCAAGAACAGCTGGCCCGTGACCATCGCCATCGTGGACGATGGCGGCCATCTGCTGTGGCTGCAGCGCCTGGACGGTGCCGCGGCCGTGTCTTCGCACATTGCCCCCTCCAAGGCCCGCACGGCCGCGCTGGGCCGCCGCGAGAGCAAGGTGTATGAAGACGTCATCAACGGCGGCCGCACGTCCTTCCTGAGCGCGCCCACCATCGACGGCCTGCTCGAAGGCGGCGTGCCGATCATGAAGGACGGCCAATGCCTGGGTGCCGTGGGTGTGAGCGGTGTGAAGTCCACCGAAGACGCGCAGATTGCCCGCGCCGGGATTGCGGCCCTGGGCCTGTAAGGGCGACATGGATGGGCATCTCCAGCCCGTCACGCATAAAAAAACCGGCTGAAGAGCCGGTTTTTTTATGTGCAGCCGCTGTGGGTTCTGGGAGCGGCAGGCGAGGAACAGGAATCGCGATCGGGGGAGAAAAAAAGCCTGGCTACGCGGGCGAACCCGTTGGCTGGCAAAAACGACCCTTGCGAGCTTGTGGCAAGCCCGGGAGTCGCCCCACGATGAAACTGTTGGGGGCTGGCAGCGGTCTGGCTGTGCTGCCGAGGGGGATGGGGGGCTGGGGGCTGCGTTACTTGGTCAGGATCAGCTTGCCCAGCTTGGTGGCCTGCAGGCGGTACACCGAGCCGTTGTGGCTGATGGCCACGGCTTTCTGGCCTTGCAGCAGGGCGCTGCTGTCTACCGCCGCCGATACGGACTCGGCGCTGTGGGCGCCTTCAGCCGGGGCGGCGAGCGAAGCCGCTTTGTCGGATGCGGCGGAACGCAGGAGCGAGGCGGCGGTCAAGGTGGCTTGCATGGAGGTTTTTTCCTGTGTCATTGCATTGCGTTTTGCTAATGATAACGATTCGCAATTGCGAGTCAAGCCAATTGCGTGTTTCTTTTTGTTCTTTTTTTGTCGGGTGGGATTGGCGCTGATCCAGCTTGTGCAGCCCCGTTGGCACAGGCGCGGCGGGACAGGGCGGCGAGCAGTAAAAAAGCCCGGCAAGCAAGGCTGGCCGGGCTGGAGCAACGAGAAGCGGGGCTGTTGCTATCTATTGCGGGTCGGTCACAAACCCGATCTTGCGCACCCCGGCGCGCTGCGCGGCGGCCATGGCCTGGGCCACGTATTCGTAGCGCACGTTCTTGTCGCCCCGGATGTGCAGGTCCGGCTGGGGCTCCTTGGCGGCCTCGGCCTGCAGGCGGGGGAAGAGTTCTTCTTCCGTCACCTGCGATTCGTTCCAGTAGAACTTGCCATCGGCCGCCACCGACAGGCGCACGGTCTCGGGCTTGATGTTCTCGGGCTGGTTGGTGGCGCGCGGCAGGTCCACGTTGACCGAGTGTTTCATCACCGGCACGGTGATGATGAAGATGATGAGCAGCACCAGCATGACGTCCACCAGGGGCGTCATGTTGATCTCGTTCATCACGTCATCGGCATCGTCTTGCGTTCCGAAAGCCATGGCTTAGCTGCCTTTCTTGATGGGCAGCACCTTGGCCTGTTCGCCACCGGCATTCACGCGGGCACCGGTCACGAAGTAGGCGTGCAGGTCGTGTGCAAAGCTGTTGAGGCCGCCCAGGATGGACTTGTTGCCGCGCACCAGCGCGTTGTAACCCAACACGGCAGGGATGGCCACCGCCAGGCCCAAGGCCGTCATGATCAGTGCCTCGCCGATGGGGCCTGCCACCTTGTCGATGGTGGACTGGCCGGACGTGCCGATGGCCACCAGCGCATGGTAGATGCCCCAAACGGTGCCGAACAAGCCGATGAAAGGCGCGGTGGAGCCCACCGAGGCCAGGATGGCCAGGCCGGATTGCAAGCGGGCGGTGAACTCGTCGATGCAGTTGCGCAGGCAGCGTGTGACCCAGTCGCTCACGTCCAGGCTGTCGTGCAGGTGGGCCTTGGTATTGCGGTGGTGGGCGGTGGCTTCACGGCCTTCCAGGGCCAGGTGGCGGAAGGGGTTGGTGGGGTCAGCGCCCAGCTTGGTCAGGCCCGCAGCAAAGTCTTCGCTGTGCCAGAAGTCCTGCGCGGCGCGGGTGTGCTTCTTGAACTTGATGATGTCCAGCGCCTTGATGAGGATGACGATCCACGAGGCCAGCGACATGGCCAGCAGGATGATGGCGACGGCGCGGGTGACGAAGTCGCCCTGGATCCATACGTTGGCGATGCCGAATTGCGATTCCATGAAAAAACTCCCTGAAGCGGTGATCTGAAACTGTGAACTGGTTATTCGAGAACGAAGTTGACCGGGACCAGGTTCCACATGGTCTCCGGCACGCCATTGCGTTTGCCGGGCACAAAGCGCCAGCGCATGACGGCCTCCTGGGCCTGGCGGTCCAGGCGTTCAAAGCCGCTGGACTTGTTGACCTCCACCTTCTGCGGCGTGCCGTCGGTGCCGATCAGCACGCGCAGCACCACCTTGCCCTGCTCGCCCATGCGCTTGCTGATGGCGGGGTAGCTGGGCTTGGGGTTGTTGAGGTAAGCAGCGTCGCTGGAGGGCAGCTCGATCTTGGGCGGTGCAGGCGGTGCCGGTGGGGCGGGCGGCGCCGGGGGGGCAACAGGTGCCTCGATGGGGGGCGCGGGCGGCTGGGGCGTGGTGATGCCCGTGGGCGCATTGGGCGCGGGAGTCGGGTCGGCAATCGCCACGGGCATGGGGGCCGGGCGCGGCGCGACCTTGGGGGCCGGGCGCGGTGGTGGTGGCGGCGCCGGGGGCGGCGGTGTGACCTTGGGGGGCGCGGGCGGGGCGATGAATTCGCTCAGCAGCTCGGCCGGCACGATGACCTCGGCCGCGCGGCGCAGCAGGCCCGACTGCAGGGCCCAGATGCCTACCACGTGCAGGGCAATCACGGAGCCCACGATCACGGTGTTGCGGCTGACACCCCCGGGAGTGGCAAAACGATCAGGGTGAGACATAAAAATGATAGCAACCCGCGCCTGTGTATCAGGCGCCAGGTGCCTAAAAGACCGATATTACTTGCGGAAGATCCACCAGGCAGAGCCTGCCACGAGGATCAGGCTGCCAGCGAGTGTTGAGAGGAGTTCCATGACTTGCTTTCCAGGATGGAGCTGGCAAGCTGGATCGGCTGCGGTGCCACGTCATTGTGCAGGGCGGCCACAGGATTCGAAACACTGCACTGCGCCACCACATCGCGGGCGCAGCTTTCGCAGCAACCGCATTGGGTGGCCACGCCCAGCTCGAACTGGATTTCATCGAAGCTCATGCCAGCGCGCGCATGGCGGGCAATCTCACGGTCGGAAACCCGGCGGCAAACACAGACGATCATGGGGAGCAGGCAGTGTGGCTGGCTGTTGAAGGGATGGTTGCATTATAAATACGAATCTATCGCATTTGCAATAAATCATTCCTGCCGACAGGGGGAAGGGCTTTGGTCGGCGTCCGCACCCCTCACCGGCCGCCAACTCCGGCCATCGGTGGCTGTTACCTGCCGGAGCGCAAGGCCGGGTCTTATGCGGCATCCAGCAGCGCTGGGGTGGCGTCCGCCAGCGTGGCGCAGCCGGTGAGTGCCATGGCAACCTCCAGTTCGTCGCGCAGCAGGCGCAGCACATGGGCTACGCCTGCGGCCCCGGCATTGGCCAGTCCCCACACGGCGGGGCGCCCCACCAGCACGGCCGATGCGCCCAGCGCCATGGCCTTGAGCACATCGGTGCCGCGCCGGATGCCGCCGTCCACCAGCACCGGCACCGCCCCGCCCACGGCCTGCACCACGCGGGGCAGGGCGGTGGCAGTGGCAGGGGCGGTGTCCAGCGTGCGGCCGCCGTGGTTGGAGACGATCAGGCCTGCCGCGCCCGCTGCCACGGCCTGGCGCGCGTCGGCCGGGTGCAGCACGCCCTTGAGCAGCACAGGCAGGCGGGTGATGGACTGCAGCCAGGCCACGTCGTCCCAGGTGGGCGCCTGGTGCAGCAGGCCGTCAAACAGCGCGCTCTGTCCGGGGCGCAGGTCGGGTGGTGCCGATGGGGGCAGGCCCGCCAGGTTGACCGGGCCCACGCCGGGCGGCAGCCGAAAGCCTGCGCGCCGCTCGCGATCGCGCACGCCGCTGGTGGGGGCATCCACCGTGAGCACCAGGGCTTCGTAGCCCGCCGCCTCGGCCCGTTGCACCAGCGCCTGGGTAAAGCCCCGGTCATGCTGCAGGTAGAGCTGGAACCACAGCGGGCCGTGCCCCGGGTCGGGGTGCACGGCCTCGGCAACGGCTTCGAGCGATACGCTGGCCTGGGTGCTGAGCACCACACCCGCGCCCAGCGCGGCCGCCGCATAGGCCATGGCCAGTTCGCCATCGGGGTGGGCCAGGCGCTGGAAGGCGACCGGGGCCAGCAGGATGGGGTGGGCCAGCGTGCGCCCCAGCAGCTGCACCCGGGTGTGCCCGCCCGCCAGCGGCCGCAGCACGCGGGGCCACAGAGGCAGCGCATCCCAGGCGCTGCGGTTGGCGCGCAGCGTGATCTCGTCGCCCGCGCCGCCGCTGAAGTAGGCCCAGGCGTTGTCGTCCAGCTGCTGGCGCGCATGCAGTTCGTGGTCTGCCAGGCTGGCGATCTCGGGCGGCAGCCGGTGGCGGGCGGGGGTGTCAGTCATACCAATGAAAAAAGCACCTTGCGCGCGTTCAGTATGCGCAAGGTGCTATTGAAATAGGAGTAAATCTGGCAAGGCAGGGGGCCACGGCGCGAAGGGGCCGTGCTGCCTGGGTGCCAAGGGAGGGGGCTCACACGTCGGCCCACATGCGCAGCAGGTTGTGGTACGTGCCCGAGAGCGCAATGACCGACGGCTCCGTCTCGCCCACGCTCTGGCGCAGCCGCAGCAGCGACATGTCCATGTCGAACAGCAGCTGCCGCTGCTCCAGTCCGCGCACCATGCTTTCGACCCAGAAGAAGCTGCTGATGCGCTGCCCGCGTGTGACGGGCGACACCTGGTGCACGGTGCTGCTGGGGTACAAAACCATGTCGCCCGCCGGCAGCTTGATGCGTTTTTCGCCCCAGGCTTCGGTGGCCACCAGTTCGCCGCCGTCGTATTCGTCCGCCGGGGTGAGGAACAGCGTGCACGACAGGTCGCTGCGCACCCAGGCGTTGTCGGCTGCGGAGTGCATGACGGCGCTGTCCACATGCTTGCCGTAGAAGTTGGCGCCATCGCCGTAGCGGTTGAACAACGGGTTGTAGATGCGCCGGGGCAGGGCGGCTGAGAAGAACAGTGCGTTGCGTGCCAGGGCGGCCTTGACCAGGCCCTGCAGCTGGGCCGACAGCTCGCTGCCCTGTGCCAGCTGCAGGTTGTTCTTCTGGTGCACGGCCTGGCCGCCTGCGCTGCGGGCGCCGTCCACCCAGGGGGCATCGGGGGCCCAGAGCTGCTGCCGGAAGAAAGCGACTTCTTCGGCGGTGAGAACGTGGGGGATGTGCAGGAACATGGAGGCCGATTGTGACGCCGCCCCAGTGAAGGGGCGGCGTCGTTTCGTCAGAACATCAGCGCATCAGCGCATCGAATGTCAGAAGCGCGTCTTGATGGACACCTGCACGGCGCGGGGTGCACCCGGCGTGTAGAAGCCACGGTACAGGCCGTCGGCGTAGGTGCGGTCGAACAGGTTGCTCACGTTCAGCTTGAGCGTGGTCTTGTCGTCAAACGCGTACTCGGCCATGGCGTCCATCACGGCAAAGCCGCTGGCGTACACCGCACGCGAACCCTCGGGGTTCTGCTTGCTGCGGTAGGTCAGGCCAGCGCCCACGCGCAGCTTGGACGTGACGGCGTAGGTGCTCCACACGCTGCCGCTGTGCTTGGGCGTGAGGCCGGGGCGGTCGCCCTGCACCTGCGCGCCACCACCGTTGGCGGCCAGTGCCACGTTGCTGCGGTCGATCTTGGCCGAAGGAATCCAGGTGTGGTTGGCGAACACTTCCCACTGGGGTGTGAGGCGGCCTGCCAGGTTGAATTCCATGCCGGTGGCGTGGCGCTTGCCGGACAGCAGCTCTTGCTGGGCTGCGGTGTCGGGGTCGGTGTTGCGCTCGTTGTACTTCTCGCTGCGGAACACGGCCACACCCAGCAGCGCGCGGCGCTCGAACAGCTCGAACTTGCTGCCGATCTCGAAATTGCGGCTCTTCTCTGGGTCGGTGTTGGCGGTGCGGGCCGTGTTGGCGCCGGGGTTGCCGAACTGGTAGGTGTCACCCGAGGTGTTGTACGAAGTGCCGAACGACGCGTAGTACGAGACTAGCTCGCTGGGCTGGAACAGCAGGCCCACGCGGGGGCTGACCAGGCTGTCGGAGCGCGAGTTGCTCAGTGCGCCGGTGGCGTTCTTGTAGGAGGCCTTGAAGTTGTCATAACGCAGGCCACCCACCAGCTTCAGGGTGTCGTTCAGCGCCATCGTGTCCTGGAAGTACAGGCCGAGGTTGCGCGACTTGAAGGTGTTCCACTGCACGGGCGCGCGGCCATCGGCCACCCAGGCGCCATCGTTGGGCGAGCCGACGGTGGTGGTGGGGCGGGTAGTGGTGTTGGGGTAGTTCTGGTTGCGCTTGGCATCGTCGTCGAAGTAATCGACGCCCGCCAGCACGGCGTGCTTCTTGCCGCCCCAGTTGAAGGTGTTGCTGTAGTCGCTTTGCACCTGCAGCACGTCGCTCTCGCCCAGGCGGCCCTTGGAGCCACGGGTCAGCACGGTGTTGCCGTTGATCTGGTCGAGCGTGATGGCGCTGTTCTGGAAACCGATGGTGCTGGCCAGCAGGTCGCGCTCGTAGGTGCCGTAGCGCAGGCGCGTGTTCAGCTCGCCGTTGTTGTCAAAACGGTGGATGTGGCCCAGCGTGACATGCTGTGCCGAGGTGTTGTTGTGGTCGCTGGCCAGGCCATAGTAGTTGCGGGCTTCCAGCGGCGTGTTGATCTTGCCGTCCACCACGCGCCAGGGGTGGTTGTACAGCGGGCGGCCCTTGGATTCGAGGTAGTACAGGCCGATGGAGAACTCATCGCGCGTGCCGATGCCCCAGGCGAACGTGGGCGCAATGCCGCGCTTGTCCTGCTTGGCGCCGTAGTTGTCGAACTCCTGCACCATGGCGTTCAGGCGGAAGGCCGCGTTTTCGCCGGTCTTGAAGTTGAAGTCGCCCGTGGCGCGGTGGTATTGGCCGGTGCCGTAGGTGTAGGAGGCTTCGTGCTGGTCGATGAGCAACGGGGCCTTGTTGACCTGGTTGACCACACCGCCGGTCGAGCCCTTGCCGAACAGCATCGATGCCGAGCCCTTGAGCACTTCGACGCGGTCCAGGTTGAAGGTGTCGCGCTCGATCAGCGGAGCGTCCTTCATGCCGTCCACATAGATGTCGCCCGCCTGGCCCAGCGAGAAGCCGCGCAGGCGCACGTCTTCTTCACCCGTTTCGCCCGACTGGAAGGTCACGCCCGCAGTGTTGCGCAGCACCTCGCGGAAGTCGTCCATGTTGCGGTCGTTCATCTGCTTTTCGGTGAACACCGTCACGGACTGGGGGATGTCCTTGATGTCCTGGTTGCCCTTGCCGACCGTGGTCTTCCTGAGCAGCAGGGTGTCCTTGCCTTGCACTTCGGCGGCTTCTTTCACCGTCACGGTGGACAGGGTGGTCTCTTTGGTGTTGGTCTGTGCCATGGCGCCCATGGAGGCGGCCAGCATCAGGGCGCCCAGGGGCAGCAGGGCCTTGTCGGACGAGGAGACGGGGGCGAAGGACGTGGGGGATGCGGTTTTACGCAGCGCGGAGCTGCGGCGCTGTGCGCGTGATTTTGCCAAGATGGCCTCCATCGATGGGGTGCAGGGGGGACGATGTGCGGATGGCGCGCGGAGCGCCAAATGCAGCGAGAGGCAGTGGCTAGGTCAACATGGCTGTGCGTCGTCGTGCTGCTTTATGTTACATCAAATGCGGGTCATTCTCATTTGTGTTGATGTTCGCATGCCACACTTTCAGGGCGGCGGAAATGAAAAAAGCCGGCTGAGCCGGCTTTTTTCGGATGCTGCGGGTGCAGTGCGTCGGTTTACTTGACGTGCTTGCCAATCAGGCCAGCCAGTTCAAACATGGACACTTGGGGCTTGCCGAACAGTTCCTTGAGCTTGGCATCGGCGTTGATGTTGCGCTTGTTGGTGGCGTCCTGCAGGTTGTTGGCCTTGATGTAGACCCACAGCTTGCTGATGATCTCCGTGCGTGGCAGCGGTGCCGAGCCCACCACGGCGGCCAGCGCGGGGCTGGGCGTGAGCGCCTTCATGAAGGCGGCGTTGGGGGTGCGCTTCTTGGCGGGGGCAGCGGCCTTCTTGGCTGCTGGGGCTGTGGTTGCCGGAGCTTTTTTTGCAGTTGCCATGTTGGGTTTTCCTTGTTGGAAGTAAATTTTCACCAGCGAAAACGACGCTTTCCCACTGGCAGAGCGATGCTAATGGGAAAAAAACGCGTTTCCAAGGGAGAAACGGCTTTTTTTGCCTCGATTTGTAGCGGTGGCGCCGCGCAGCGCGCAGCAATTCACCGCAGGGCCGCGCCAGCCTTGACAAAAGCCTGCGGCTGGGTTGCCTGGCATGGGCCTGTACAGGGCCGTGGCTGCATGGGCTTGTGTTGCGCAGACAATCCTGGTTTTGCCCGTTTCACTGACCCACTCTTCGAAAGAATTTGTCCCTATGTCCGCAGCTTCCAACCCTCCCTTCTCCACCTGTGACTTCTGCGACGTGCACAAGGCGGATGTGAGCGGCGCTTTCCGCGTCTTGCCGCCCGTTTTTCAGAGCTATGGCGGCAAGCTGGTGTTTGCGGGTCCGGTCACCACCGTCAAATGCCACGAAGACAACTCCCTGGTCAAAGCCGCCGTGGAGTCGCCAGGCGAGGGCCGCGTGCTGGTGGTGGATGGCGGGGGCTCGCTGCGCCGCGCGCTGGTGGGGGGCAACCTGGCGGCCGCAGCGGCGCGCAATGGCTGGGCGGGTGTGGTGGTGGATGGCTGCGTGCGCGACGTGGCCGAGCTGAGCGCCGCCGCCGTGGGCATCCGGGCGCTGGCGCTCATGCCTCTGCCCACCGAGCGGCGGGGCGAAGGCCAGCGCGATGTGGCGGTGTCGATCCAGGGCGTGTGGGTGCGGCCGGGTGACTGGCTGTATGCCGATGCCGACGGCATCGTTGTCAGCGCGCAGGCGCTGACGGCTTGACGGTCGTTGCGCAGGTCAGGATCGATCGGGGTGATCGCCCCGGCCCACGCGCAGGGCAGCGCGTGAGGGCAGGGTGGCCATCAGCACACTGGCCAGCGCAATCGCGAAGGCAAACAACTGCATGCCCGAGAGTGACTCTCCCAATACCAGCACACCCACCAGGGCCGCACTCACCGGCAGCAGCACCGAGAACACACCGCCCTGTGCCGCAGGCACCGCCTTGAGCCCCGTCATCCAGAGCCAGACGGTCCACATGCAGGCCGCCAGGGCATAGAACAGCAGCAGCGCCCAGGTGCCCCAGCCGACGGCGCCGAACTCGAAGCCCAGCGCCAGGTACAGCCCGAACGGTGTGGTCAGCACAAAGCCCCACAGGTTGATGAGCGCGGTGATGCGTTTGGGCCCCAGGCTGCCCGTGAGTTTTTTGCCGATCACGGTGTAGGCCGCCTCACAGACCACGGCGCCCACCAGCAGCAACTGCCCCAGCCAGGCCAGGTTTTGAGGATTTTTGGCTGCTACCGCCTGTCCTGCATGGGCTGAGTGCTCTGGTTTTGATAGTGAAAACAGCGCAATGCCTGCCACGGCACAGACCACCGCCAGCCAGGTGCGTGGCGCCACCCGCTCGCGCAGGAACGCCCAGCCCATCAGCGCCACGGCCGCCGGGATAGCGGCCATGGTCACGCCGGCCGACACCGCATCGGTCAGGCTCACGCCATAAATCATGCAGATGGTGAACAAGAAGTTGCCCAGGAACGACTCCAGGAACAGCAGCCGTCGGGTTTGCGGTGTCAGCGGGGGCTCATCCGCCGGTTTCTTGAGCCAGTGCAGCATGGCCACACCGCCGATGCCAAATCGCATCCAGGCCAGCAAAAACACCGGCAGCACGGCCGCCAGCGGCTTGGACAGCGCCACGTAGCTGCCCACCAGCGACATGCTGAGTGCCAGGCACAGATAGGCGAAGGGGCGGTTGGGCGTGTTCACTAGACTGGGCGCTGTTCAAAAAAACGGCTTACGCAAATGGGTTCAAGCACAGCGCTCGCCACTGGGCGAAGCCTGCTTTGCATCCTTGTTGGCGTAAGTCCTCAAAAAAGAGTGCGCATCATGCCCGACGAATCCACGCCCGCCCGGCAGCCCCGCTGCGTTTTTGTCTACGGCACGCTGCGCCGTGGCGGCAGCAACGACATCACGCGGCTCAAGCCCTCGCCCCGCTATGTAGGGCCTTCACAAGTGGCCGGGGTGCTGTACCACCTGGGGGCCTACCCGGGCATGTTGCTGGGAGGTGAGCGGCGGGTGGTGGGCGAGGTCTATGCCATCGAGCCAGCGCTGGAGGCCATCCTGGATGCCATTGAGGGCGTGGCGGGCCAACCGGGCGATGAATACATCCGGCGGGAGGTGGTGGCGCTGGTCGAGGGGCGGCCGCTGGCGTGCCTGGTGTACGAAATCAATCCACCGTACGTGGCGGCGGCACCGGTGATTGCCTCGGGCGACTGGCTCCAGGCGGTGGATCTTGAAAGCCAATAAATTTCCCGTAATGTGAAAGTAATTTTTCTCAATACAAAACGCAATAGATGTTGCATTGCCGCATTTTTTCTCGATATGAGAAATCAATTTCTGTATTGAGAAATCTCGTGGTTAAGTTGTTGTTTTGGAAGGAGAAAATTTATCTCTTCTATAAGACATAAGAGCTTGCGCAGGTCTTATAGAAGACTTAAAGTTGTCTTCAAGGGCGGCACACAGCAGCCCGGCGTTTTCAACCAACCCCTGGAGTGATCTCATGCCCCAATCCCTCAACGAACAACTGAGCCGCGAACAGCAAATTGCCGCCCTGGAAAAAGACTGGGCGACCAACCCCCGCTGGAAGGGTGTGAAGCGCGGTTACAGCGCTGCCGACGTGGTGCGCCTGCGCGGCTCGCTCCCCATCGAGCACACCCTGGCCAAGCGCGGTGCCGAAAAGCTGTGGGACAAGATCAACGGCGGTGCCAAGAAGGGCTACGTGAACGCTTTCGGCGCCATTTCTGCCGGTCAAGCCATGCAGCAAGCCAAGGCTGGCCTCGAAGCCGTGTACCTGTCGGGCTGGCAAGTGGCCGCCGACGGCAACACGTCCGAAACCATGTACCCCGACCAGTCGCTGTATGCGTATGACTCGGTGCCCACCATGGTTCGCCGCATCAACAACACCTTCAAGCGCGCCGACGAAATCCAGTGGGGCCGTGGCATCAACCCCGGCGACAAGGAATTCATCGACTACTTCCTGCCCATCGTGGCCGATGCAGAAGCCGGCTTCGGCGGCGTGCTGAACGCGTTCGAACTGATGAAGAACATGATCCAGGCAGGCGCTGCTGGCGTTCACTTTGAAGACCAACTGGCTGCTGTGAAGAAGTGCGGCCACATGGGTGGCAAGGTGCTGGTGCCTACGCAAGAAGCCTGCGAAAAGCTGATCGCTGCACGTTTTGCCGCTGACGTGATGGGCGTGTCCACCATCGTTCTGGCCCGCACCGACGCTGAAGCAGCCAACCTGATCACGTCCGACCACGACGCCAACGACAAGCCTTTCCTGACCGGCGAGCGCACGCAAGAAGGTTTCTACCGCGTCAAGAACGGCCTGGAGCAAGCCATCAGCCGTGGTGTGGCCTACGCCCCCTACGCCGATCTGGTGTGGTGCGAAACTGGCGTGCCAGATATCGGCTTCGCCCGTGAATTCGCGCAAGCCGTGCATGCTGCCTGCCCCGGCAAGCTGCTGTCCTACAACTGCTCGCCCTCGTTCAACTGGAAGAAGAACCTCAACGACAAGCAGATCGCTTCGTTCCAGGAAGACCTGTCGGCTCTGGGCTACAAGTACCAGTTCATCACGCTGGCCGGTATCCACATCAACTGGTTCAACACCTTCCAGTTCGCCCATGCATACGCCCGCGGCGAAGGCATGAAGCACTACACCGAGATGGTGCAAGAGCCAGAATTCGCAGCACGCGAAAAGGGCTACACCTTCGTGTCGCACCAGCAGGAAGTGGGCGCAGGCTACTTCGACGACGTGACCACCGTGATCCAGGGCGGATCGTCCAGCGTGAAGGCGCTGACGGGTTCGACCGAAGAAGAGCAGTTCCACTGATCTGAGGTCCAGTGATACGAGGATTGCAAATCCTTGTGTCGGCGGTTCGATTCCGCCCCAGTCTCCAATCATCAGAAGCCCTTGGTTCGTAGCGGAGCCAGGGGCTTTTGCTTGGTACATCCCACTTCTTCTCCGTGAAACTTTCCGGCAGGCCGTTCGGCGCTTCTCTGGCGCGGCCCAGTCACGTTTGGCCTGAGAAGAAAACGGCTGAGCAGAGCTAACGCTACTCACGTACAAGGAAGTCTGCCGGGACTGTTTTATGTCGTCACAATCCGGGTTGGCATGTTGCCGCCGACCGAAATCTGACAGTCTGAAAGGTCTGGTGCCGATCCAAAATTGACAGGGGTGTTCAACTGCCCTGCTGATTTTTTCAGCAGGGATGTAAGAGGTGATCACCATGGACATGATTGGCAAGGTCAGGCGCATGAAGTGGCGCGACCAACTCTCTGATGGAGAGATTTGCAGAAGAACGGGACTGGCCAGAAACACGGTCAAGAAGTGGCTCAAGGCCCCCGGCGACATAACCCCGAAGTACGAGCGCAAGAAGGCTGATGGCAAGCTCACACCCTTTGTGGCGGTGCTGGAGCAGACCCTGCGCACGGATGCGCATCGGGCCAAGAACGCAAGGCGCAGTGGCAAGGCGCTGTTTGCGCAGATCCAGGCGCAGGGATACCGGGGCGGCTATAGCGCCGTGACTGACTTCATTCGAGCATGGCGGGTGGAGAGCGCCAAGGATCCCGCCAAGGCCTTTGTGCCGCTGAGCTTCGAGTTGGGCGAGGCCTTCCAGTTCGACTGGAGCGAGGAAGGTCTGCTGGTTGGTGGGGTGTTCTACAAACTGCAAGTGGCCCATCTGAAGCTATGCGCCAGTCGTGCCTTCTGGCTGGTTGCCTACCCTGGGCAAGGCCATGAGATGCTGTTCGATGCCCATACCCGCGCCTTCCAGGCATTGGGAGGCGTAGCCAGGCGCGGCATCTACGACAACATGAAGACGGCGGTGGACAAGGTCAAGAAAGGCAAGGGGCGCATTGTCAACGCACGCTTCTCGGCCATGTGCAGCCATTACCTGTTTGATCCGGACTTCTGCAACGTCGCCTCGGGCTGGGAGAAAGGGGTGGTGGAGAAGAACGTGCAGGACAGTCGCAGGCGGATCTGGATCGAGGCCGCCAGCAGGCGCTTTGGATCGTTTGCCGAACTCAATGCATGGCTGGGCGAACGGTGTCGCTCGGTGTGGTCCGACACCGTGCATCCGATCCACAAGCAGTTCACGGTGGCAGAGATGCTGGAGTTGGAGCGCCCCCACCTCATGTCCATGCCTGTGCTGTTTGATGGTTATGTGGAGAAGCCCGCGCGGGTGAGCAGCACCTGTCTGGTGGCGGTGGCGCGCAATCGCTACTCCGTTCCTTGCGAATGGGCTGGGCACTTGGTCAGCACGCGTCTGTACCCCAATCGGGTGGACATTGCCTGTGCGCAAACCATCATCGCCAGCCACGCCCGCACGCCGGGCAGTGGCCAAGTCACCTATGACTGGCAGCACTACATTGAACTCGTGCAGCGCAAGCCCGGGGCACTGCGCAACGGCGCACCGTTCCTGGACTTGCCCGAGTCCTTGCAGCGCTTGCGCAAATCCCTTCTGAGGCACCCTGGCGGTGACCGCACCATGGCACAGGTGCTGGCCAGCGTGCCGCAGGCGGGCTTGGACGCAGTGCTGGTGGCGGTTGATCTTGTCCTTGAAGGTGCCACGCCCAATGGAAGTGTCAGTGCTGAGCACGTGCGCAATGTGCTGGCCAGGCTGAGTGCGCCACCCAGGCCGGAGCATGCCAAAACCACATTGCAACTGACCAACCTCCCGCCGGCCGATACCGCGCGCTACGACCGGTTGCGCCCCACCCACAACGATAACCAAGGGGTCATTCATGTCTGAATCCAAACGCGATGTGCAAAGCGAACTCAAGGCCCTGCGCTTGAATGGCATGGCCAGCGCCTGGGCTGACCTTATGGAGCAGGATGGCGGCTCCACGATTCAGAGCTCGCGCTGGCTGATCGAGCACCTGCTTCAAGCGGAGGACGTGGATCGGCATATGCGATCCATCGCCCACCAGATGAAGGCGGCACGCTTCCCGATTCACCGAGACCTCGCTGGCTTCGACTTCGAGGTCTCCCCCGTGGACAAGGTGCTGATCAAGAGGCTGGCGGACCTGAGCTTCACGGAGGACGCACAGAACGTGGTCCTAATTGGAGGGCCGGGCACCGGCAAGACCCATCTGGCAACGGCATTGGGAATCTCTGGGCTGACGCATCACGCGAAGCGAGTGCGGTTTTACTCGACAGTGGACTTGGTCAATGCGTTGGAGCAAGAGAAGGCCAAGGGAAATCCGGGGCGCATAGCCATGAGCTTGATGCGCATGGACTTGGTCATTCTGGATGAACTTGGATACCTGCCATTTAGCCAGGCCGGGGGAGCATTGCTTTTCCACCTGTTGTCCAAGCTGTATGAGCACACCAGCGTTCTGATTACCACCAACCTGACGTTTGCGGAGTGGTCCGCTGTCTTCGGTGATGCCAAGATGACCACGGCACTGCTGGACCGGCTCACCCATCACTGCCATATCGTTGAAACCGGCAATGAGTCCTACCGCTTCCGCCACAGCTCCAAGGAGGCGAAGGGAAAGATCAAAGCCAGGGAATTGAACAGAAAGACCGAGACCCGCACTGGAGGTGCAAGCCCAGCAGGAGGCTATAGTTATCCACAGCCAGCCTAACCAACGCTGGCTACACGCCCCCTATCAAAGTTGGATCGGCACACACTGTCAAGATTCAATCGGCGCCAACAAGCGTGGAGGTGATTCTTGTCGAGCACGCATCGGAGATTGATGGAATGAAAGCGTTTGTGGAATCTCTCGCCGTTGGTCGGTCAACCAAGCGACTGCCTGAGATCCTTTGCTCACGATAGACCGGCGGTTAGTCGCTGCTGTTTGATCTCTTGGATTTGATCATCACATCTCGCGGCTGCTTTCGTCTCCAAACCACGAGGTGACGACAAACTTGGTGAAAATTGACGGCAAGACCGGATCGTCCCACTGGGGCTGGGTGGGCGATTGGTGGGTCCGTTATGGCGAAAAGCGGGCAGGGCGTTGAACCCATTGGCCCATGGAGTGGGGCATAGCGGACCAAGCTGGGTGATCGGTAGGTAGCCGCGAGAACCAGTGTCGAAAAAGCCAAAAAATCTTTGCAAATCTTGAGCTTACGGATGACCTCTGCCTGCTCAACACCTTCCAGTTCGGCCATGCATACGCCCGCGGCGAAGGCATGAAGCGCTACACCGAAATGGTGCAGGAACCTGAATTCGCAGCACGCGAAAATGGCTACACCTTCGTGTCGCACCAGCAGGAAGTGGGCGCAGGCTACTTCGACGACGTGACCACGGTGATCCAGGGCGGCTCGTCCTCCGTGAAGGCCCTGACGGGTTCGACCGAAGAAGAGCAGTTCCACTGATCTGAAATCCCCCGCACAGGGGATGGAGTTACGGCAAGACAAGAAGCCACCCTGCGGGGGGGCTTTTTTCATCTCTCTCTTTCGTTTGGTGTGGGACGCATCGGGGCCGGGCGGTACGCGCACATGGGCTTTGCGTGGTCTTTCCGGGGAGTTCGCCCCCTCAGTGCGCAGTGATGGGACGGGTAATTGCCGAAACGTCGCAGTCCAGTGGGCCCAGCGTCGACGAAATGGTGGCGCCGTAGACTTGGCTTGCGGGCATGGTCAGTGTCCATTCCAGATCGTAGTAGTTGGAACCAAGGTACCGGGCGTGCGCGGTGGCCAGGGGTTTTTTGTACTCGGCGCTCTGCACCTTCCAATGGGCCTGTTGTTCGATGGGGTAGTCCCTGCCGCACCGCAAGGCAACACGCACGATGGTTTCTGGTGCAGGCGGGAGGGTGAGGGTCAGGCCTTCTGCGAGTCGTGCTGGCAGGAAGGTCATGTAGTCCATCTTTTTGTTGGACAGGACATTGTTTTCTGCCTTGCCATTGACCAGCGCACCAGTGTTGCGGACTGCATAGATCGCGCTGGCGCCCACTGTTGCCATGGCCTGCAAGCCTTTGGTGAAGTCGAACCGGAGTGCATCCTGATCGTTGGCGATGAAATAAAGGGTCTGCGAAACCTGCTCCGTCGTAGCCGGAGAGGGGCAAGGCGCGTCGAGCGTCCGGTTGACGGCGTTGCCCATCACCATGGGGTCCAGGCCGATGACTTGGTCCTGGCAAATCCCTCGGCTCGACAGGCCGTCGCGCATCGCATGCAGGTACTTGAATGTGTACCCCGGAATCTTGTATTCCAGGGGTTCGAGTTTGGGGAAAAACAGCGACGCGAGCAGGAGATCGTATTTGCCCCTTTTCTCGAACTGAAGGTAAAGGTTCAGATGGGCGACGACAACGAGGACCAAGGATGTTGTGGCTAGGGCATTGAAGTGCCCGGTCGAAAGTGACGCTTTTTCGCTGGCGCGCGCCAAACCATAGGCCGCCAATACTGCAAGCCACGGGTGCACCACGTCCAGGTGCCAAAAAGCGCCCTGGCTTAGAAAAGCCATGGAAACGATGAACCACAGCACCGTGGTGAGCAATATCCAGAGGAGGGTGCGCTCTTTTGCCGCAAAGACAATGCCCAGCAACACCCCTCCCAGCATCAGAGTCAGGTGAAAGGCCGTCAGTGCGCCCAGTCCACTGATGGCCGGCTGAATGCTCTCAATGGCGCTGTAGGGCATCAGGAAAACGTCACGCCATTTGTCCATGTCCAACAGGTTGCTGAGCCAGCCATGGCCGGAGGCTGTGGCGGCCGACGCAGGCGCGGGGGACAACAGCTTCGAGACGGCCCCGGATTGGCTTCCCCACACGGCTGTCATCCCTGCAATGAGGAGCAGGGAAGCCAGCGTTCTACGGTTCAGGAGAACCTGGTAGTTCAGCAGTGCGTAGGCTCCCAGGCCTAGCAACAATGGCGCTGCAGAGGGGTGGATTTGTACAAGCAGGAATGCCGCCAGCGGAAGCAACTGCCCGTCGTGGCGGTGCTGTTGCGCAAGGCTGATGAACAACCCCACGACCACATTGCTCAATGTCATCACCAGAGCAGGATTCCAGGCGCTGTGGGTATAGAAAGACGCAAAGACGGGGAATGCCAGCACTGCATAGGCAAGTGCACATCTGGAACCCAACTGTGCGTGGATGACGCAGAGCAGATACCAGACCGACAGCGCAAACATAGTGCCGAATGTGATGAAGATCGCAGCCTCGGTGTCCCTGATCAGAAGGGGCAGGGCGAGCAGGTAGTAAAAACCTGGCGGCAAGTTGAAACGTTCCCCGAACAGCGGAGGACCATTGAGCGGCCATTCCTGGTGATGGATCAGTCTGCGTGCAATTTCCACGTCACGGATCTGGTCAGGGCCGTGGAATGTAATGTCAAAGAAGTAGACCTGTATGGCCCCCAGGATGGCGACAAAGATCAGCGCTATCCAGTAGCTTGATGTTCGCTGGCGGGTCATCAAAGCGGCTGTCTGCATGTCTACCTTTTTGATCGTCTTGTTGCTGGGGGCTGCGCCCTGTTCCTCGAAGGGTAAGAGAGCCCAAAACCCCTGTTGCGCGGGGTGTGACGGGCCGTTGCCAGAGCTTGTTTAGGGCATGTCCGAGGTCTTGTGCGTGAAGGTCCAGACGTTGTTGAGAAGGAAATTGTTCAGTGCCACGGCGCCCACGGCTACGAACGCCCCCCAGCCGTACCACAGGCCCAGAAAATCCGTGAACAGCTTGATGATGAGGATGTTCAGCCCCAGGCCGATCAGCGACACGATGCAGTACCTGATCAGCGACGCCCAGTAGCTGCCAACGTAACCAAAGGTCCAGATCCTGTTCATTCCGTAGGAGATCAGCAGTGCAAGTACAAACCCTGTGGTGGTGGCAACGACCGGCCCAGTTAGACCAAGCTCCACCAGCAGGAACAGTGTGGACATGTGCACCACGGCACCGATAACACCCACAACGCCATAGCGAAGAAGTTTGGAAAACGAGGGCATGAGGGCAGTGGTGAATGTGAAGTAGCGGTGCCATGACCCCCGCGTGGTGGAGAAAGAAGGGTCAGTGCGCCATGGAGCGCTCAGGCGTGCGGCCTGAGTTGCCGGATCAAGGGCTGGAGGGGTTGTCGGGTTGGTTCAGAGGCAGCTTCTGGGAGACGATGTAGCGGGGTCGTTGTTTGACCTCGTCATAGATGCGCGCGAGATATTCCCCGATGATTCCGAGGCCAATCATCAGTGAGCTGCCGATGATCAGTAGCAGCAAGATGACAGTTGTGAAGCCGTTGATCGCCGCTCCCGACAACTTCATATACACCGTGTGCATCCCTAGCATTACGGAAAATGCGAAGAAGAGCACACCAAAAATTGTTATCAGGTGCAGTGGAAAAGTGCTGAAACTTGTGACGGCAACGGCCGCAAGGCGAATCAGGCCAAAGACAGACCACCCCGAATCTCCAGCGATGCGGGGCTCCACTTCGAAGGGGATTTGCGTAGACCGGAACCCCATCCAGCTGATCATGCCGCGAAAGAAGACGTTGCGTTCTTTCATTGAGCGATACGCCTCGATGACCCGTTGATCAAGCAGTTTGTAGTCGGACGCGCCGTTCAAGTCATGGCCGGAGAACGCCCGCAAAATTAGATAAAACAGTTTTGCCCGTGCAGCAGAGAGGCTGGATTCGTCGCCCCGGCTGGATTTGACCGCTTCCACGATGTCGAACTCGCCAGTGCGCCAAGTTTCGATCATGGTCGGGAGCAGGGAAGGAGGGTGCTGCATGTCGCCGTCCATGATGATCACCGCCTTGCCTTGTGCCGCCTCCAGTCCCGCCGACACCGCCGCTTCCTTGCCAAAATTGCGACTCAGGCGCAGACCCCGAAACCGGGCCATGGTTAGAGAGATGGCGGTAATTTCGTTCCATGTGTTGTCTTTGGACCCATCATCCACCACCACGATTTCCCAGGTGGAGGCTGACGCAGCCAGAAATTTCTCGACCTCCCGCAAGGTGAACCGGATGCCGGCTTCTTCACAATAGACGGGGATGACAACGGAAATCTCAGGGTGCATAAACATTCTCATAGAGCCGATCTTGGCCGAAGATCGGCTACGAGCCAGTGTGGAGGGATGTGCCGAAGTGCTGCCTTGGGCGCAATCGGTGCTCGCGGGGTGCCGTTGTGTGATGCCCGTGTTACCGGGGCGCTTGGCTTGGTGAAGCCCCAGTGCAGGACTTTCTCACATTTCGGCGCACCGACTGTAGCTGTCAGATTGACTATCGCCAAAAATCATCGCACAGTTTTGCTCATGGGGCGGGCGTGTTCATGGGTGCTCCAGTTGTGTAAGCGAAACGTCTTTGATGACGTGCGCAAGCGCGTCGTCTGAGCAATCGATGCCGGGGCGGGGGTAAAATGCCAAAAATTCCACTTACAAGAGCGAGAAAGGCAATCTGGTTATGACACCGCGAACTACATCGGAGATGTTGACCGGCCGTTAAGGCTGGCTGTTCGCGCCTGCACGAGATTGCACACACCTCCAAAAAGCGCGGACCTGTTCCGCGCTTTTTTGTTTTCTGGGCCTGGCGCGTGCCCGCACCCATTGCACTGATTGAAAAGAAAGAGTTACTCCCATGATTCACATCACGCTTCCTGATGGCTCGCAGCGCGAATTCCCGGGCCCTGTCACGGTGGCCGAGGTGGCGGCCTCTATTGGCTCTGGTCTGGCCAAGGCAGCCCTGGCTGGCAAGATCGGCGACAAGGTGGTGGACACCAGCTACCAGATCACGGCCGACAGCCCGCTGTCCATCATCACGGCCAAGGATGCCGATGGGCTGGAGGTCATCCGCCACTCCACGGCCCACTTGCTGGCCTATGCTGTCAAGGAGCTGTTTCCAGAGGCCCAAGTGACCATCGGGCCCGTGATCGAGAACGGCTTTTTCTATGACTTCTCGTACAAGCGCCCCTTCACGCCCGAAGACCTTGTGGCCATCGAAAAGCGCATGACCGAACTGGCGGCCAAGGACGAGCCTGTGGTGCGCCGCGTGCTGCCGCGCGACGAGGCCGTGGCCTATTTCAAGAGCCTGGGCGAGCACTACAAGGCCGAGATCATCGCCAGCATCCCGAGCAACGAGGATGTGAGTCTGTACCGTGAAGGCAACTTCGAAGACCTGTGCCGTGGCCCCCACGTGCCCAGCACGGGCAAGCTCAAGTTCTTCAAGCTCATGAAGGTGGCGGGCGCCTACTGGCGCGGTGATCACCGCAACGAGATGCTGCAGCGCATCTATGGCACTGCCTGGTCCACGAAGGACGAGTTGCAACAGTACCTCACGATGCTGGAAGAGGCCGAAAAGCGCGACCACCGCAAGCTGGGCCGCGAGCTGGACCTGTTCCATATGGATGAGCACTCGCCCGGCACCGTTTTCTGGCATCCCAAGGGCTGGGCGCTGTGGCAGGAAGTGGAGCAGTACATGCGTCGCGTGTACCGCAACAACGGCTACCAGGAAGTGAAGGGCCCGCAGATTCTGGACAAGAGCCTGTGGGAGAAGACGGGCCACTGGGACAAGTACCGCGACAACATGTTCACGACCGAGTCGGAAAAGCGCGACTACGCGCTCAAGCCGATGAATTGCCCAGGCCACATCCTGATCTACAAGCAGGGCATCAAGAGCTACCGCGACCTGCCGTTGCGATACGGTGAGTTTGGCGCCTGCCACCGCAATGAACCCACGGGCGGCCTGCACGGCATCATGCGCGTGCGCGGTTTCACGCAGGACGACGGCCACATCTTCTGCACCGAAGAGCAGGTGCAGGAAGAATGCGCCAACTACACGGCGCTGGTGCAGAAGGTGTACAAGGACTTCGGCTTCACGGACATCATTTACAAGGTGGCGACGCGGCCAGAGGCGCGCATCGGCACTGAAGAAGCCTGGGACCGTGCCGAAAAGGCGCTGATGGATGGCCTGCGCTATTCGGGCTGCGAATTCGAGATCGCGGAAGGTGAGGGTGCCTTCTACGGTCCCAAGATCGAGTACACGCTCAAGGACGCGCTGGGCCGCCAGTGGCAGTGCGGCACGATGCAGATCGACCCGAACCTGCCTGAGCGCCTGGACGCCGAATACGTGGCAGAAGACGGCACCCGCAAGCGCCCGCTGATGCTGCACCGCGCGACGGTGGGCAGCATGGAGCGCTTCATCGGGATGCTGATCGAGCACTATGCTGGCGCCTTCCCTGTGTGGCTCGCGCCGGTGCAGGTTGCGGTGCTCAACATCACCGATGCGCAGGCCAATTACTGTCGCGAAATTGCAGCAAAACTGCAAAAAGCACTGCCGAATCAAGACCTTAGAGTGGCGGTCGATCTGCGCAACGAGAAGATTACGTATAAAATACGTGAGCATTCGTTGCAAAAGCTGCCGTACATCCTTGTCGCGGGCGACAAGGAGAAGGCCGCAGGAGCCGTCGCAGTGCGCGGCCGGGGCAATCGTGACCTCGGCGTGATGTCTGTTGAAGCGTTCGCTGAGCTGATCGCCCAAGACATCGCCACCAAAGCCTGATTTTTGCTTTAAAACATGCTTTGGCGCATGCCAATTGTGCGGTTGTTGCTACAAAAATTGTAGTGTTTTGATTCAAGGAAGATAGCCATCGCTACTGAATTTCGTGATCGTCGCCACCGGGAAGAGCGCAAGCATCGCCTGAACCGTGAAATCATGGCCCCGGAAGTCCGCCTGTCCGGGCCTGACAACGAGCCTTTGGGTGTTGTCAGCCTGATGGAAGCCCTGCGCATGGCGGGCGAGCTGGATGTGGATCTGGTGGAAATTGCCGCTACGGCTAATCCGCCAGTGTGCCGCCTCATGGACTACGGCAAGTTCAAGTACCAAGAGCAAAAGCGTGCGGCGGAAGCCAAAGCCAAGCAGACGGTCATTGAGATCAAGGAAGTCAAGTTCCGTCCCGGAACAGACGATGGCGACTACAACATCAAGATGCGCAATATCCGCCGTTTTCTGGCGGATGGCGACAAATGCAAGATCACGCTGCGTTTCCGCGGCCGCGAGATCACGCACCAGGAACTCGGTCTGGCTTTGCTGAACCGGATTCGTGACGAACTGGCTGACAGCATCATCATCGAGCAGTTTCCCAAGCTGGAAGGCCGCCAGATGATCATGATGATTGCACCAGGCCGCAAGAAGCCTGCTGCCAAGCCTGCCGCAGAAGGTGCGCCAGCGCCTGGTGCCGCTGCCTGATCGGTAGTGGGGTGATTGTCGAGATTTGAGCGCTGCGCCTGAAAGGGGGTAGTGCTTGAAGGTGGTGTGCAAGCACTACCAAACGAAAGGCGAGAGCCTTTCGAAAAAGTGGCTCGGGGCCAACAAGTTTGCAGATCGGTTTGCAAACGCCTCACGAGCACAACGAAGAAGGAGCATTCACATGCCCAAAATGAAGACCAAGAGCAGCGCGAAAAAACGTTTCCGCGTTCGTCCCGGTGGCACCGTCAAGCGCGGTCAAGCCTTCAAGCGTCACATCTTGACCAAGAAGACCACCAAGAACAAGCGCCACCTGCGTGGTGCAGTGAATGTGCATGAGACCAACATGGGCTCGATCGCACAAATGCTGCCCAGCGCTGGCCTTTAATAACTGACGAACAAGGAGTACATACATGCCTCGCGTCAAACGTGGTGTAACGGCCCGTGCCCGTCACAAGAAAGTTCTCGCCCTTGCCAAGGGCTTCCGTGGTCGCCGCGGTAACGTCTTCCGTATCGCCAAACAGGCGGTAATGAAGGCTGGGCAGTATGCCTACCGTGACCGCCGCACCAAGAAGCGCGTGTTCCGCCAGCTGTGGATCGCCCGTATCAACGCCGCTGCCCGTGAACTGGGTCTGACCTACAGCCAGTTCGCCAACGGCCTGAAGAAGGCTTCCATCGAGATCGACCGCAAGATGCTGGCCGACCTCGCAGTGCACGACAAGGCTGCCTTTGGCAGCATCGTGGAGCAAGTCAAGGCCAAGCTGGCTGCTTGAGTTCACGATGAGCGGCTATCGTTCTGATAGCTGCTTGCGCAATAACAGCAAGGGCTAGGGCTTGAAAAGGCACTAGCCCTTGTTCATTTTCAAGAGTCGATATGAACGAGTTGGATTCCCTGGTTGAAAGCGCGACGCAACTGTTTGCCCAAAGCGCCACTCCCGCTGATCTGGAAAATGCCAAGGCGCAGTTCCTGGGCAAGTCGGGCCGTGTGACGGAGCTCATGAAGGGCATGGCGCAGCTTTCCGTCGAGGAAAAGAAGTCTCGTGGCGCAGCCATCAACCTGGCCAAGCAGGCCATCGAGGCGGCGCTTACGGCACGCCGCCAGGCGCTGGCCGACGCGGAGTTGCAGGTGCAGCTCAAGGCCGAAGCGCTGGATGTGAGCCTGCCGGGCCGCCAGCGCGGGCAGGGCGGTTTGCACCCGGTTTCCCTCACGCTCGAGCGCATCCAGGGCATCTTTGGCTCTATGGGTTTTGATGTGGCCGAAGGGCCCGAGATCGAAACCGACTGGTTCAACTTCACCGCATTGAACACGCCGGAAGACCATCCTGCGCGTTCCATGCACGACACTTTTTACGTGGAAGGCGGCACGCCCGAGGCGCCCAACCTGCTGCGCACCCACACCAGCCCCATGCAGATCCGCCACGCGGTGCAGCACGTGAAAAACCACCGTGCGCTGCTCGACGCGGGCCAGACCATGCCCGAGATCCGGGTGATTGCCCCCGGCCGCACCTACCGTGTGGACAGCGATGCCACGCACTCGCCCATGTTCCACCAGTGTGAAGGCTTGTGGGTGGGGGAGAACGTGAGCTTCAAGGACCTGAAGGTGATCTTCACGGCCTTCTGCCGCACTTTCTTCGAGAGCGACGACCTGGTGCTACGCTTCCGCCCCAGCTTCTTCCCCTTCACCGAGCCGTCGGCCGAGGTCGACATCGCCTGGCAGCAGCCCGACGGCAGCACGCGTTTCCGGCTCTGGGCGCCGGCTGCGAATCTGGTCGAGCTCGAGCTCGCCCAGGGCCGAGAGTTGGCGGAGGTGCTCGAGTTCGGTCTCGCGGGAGACTCCTTTGTGTCGCACCGCAACCTGCACCACCAGGGCTGGCAGGCCAATGCGGGGAGTGGGTCGGGCGTGGAGCTCGTTGTGGAGCTTAACCCGCAAGGGGTCGTCGGGGGGCAGCAGGCCCACCTCGGGCAACTCGATGGCTGGACGCGTCATGCCCTCCATTACCTCCCACCCCTATTATGCCCTACTCGGCTCTGGCCTCCCGCCCCATGAGGCGCGAAAGCTCCCGCAGAGGGTCAGCCCCCTCGTAAATGACCCGGTAAACCGCCTCGGTGATGGGCAGGTCGGCGCCGGTTTCCTGGTCCCAGGCGTGCAGGGCTTTGGCGGTGTAGATGCCCTCCACTACGGTTTTCTGAGCCAGAAGCCCGGCCAGGGT